>JAEEGI010014016.1_pt1 | contig 16913 bp, 12 predicted proteins | sample 8958751 | NCBI WGS metagenome assembly JAEEGI01 (sample SAMN16246545, study PRJNA631951) | gut metagenome | biome: gut microbiome; feature: rumen; material: KS-attached | host: Bos | place: Iran: Karaj | collected 2018-10
TTGCGCTGGGCATCGGCATTGCCCTTGGCAGCGGCACGACGGAAGTAGTCGAGAGCCTGCTCACGCTGTCCGGTCTGGAAGAGGGTGACGCCGAGGGCGTTCCATGAACGCTCATCCGCGCGTACATTATTTAATATAGGCAGGGCCTCCTCCCAGTGCTGCTGCTGCATCAGGCGCACGGCCTGGTTGATGGCATCGGCATTGGCATCGGGCACGCGGTCGAAGTAGATGCGCAGGTAACCAGAGTTACGCTGGTCGGGTAGGAGCTCGTTCTTGATGTAGTCGTAGGTCTTGCCTCCGTTCAGGCGGCGTATCTTCTGCTCGCGGCGGTTCAGGTCCTGCTCAGTATCCATGATGGTGAGAACCTCTTTTAGAGTTGAGATTTGAGGTTTGAGATTTGAGGTTTGGGCATTGTCGCCTTCAGCGACTACGTCGTTGATCTGGTCGCGGAGCTCAGCCCATGCCTCGCCGCCGCCGTTGAGCTCGAAGAGCTGGTCGGTGGTGCCGGGCACTCGGTCTTTGATATAGTCGCGCAGAGCCTGTGCACGTCCGTTGCCGAGGTCCTCGTTGTGAGCAACGGTACCCTCGATACTGGCCAGACCGATGATCTGGATGAGGCGGACGTTAGACATCGAGTCGGCCATGATCTGGCGGGTGATGTCGACGATGCGGTCGAGGATGGGGGCATTGTCGCGGAAGTCGTAGAGCAGGGTGGTCTTGTCGAGGGGGAAGTGCACCCAGAGCATGCCCTTCTCCTTACGCAGCACGCGCGTGCGGTCGTAGGGACGGTAGTTGGCATACTCCTCGAGGACGGGGTTCTTCGAAGCCAGGATATCGCTGACGGTGGCCGGCGGCAGGATGCCGAAGGCGAGGCCGGGGATGACGGGAGGCGTGGGCTCGACAGGACGCTCGAGCTGCACCTGATGGACGGTCTTCGGGTTGAGCACGATATTGAGCGCGAGCTTCGGCACGAGGAACGGTCCGTCGTACTCGCCGATCTTCTTGCCGCACTTGCCGCAGTTGTACTTGTCGCCCCAGGCATAGCCCACGTCGACGCCTGCCTCTGCCTCGAGGCGGAACAGGCGGCTCAGACGCCATGAGCGTCCGTAGCTGGCACCGATGGCGACGAGGTCACCCTCCTTGCGGGAGTCCTTGACGGAGGGATAGAGACCGAAGGGGAAGGTTACGTTGGACACGTTGTAGTGGCTGTACATCATGTTGATGCCCCAGAACCACGACTTGTCGGCATAGACGGAGTCGCTCCAGTGGCGCAGCTCGGGCATGATGAGGAAGTGGCGCCACTTCTTCTCCTTCATGTCGTCGGTGGGCCAGGGACGGTAGCCGGCGGTGAAGCCGATGGTCCAGACGCTGTCGAGCCGGTAGTCGAAGCCGATGTTGGGCGTGAGCGCTGCGTCGTAGAGCAGGTTGTTGCGCACGGCCCAAGGCTTGACTTTGGAGTAGGTGACTGTGTCGTAGCGGACACTATTCTGTTGGCCGTAAGCCACAAGACTTATGGTCAACAGCAAAACAGTTGCAAGGTGTCTCGCGACAGTTCTTGTAACAGGAAGAGCGTTCTTTCTAATCACTTTTTCTATATTCTACTTTGTTCGTGTACATATTAAATCGTGCAAAGTTATGATTTTTTTCCGATATAATATGTTGAAAAAGGGGAAAAACGCTTAAAACGGGAGATGTTTTTAACTTTCGTTTGCAATTTCGAGGGTTGTAAAAGGCATTTGGGGGGCTTAATGTTGCATTAGCGCCTCTGGAACCAGTCGTCGATGTCTTCCTCGGCCTCTACCTCATCTTCGACGTCATCAGGGAGCATGTGGAAGAAGTTGATGCCTGATCGCCGCTCTACCTCGTCGACGGTGCAGCGCTGCTGTCGCCAGGGCTGGTTGGAGCCGTCGTTGCGGAAGATGAATCCTATGGCAAGAGGGGTGGGGCGGGCGCGATAAACGACTTTGAAAAATCCTGACGGAACGCTGATTTTGTTGCGGCCTATGGTACGCTGGTTCTCGGCATCCTCGAAGAGGGGGCCGCAGACGATGGTGATCTCTCCGAAACGGCGTGCCCACGAGCGGCACTGCATCTCCAGATCATTCCAGTCTTCCTTGTTAAGTCCGTGATTCTGCGGACAGATGTTGGTCAGGAGAAAGGTCTCGGTCATGGCCTTCTCATCCCACTTGTTGTCGCCTGCCGGACACATGTGGCCGCGGTCGTAGCGGGAGTTGTAAAAATCTTGAAAAGTGGCGCGCGGTGTCGGCACGTCGAAATCTTCCTCGAAGCGCTCGTTCTCGCGCAGGTTCTGTCCGTAGGTGTGGTCCTTGGTCAGTGTCCAAGCCACCCAGTTGGGGGTGCGTGTGTTTTTGTTGTAGGAGGTGATGTAGGAGGTACGGGTGAGCATGATCTCCGACGTTCCTCTGGGTACGCGTTGCTTTAGGAGGTCGAGAGAAAGCGTCTCCCTATCCCCCTCCGATTGGGGATGCCTCTCCCTATCCCCCTCCCGAAGAGGGGGGACTGTGTTTTGGGGCTGCTGGGTGTTTTGTGACTGACTGGCACGTTCGGTCACATTGGTCTGGCGGAATGTGGCTGGCTGTCGGTCGGTGGTCTTTGACTGTTTGCAGGCGGTCAGTGCAAGGCAGAGGACAGCTGTCCATGTGAAGATTTTCTTCATTGCTCGTTTGGAAAATAAGTTGTCGTCGATATTGAGCTGCAAAGTTAATGATATCATCTCTGATATCAAAAGGTTTGGGCTGAAAATATCCTCGGTGTTGATATTATTTAACGTATTGGTGTCTCGCTGATTACCTCTACTGCGAAGCCGGGTTTCCTGAAAAAAAGTTAAGCGGAAGCAAATTCTTCACTCTTCACTCTTCACTTTTCACTTTTTTGTCGTACCTTTGCAGTTCAAACAGATGATTAAGCGTACAGAAGCGTGAAAATAAAGCAAGTGCTGGAGGCCCTTGAACGATTCGCGCCCCTGCCGCTGCAGGAAAGCTGGGATAATGCTGGTCTGCAGATAGGATTGACAGAGGCGGAGGTTTCAGGGGCATTATTGTGTCTAGACGTCACTGAGGCGGTGGTCGACGAGGCCATCCGTCGCGGGTGTAACCTGATAGTGAGTCACCATCCGCTGCTCTTCCGAGGGCTGAAGCAGGTGGCTGACATGAATGATGTTCAGCGGACGGTGCGACGGGCCATCAAGGAGGATATCTGCGTGGTGTCGATGCACACGAACCTGGATAATGCCCAGGATGGTGTGAACTTTAAGATTGCGGAGAGGTTAACCCCACCCCCTGCCCCTCCCCGAAAGGAGAGGGGAGAGACCCCACCCCCAGCCCCTCCCCGAAAGGAGAGAAGGATTGTGGGGATGGGCGACGAGCAGAAGCCTGGACAGTGGGTGATGCTGACGCTGGAGGTGCCAATGGAGTCACGGACGTTTGTAGAGTATGTGAAGGATCGAATGGAGGCTCAGTGCGCGATGTGCAACGAGTTGCTGCATAGGCCGATACAAAAGGTGGCTATCTGCGGCGGGGCAGGTGACTTCCTGCTCGATGACGTCATTGCGGCTGGTGCCGATGCGTTCGTGACTGGTGAGATGCACTACCATCAGTACTTCGGTCATGAGCAGGAGATACAGATATGTGTCATCGGTCACTATGAGAGCGAGCACTTCACGACGGAGGTGTTGCGCGATGTCATTGAGAGGGAGTGCCCGGGCGTGCGCTGCTGCATCGCTGAGACGAATACTAATCCGATAAGGTATTATTAAAACCCCTCCCCTGGCCCCTCCCCGAAGGAGAGGGGAAGATGCCTTCCCCCGGAAGCTCCAGATGGAAGGGAAAAGCCTCCCCCGGCCCCTCCTAAGGAGGGGAGATTAGAGAGTAAATACAATTATAAAGTAAATAGTCAAATCGTAAATTACACTTATGGCAAAGAAAGATCCTACAGATTTGTCGGTAGAGGAGAAACTGAAGACCCTCTTCCAGTTGCAGACAGCCCTGTCGTCGATTGACGAGAAGAGAGCCCTGCGTGGTGAGTTGCCTCTGGAGGTAGAAGACCTGGAGGCCGAGATTGAAGGCCTGACTACGCGTATCGAGCGTATCAAGGCCGAGATAGACGAGTTCGATCGTGCCATCTCGCAGAAGCGTGGCGAGATCATCGAGTCGCAGAACCTGGTGGAGCGCTACAAGCAGCAGCTGAACGACGTTCGCAACAACCGTGAGTATGACACACTGTCGAAGGAGATCGAGTTCCAGTCGCTGGAGATCGAACTCTGCAACAAGAAGATCGGTGAGGCCCAGCGCCGCATCGAGGAGAAGAATGTGGAGCTGGATAGCGCCGCTGCCGTGCTCGACGAGAAACAGGGTGACCTCGACGTTAAGAAGAGCGAACTGGACGAGATCATGGATGAGACACGCGTGGAGGAAGAGAGACTACGCGAGAAAGCCCATGAGCTGGAGGCTAAGATTGAGCCTCGCCTGCTGACTTCGTTTAAGCGTATCCGCAAGAATGCCCGCAATGGTCTGGGCATCGTCTATGTGCAGCGTGATGCCTGCGGTGGCTGCTTCAATAAGATTCCACCTCAGCGTCAGCTCGACATCAAGATGCACAAGAAGATCATCGTCTGCGAATATTGCGGTCGTATCCTCATCGATCCGGAGCTCGCCGGCGTGAAGCTCGACAAGGTTGGCAACGTAGAGAAGAAGACCCGCAGACGATCCACTACTACTCGCAAGAGTGCTTCGTCGAAGAAAGTCACCGACGCCAATGACATGGCGTAAGAGTGAAGAGTGAAGAGTGAAGAATGAAGAGTGAAGAATTTGCTACCGCGTAGGTTTTTGCATAGCCTGATGCGGTAGCAAATTCTTCACTCTTCACTCATCACTCTTAACTTCATCATAGCTGGGGATGTCGGGGAGGAATGTGTAGGTGCCTCGGTCATAGTCCATGCGGCAGCAGAAATGCTGCAGTCCGTTGGAGACGATGAGGTAGTCGACATGAAGCAGCATGTTGTAGACCGTGATCTGGTCGAAGACACGCTGAGTGATGCTGACATCAGGAGCCTTGTACTCGATGATCATCCTTGGCTGCAACACATTATTATATAATAAGGTGTCGCATCGCATACGCTTCTCGCCCATGCGCAGTTCATGTTCATTGGCGAGAAGTCCTTTTGGATACCCTTTGTGCTCTACCAGATAGTGCACAAAGTGCTGGCGAACCCATTCCTCGGGCGTCAACGCGACATAGCGGTGGCGGAGGAAATCGAAAATCTCACGCTTTCCATCCTTCTCGCGCAATTTTATTTCGTAGGAAGGTAGGTTTATTTCCATTTTTTTTGTAATTTTGCAGCAGCAAAGTTACAAAAAAAATGCGAATCAGCAAATGGCAGAGACAAAAAATGTGAGCTACGACAGCATAATGCGTGATTTGAAGGCCCGAAAGTACGTACCAGTGTACTATCTGATGGGCGACGAGTCGTACTATATTGACAAGGTGTGCGACTATATCGCAGAGAACGTGCTGGCTCCTGAGGAGCGTGACTTCAACCAGACCGTGTTCTTCGGCTCGGATGTTACAGCATCGCAGGTGGCTGATGCCGCCCGCCGTTATCCCATGATGGCCGAACGGCAGGTGGTCATCGTGAAGGAAGCACAGAACATCAAGAACACCGATGCCCTGGAGAAGTATATGAAGCAGCCGCTGGCTAGCACCATCCTGGTGATCTGTCACAAGAACGGCAAGGTGGACGGCAGAAAACGGGAATATGTGAAAGCCATCCAGCAGGCAGGCATCCTCTTTGAGAGTTCAAAGCTGAAGGACTACCAACTGCCAGCGTTCATTGAGGGGTACCTGCGACAGCGTGAGGTGAGCATCGACCAGAAGTCGACACAGCTCATCGCTGATGCCATCGGGGCAGACCTGAACCGACTGACGAGTGAGTTGGACAAGGTGCTCATCTCGTTGCCCGCTAATGACCGGCGAGTGACACCACAAGTGGTGGAGGACCAGATAGGGGTGAGCAAGGACTTCAATGGTTTCGAGCTGAAGGATGCCATCGTAAATCGCAACATTTTCAAAGCAAATCAAATAATCAATTATTTTGACAAGAATCCGAAGGCAGGAAGCATCTATGCGTTTCTCCCGTTGCTCTTCAGTTATTTCCAGAACTTAATGATCGCCTATTATGCGCCTCAGCGCAACAGTGAGGAGGCGCTGGCGGAGTGGTTGGAGCTACGATCAAAGTGGGGTGCCAAGGACTATATGAAAGGCATGCGAAACTACAGTGGAAAGAAAGTGATGCAGATTATTGGCAAACTACGCGAGATCGACGCGAAAAGTAAGGGCCTGGACAACCCCAACACCCCGCCTGGAGAGCTGATGAAGGAATTAATTTTCTACATTTTGCACTAAAAGAGACTCGAAAAACGACTTTTCTGTTCTAGAAGGAGCACTCGCAGAGGGTGCTTTTTTTGTGGCTAAAAGCCTATAAAATCAGGGCTTTCGGAAGAAATAACCCCTCTCAAAACTCGAAAATTTTGAGCCAGCAGGATTGTCGTCCAGAATTTTTTAAATATGGCGATTTTGCGTTCTTTGAGGGCTTCGCGATTTAACGTTAGCCTTCTTTAACGTTTTGATTTGTTAAGTTTAAACTCTTAAATCGCAGGGCGTGCATTTGAAAAGGTTTAAACAATATGAACGATTTACGAATGTAAACATGCGTAATGAAGGTTTAAAAGTATGAATATCTATTCTTAAAAGATAGATTCGTAAATTTAAATTTATAATTATGCATCGGCATTACTGACATTATAACTAGTTGAAACTCATGAAACTAATTTAATTTTGGTATGAAATACATGAATATATCTTATATTGTAGGACTTTAATTTATGCATATTCGCAGAAATTCAGTATATTTAGCAAAAATAGCTACTTATAAGCCAGTTGATTATGTATTCAGGGCTTAATAATGAATTAGAAACATTAAAATGCTCGCAGTTTAAATATGCAAATCAAAAGCGACTGAGCTATGCATTACATATTTTGCTTTACGAATTTAAAATAGCAAACTTTAACTTCGTTTTTGCAAATTTTCCTTTGAATTTGTTGCGCATGTCATTTTTTTGTTTTACCTTTGTAAACTGAAACGAAAACCCCTCTTTTGGGGCTAAAATGAATGTAACAAGCAATGAAGGACAGAATCAGACAGATCATGGAGTCGCAGCACATGAGCCAACAAGTGTTTGCTGAGTTCATCGGCACTACTCCTGCAACCCTTAGTGGTATCTTCAACGACCGTACCAGGCCGACTATTAACATCGTTGAATCCATCAAAAAGAAAATTCCTGACATCAGTACAGACTGGTTACTTTTTGGTAAAGGCGAGATGTATCAACGCTCCGTTGACAATGCTACTGTTGTGTCTTCTCCCGCAGAGGCAGCCTCTGGTCCGATTCGAGCCACCGAGTCGATGATCGACTTCGGACAAGGTAGCTCTACTATCCCCTCTTCTGCCCCTCAGAAGCAGCCTTATTATAATAGTGTAAGACAGACACCACAGAGTTTTCCTCGTGAAGAGATGAAATTTGTTGACAAACCAAAACGGCATGTTACTGAGATAAGAGTTTACTATGACGACCAGACTTGGGAGAGTTTTGTGCCATCGAAAAAATAGCTTTTGACGGATGTACGGTCTTTAGACGAAAGGACGAAAGAACGGGTTTTAGACTAATAAACGGTTCTTAGACGAATGGACGAAAGAACGGTTTTTTAAGATGACATAGATAACTTAGGCATATATCTTTTGGTTTTTCGCTTGACTTTTTGTAACTTTGCAACCAGAATGAATTAGGAACAAAAAAGAGAATATGCGAAAATTTGTACTTGATTTGAAGGTCAATTCGGTGCAGTGGGTACATGAGCGGTATGTGCTTATAAAGCTTACAGACCATGAGCCATTGCCATCGATGCTTCCTGGACAGTTTGTAGAGGTGCTTGTAGATGGTTCTTCTACTACTTTTCTTCGTCGTCCAATCTCCATTCACTTTGTTGATTGGGAGAGAAACGAGTTATGGCTATTGGTAGCTATCGTTGGTGATGGCACCCGTCAGTTGTCCAAACTGCGTAGTGGTGACCGCTTAAACTGTGTGCTGCCATTGGGCAATGGCTTCAGTCTTCCTCAAAAGGAGAACAAAGTGCTCCTTGTGGGAGGCGGTGTCGGCGTGGCTCCTCTGCTCTATCAGGGCAAGATGCTGAAGGATGCAGGTATTGAGCCAACCTTTTTGCTGGGTGCCCGTAGCGGGAAAGACCTGTTGATGCTTGATGAATTTCAGAAATATGGTCGTGTCTTTGTGACAACAGAGGACGGATCGGAAGGTGAGAAAGGCTTCGTGACAGGTCATTCTATATTAAATAATGAGTCGTTCGACCTGATTCAAAGCTGTGGTCCCACGCCGATGATGAAGGCAGTGGCACGTTATGCCAGCGACCGTCAGATAACGTGTGAGGTGTCGTTGGAGAACCTGATGGCATGCGGGCTGGGAGCCTGCCTCTGTTGTGTGGAGAAGACCACCGATGGCAATGTCTGTGTGTGTAAAGAAGGCCCAGTATTCAATATCAAGCGATTATTATGGCAAAGCTAGAAGTAAATATAGGAGCCCTGCGGCTGAAGAATCCTGTGATGACAGCCTCTGGCACGTTTGGCTATGGTTTGGAGTTTCAGGACCTGGTGCCCCTCGATGGTATTGGCGGCATCATCGTGAAAGGTACGACACTGAAGCCTCGTCAAGGCAATGATTATCCTCGTATGGCCGAGACGCCGATGGGGATGCTCAACTGTGTCGGCCTGCAGAATAAGGGAGTGGATTATTTCTGTGAGACCATCTATCCGCAGCTGAAGGACATCGATACGGCGTGGATTGTTAACGTGAGCGGATCTTCTCCTGATGACTATGCCGAGTGCGCTGCCCGTGTGGATGCTTTGGAGAAGGTGCCGGCTATCGAACTCAATATCTCATGTCCGAATGTGAAGGATGGCGGCATGGCCTTTGGCGTGACCTGTGCTGGAGCAGAGAGCGTGGTCAGGGCTGTCCGTGAGCGCTATCATAAGACGCTTATCGTCAAGTTGTCACCTAACGTGACGGATATCGCTGAAATCGCGCGTGCCGTGGAGGCTGCCGGTGCCGATGCTGTGTCGCTTATCAATACCCTGATGGGTACTGCTGTTGACATTGAGCGTCGTAGACGTGTGCTCAGTATAGGCACTGGCGGACTGAGCGGTCCTTGTGTGAAGCCCGTTGCCCTGCGCATGGTTCTTCAGGTGGCGAAGGCTGTCCGTGTGCCTATTGTCGGACTGGGGGGCATCATGAATGCTAAGGATGCCTTGGAGTTTCTGATGTGTGGTGCCACTGCCATTGAGATTGGTACTGCTAACTTCATTGATCCTGCTGTGACCATCAAGGTGCGTGATGGTATCAACGACTGGCTGGATGCGCATGGTTGTAAGTCAGTAGAGGAGATCATCGGGGTTATTGACTAACCTTGGTTGTGGGGTTGCTGTAAAACAGCAACATACTGGACGGTGACTGGGGGCTGCAGCTTTTATTTGAGGATTTCCTCCAGGAGGTCTTGGTGATGACCGGGAAGGATGATATGGTGATTGCCTATGGGGTTGTTAAGGAAGTAGGCGGTCTGGCTCTTGTCGTTCAGGCGGATGACTAATTGGGTGCGGCAGAGGTCGGGCTGTGCCTGATTTCTTACCAACTCTCCTTCGGCAATAAAATGCCGTGACAGGTCGCCTGATACCTTGAACACCGTCACAGGCCCTTCTTTCATATATCCTCTAACTCCAGTGCCGATGCCCGACTCAAAGTGTGTGTCCAACTCATAGCTTTCGACCATGTCGAGTGGAATGGTGCAGTGGGCTACGAGCATCTCACCCGTTTCGGGATTGATGTTCGCAGGGTTCGCCTGAAAGCCTGACACACCCAGTAGCGCCCGCACGATAGCCATCGAGAGCATAGCCGGCACGTCGCCCTCACATCCTGCTACATATCCCTCGGCGTTGAGCCTTGCCAGCGGCAGGCATCCTGTGTCATGAAGTTTGGCCAGCAGGTCGAAGCACCGCAAGGTGAAGCCCTGCAGCTGGTGCTTTGCGATGATGGTCTTCAGCGCTGTGTAGATGTCCTTGTCTTCAGGCATGGCATCGTAGACCGCCTGGATAGGTATTTCTACCAGTTGTATTCCCAGGCAGTCCTTCACCCGTTGCGGGTTGGCATGGCTGGAGATGAGCCAGTCGGATGGTTGTCCGATGACACCCAGCCTGCTGCCTTTCAGTTGATTTCTGGCCTGTGCTGCCTTCTCCAGCACTTGCAACCGTCGTGTGATGTATTGCGGACTTCCGTGAATAATCTCCCCGGGGATATGCTGCTGTCGCAGGAATGACAGAATCTCCATCGAGGCAGCCAGAGAGTTGCTCTTGCCAGATGAGAGGAGGTAGAAAGGCCTGTCCGTTTTTTCCAGCAGCTCCGGTAGAAGCCGCTGGAAAATGCCTTCCGTACCGCCTGTACGGACAAAGATAACGTCGAGAGGATGACTGCCATAGTCGGTATAGTCGTTTCCTCGGAACTCATAGTCCATGTGGAGGCAATCGAGAAACTCTCTGGTTACCCTGGAGACAGCCTGCTCGTTGTGCAGTTCAGATGTGAGCGTGTAGATGGTCATGTTATTTATAGCATGCAAACATATTGTCGACAGTAGCCTTTGGCAACTTCGGCGTGAGCAGGCTCACCAACCATACCACTGGGAATCCTCCCAGCATGGCGATGGCTCCACAGTTGATGGGGTTGATGGGGTTGCCCAGTATCATGTTCACCACCGTGAGTCCCACGCCCCAGATGAAGCATGCCCAGACGCTGATCCGTGTGACGCCGCGCCAGTAGAGTCCCATCATGAAAGGAGCGAGGAAGGCGCCTGCCAATGCTCCCCATGAGATGCCCATGAGCTGAGCGATGAATGTCGGCGGATTAAGGGCGATGAGCAACGAGATAGCTATGAAGAACATGATGAGCACGCGCATCACCACTACCTTACGCCGTTCGATCTTCTCTGCCACGATATCGTCGATTGTTCCTTCTTCCACCTCGCCAGGCAGCGACTTCTTGTCGCGATAGATGAGGTCGAGCGTCATCGTCGAGCTGCTGGTCAGCACGAGCGATGCCAGAGTCGACATCGATGCTGAGAGCACGAGCAGCACAACGAGTGCGATGAGCACGTCGGGCAGGGTGACGAGCATGGCGGGCACGATGCTGTCGAAGGCAATCTTTCCGTTGGCGACGATGGGATCATACAGACGTCCGAAGCCTCCAAGGAAGTAGCAGCCACCAGCCACGATAAAGGCGAAGATGGTAGAGATGATGGTGCCTCGCTTGATGGCGCTCTCGTCAGTGATAGAGTAGAACTTACCCACCATCTGCGGCAGTCCCCAGGTGCCCAGCGAGGTGAGGATGACCACGCCCAGCAGTCCCCAAGGATCAGGTCCGAAGAGCGAGGCGAAGACGCCCGGAGCAGCGACGGCAGAACCGTCACCAGTGCTGTCGGCGGGAATGGAGGCCAGCTTGGTGATGGCTTCTGTGAGTCCTCCCTGCGATGCCAGCACTGCTGCTATGACTGCGAGAATGCCGAAGAGCATGATGATGCCCTGTATGAAGTCGTTCATGGCCGTAGCCTTGTAGCCTCCGAGGATGACATAGACGGCGGTGAGGATGGCCATGATGATGACACAATACTCATAGGGAATGCCGAATCCCATCTCGAACAGCGTGGAGATGCCTTTGTAGACGCCAGCCGTATAAGGGATGAGGAATACGAAGGCGATGACCGATGCCGTCACACGCAGCCCCTGGTCCTGGAAACGGGTGCCAAAGAAGTCGGGCATCGTGCGGCTCTCGATGTGCTGTGTCATCAGCTTGGTGCGTCGTCCTAGGATAATCCATGCCAATAGCGATCCGATGACGGCATTGCCTATGCCTATCCATGTGGAGCTGAGTCCGTATCTCCATCCGAACTGTCCGGCATAGCCCACGAAGACCACTGCCGAGAAATAGCTGGTGCCATAGGCGAATGCTGTGAGCCAAGGACCCACGGCGCGTCCGCCGAGCACGAAACCGTCGACACTGCTGGCCTGTTTACGGGTGTATACACCTACTCCAATCATCACGGCCAGGAAGATGATGGTCAATAGTACTTTAATAATCATAAGCCCACCCCCATCCCCTCCCTAAAGGAGGGGCGTTTGATTAATTAGGGGTCTCCATTTTTTAAGTATTAAACAATTATCTCGAAATCATTGCCACCCAGTCCATTTATGAGCCCCTCCCTTTAGGAGGGGTTGGGGTGGGTTCTAAAATGCCACCTGCACCTGTGCCTGCAGCCAGTTGTAGTCTTTTGAACTGATGTTCTCGCCGCAGAGACAGCGGGTGTACTGCAACTGCAGGCGACACTTCTTGAAGAACCAATACTGTACGCCGAGCGTCAGGTTGGTCTGGTCCCAGCCGTCGACAGTGGTGTTGCGGTCGTAGGTCTCGCCGCTGGCCACGATGTCGAGGGCATCGACCACGGGTATGCACGTTGTGACATATCCGCCACGTGAGCCCACATCGCCATCTTGTCCGCCCAACCATTCAGCACGGATGCTGGCAGGACGAGCCTCCTTGTATTTGGCAGGTGAGTAGGCCTGAGTCTTATATTCGATACCTGCGCTATAGCGGTTTCGCTTGTAGTTGTCGCCCACGTTGATGGCAGGGTTCCAGGCAGCCTTGCCCACGGCGCAGCCCGTGCCCAGATAGCCGGAGCCCACGAGCCGCAGCCCGTCGACGGGCTTCACCTCCAGCTTGGCGATGAAGTCCTTCTGGTTGTTCTGGTCCTTGCGGTTGATGCCCTGTCCGCTCATCAGAGCCAGTTCATAGTGTACCTTATTATTCAGTATATCGCCATAGGCCATCAGACCCATGTCGCGGCCATAGTTCACGCCGTTCAGCGGGTCGGGACCTTCGCCTGCCAGGTAGAGCACGGCCTGCGAATAGACGTCGATGAGCTCGAGCATAGTAGGCGAGAGCGGGTTCTCCATCGAGTAGGAGTGCTTGAACTGTCCCAGACGGACGCTCAGAGCCTTGTCGTTGCTGATGCGGAAGTCGGTGTAGTACTCTTGCACCACGCTTGAGAAGTCGTGCATGAACATGAACGACCAGCGGTCGGTGATGCGGGCTTTCGCCCAGAGTAAGGTGCGCTTGAGGTTGTACGAATTAGTTTTTGTGCCGTTCGGGTCTTGGTAGCTCCAGCCCCCCTGGGCGTAGCCGTTGAAGGTGATGCGGCTGGTGAAGTCCTTCATCCAGTCAGGTTCGTTACTTTGCCCCATCGCGGCAACGCTACTCAGCACTGCCAGCGCCACTGCCAGTGTTCGAAATTTGCAAGTCTTTTGTTTCATTTTGTCATTGTTTTGAATGGAAAATTGTTCTTGCGGCGGCAAAGGTACTAATAAATGAGCAAAATGCAAAGAAAAACGGGACTTTTCTTACCGCTTTGGCTGAAAAAGGTGATATGAGACAATGCTTTTGCAGGACTCCTGGCAGATGCAGGAATAGCAAAGAAGGCGTTCTTGCTGATGCTACTCACGATGTTTCATCATCTAAGTGCCATACTTTGGCATAGAAAGTCTGCGACTTGATAAAGTAAAACAACTTGTTTTACCTTCGCTAGAGGCTGACTTTGGTCACCAAAGTAGGCCACTTTGACAGGTAAAACAAGTTGTTTTACTTTTGCCCGTCGGTCACGAACGACTCGCAGATGCGTAGCACGGAGGCGTTAGTAGCACAGTGAGCTTATTCTTCGACGTACTTGAACCATAGGGAGATTGTTATGCTGCTGCCTTCATCCATATGATCACCGTTTTGCACGAAGCTATCCTCGCCGTCAATATACTGGCCAAGCGACCATCGATTGAAATAGCATGTTGAGGGGTGCAAGTCTGCTTCGCCAAGAAACCAGTTGGCACTATAATATATGCTTAACCCCCACGGCTCATTCCAATCTGTCTGTGGAAGCTTCTGGCTGGTGGCAAAAGCCATGTCTTGGGTCTGTTTCAGCAGAAAATCAGTATCTGCCCACTGTCCATAGAAATAGTAGCCGAAAGGACCGCTCCAGTTGTTGGTGTTTCTCGTCCAAGACAAATTGGTCAGCGATGCTTTGTTTTGCAGCATGAGATTAACATCGTCAATGTCGAATTCGCAATGAGTAACATCAGTGTATTTCTCTTCCTTAAATTCATAGTTCAAGTCGAAGTGCAGTCCTTTGCCCTTGGGAGTCATTGTGACAATATTGTCGCCTTCCTCAAAATGCAATTCTCCCATGCTAGTAGCCCAGTCAACTTGACTGACAAAGGAGATGTCCATGGTAACCATGCCTCCCACAAATTCATAGCCGCTCGTCTTCAGGGCGTCTATATCTTCTTCGAGTTTCTTTTTCAGGTAGCCTTCTTTAACCAACCATTCGTAGAACTCCTTTAGGTTTCTGCCTTTTTGTTTTTTGTCGTACAGTTCAATGTATTTCAAGACGATTCTTGCTAGTTCATCATTTATGTATTTCTTCTCATCTCCCTCGTTCTGAAACGGGAGGAGGTCGATACGCACTTCCTTCCGGAATTTTTCCGTCAGAATATATAGGAGCCAGAGCCTCGCCTCGTAGTCACAATCATCAAAGTAATTATCATGATCCTCAAGCAGACCTTTTTTTCTCCAAGCTCTTATCATATCGGCCATTTCTTCCTTTTTCTCGTCAATCGCTTTCTGCTTTTTGGCACGCCTTTCAAACAAATCTTTTATCTCATCCAGCTCCATGCCATATGCGTATACGGGGGAATTCAATTTATATTTTTGAACAATTGAGCCCCAGTCGACTTGTCCTCCGTGTTCCATGTACTGTTGTGCAAATTCGTTGTACATATTCTTGATTCTATCGTCATTATAGAACTTTATCAGCTTCCTGATGACTGCAGCTTCTGCCTCCACAAGCTTCACATAGGGACAAATACTTCTGGCATAGTCCTCCATCTTGCCTGTTGCAAATTTTTTTGCATAAGTCAATGCCATGTCATAGGAACTTGTGGCCTCACCAAGATTGCTGGCTATCTTTTCCACGTTCTCCTTTGTCATGTATTTCTCAAGACATTCCACTACTTTCTTGTTGTCGGGATTTTTCTTCAGTTTGCCAATCAGAATAGCCAATGCTTTGGTTTGCATTTCCTCTGTCACTTTTTTACTGATGTCATCTACCGCTTTATCACCCAACGTACCTTCTTCGTATGCCTCAACATACTCCATGGTTCCCTTGACGACATCATTGCTTTCTATGACCTGCTTTAGAACACCGTCCAGCAGGTCGTCCTCGTTACCATCCAACACATTATTGACGGCATCCTCCAGTTTCCCCTTCAGTTCTTTGTCTCTGTCTTTTCGCGAATCAGCCACATAGTTGTCGATGGCATATCCCTCAATAAACAATTGCTCCAATTTCTCCTTGCTCCTTTCTGCGGCTCCTATGGAGAAATGATGGGTTTTGAATTGTACATAACCTTTCTGCAAGGCTGCATAATCGGGAAAGAGGTACTCCGTTCCTTCATCGCCGATGAGCACGCCCACCAGTTCACCGTACTGCTCCTTGGGGAAGTCATCGGGTATCTTGAAGCTGACTGTAGCATAATCGTCGAGCACCACATGGGTGTTGCCATCCTGGGTCACATTGACAGGTGTGCCGACGAAGTTATGCCCTTGTGCTTTGAGCTTGTTTACTTCCGCATCGGACAGCGCCTCATATTTCACGCCGGTTACTCCCTTGGGGAATGATATGGTTACACCGCTGGGCAATTCTGTCTTGTCGTTATCATTGCTATTGACCTCAGGGACATCGTCGATTTCATTTTCCTTGTTGTCTTCGCTACACGAGACCCAAGCAAGGCTGAAGGCAGCCATCAAGGCAATGAGCCAAATAGTTTTCTTTCTCTTTGTCATAATAAGATTGGTTTTGATGAATAATTTTGTGCAAAGATACGGCAAAATATTCAAAATGGACTTGCAAATCGTACTTTTCGACTTGCAAATGATGATTCGTCAGTCGTTTTTGGCCTTCCAGTCGCTAGGAGTCATGCCTGTGATGGCCTTGAACGCACGGAAGAAGGAGGACTCGGTGGTAAAGCCCGACTGCATCCATACCTCTGCTACCTTCATATCGGGGTGTTGACGCATCAGACGCTTGGCATGCTCTACGCGGTATTTGCCTATGAACTGTGAGAAGGAGCAGCCCAGCTGGCTGTTGATGCAGGCTGAGATGATGTTGCGGTTTGTTCCAAGACGATTGGCCAGGTCGTTCAGTTTCAGATGGCTGTCAAGATAGGGCTGCTCTTGCTCCATCAGCTGACAGATGCTGCGCATGAGTTCTTCGCCGTCATTCGTTGACTCTATGGCTTCTGGAGCATCGGCTATGACAGTCTCGCTTGCCGCCATCCGCTTCCTCTGCATCAAGACAAGTGCTGCCGCCACGGCTGCCAATACTGCTATGAGCACTATCCATGGCCAGGCTGCCGCTTCCTCCTTTTGCTGGTCGCGTTGGCCGACAGGCAAAAGATACACCGTAGCCAAAGGCGAAAAGTTGTCGTTGTCCAGCTGTCCGCCGTTTGATTTGTTGTAGTTATAACCACCCATCATCATCAGGTCGCCATCGTCGGTAAGCACAATCATAGGAAATCCCGCATCGGGTAGGGGATCTGTATAGTAAAGCGTCAGTGGGGCGGGGGTCTTGTCATATTCCACGCACAAGACGTAGGATCGCCCTTTCATGTCGCTCCCATGGATATA
>JAEEGI010014019.1_pt1 | contig 16911 bp, 14 predicted proteins | sample 8958751 | NCBI WGS metagenome assembly JAEEGI01 (sample SAMN16246545, study PRJNA631951) | gut metagenome | biome: gut microbiome; feature: rumen; material: KS-attached | host: Bos | place: Iran: Karaj | collected 2018-10
ACCTCGTCGATGTCCTCGGTCAGGTCGTAGGTGTAAACCTCGGCGGGGAAGGTGTAAACCTCAGCGCTGTTACCGTCGAAGTCAACCCAAACCTTATAGCTCAGGTGCTCGGGATCAATCATGTTGCCATCAATGTCGGTTTTGGGCAGGGTGAAGTAGAGCCTGGTGTGGCCCTTCTCATTACCGAAGTCGTACCACTCATCGGCAGTGGGGTTAGCGGGAATTGCAGGTACCGGGTTAACGGAGTAGCCCAAGCGCTCGCCATTGTTGGCGAACTCGATACAGGTTATGCTCAGGTCATCGTTGAAATAGGTCATCATACCGGTGGCATTGCCCCACAGGGGATATTCGGCATTGGCGTCACCATCGCTGCCAATCAGATAGATGCCGTCCTCAGCGAGCTGTAACTGGATTTCGGTTGCGCGCTCGTCGAGCTCATATTCCAGGTAGTAGTCATCCTCACCATCGCCATCTTGGTCACCTTCGGTGGTGTAGTAGGAGCTGCCCCAGCCCAGGACGATACCATACTCATAATCATCGTTCCATAACAGGTACTGGCCAGTGGGAATGCTAATGATGTTGGTCTCGGGATCGAGGGTGCCCTTAACCCAAGTGCCAAAGTCTCTATGCCACCAAGAGGGGCTCTGAACATATGCGTCGTTGTTAGTGGGATCGATAGCAACGATGATCTTGCCGTCGGTCATACCGTGTGAAACGTTAAAGATGTTGCTGGCGATGTAACCAGAGCTGCGGTAGTAGGTGAGCATCTCGCAACCCTCGGGAATCTCGGTGATGACAGTCGGGGCCACAAAGGGCTCGCACTCGGTGAGAACGGTGTTCCACTCCAGGAAACCGGTCCAGCTGTCGTCATCATCCCAGTAAGCGGTCAGGCCAGTGCCGTGATAGCTTGCATCAACGGTGTCGTCACCACTGGTGGAACCCTCAGAGTACAGCAGAGTGATGGTCTCGCCGTCGATTACATAGACAGCCTCCTCGGCGCGCTCGTCGCGAATGAAGTAGATGTTACCTTCCTCGTCGATGCCACCCTCACCCCAAGCGAGGATAATCGAAGCCTGATAGATGCCGTTGTAGTAGAGCTCTTGACCAAGGGGAACGTGGATTTCGTTACCCTCGATAGTGCCCTCTACCCAGTAGCTGCCAAACCTGTAGGCGATACCGCAGAGGATGTTCTTCAAGTAAACCTTACCGTCCTCGGCATAGACGATATCCATGCGATTACCGTCCTGTTGTCCGAAATAGAGGAAGCCGTTGTTGTTGTATTCATACTGGCCAGAGCGGTTGTAGCTCTTGAACTCACCCTCGGGCTGAGTGGTGATGGCGCGGAAATCGGCCTTAGCCTTGAGCTGCTTGTCATTAACTTTTACCATCTCCTTGTTCACCATCTTGTTGGTGTTCAGGGAGCGTGACAATTTGTGTTGAACACCTGCAGAAGCGCTGATAGCGACTGCAGCTGCAACCAAAAAAACAGATAATTTTTTCATGTAAAATAATGAATAAAAACGGTTAATTAATAGATGATAAAACACTATGTGTAGTTGCATCTTTAAATAAAATATGCTAATTAAGCAAAAAGTTGGGTTTTTCAAATCAAAGCCCGTGGTTTTCGGTTGCAAGTTTAAGGACAATTTTTGGCTTGTGATATATTTTTGCAGTTTTTTACAAATCCGTAAATACAATTATTATAATAAGCCTTTCACAAGGCCTTGAGTGGCGTTAGCGACGCGCATGAGTGTGCTGGCGTTGTCCATCGCCAGTTCGCTGGGTAGGCCTTCGCTCACGGCTATGGCAGCCCGCAGTCCGGCCCGTTCAATGTCGAAATCGTGTGCTATGATGCCGCACACGGCTGCCACGTCAATTCCCCGGTCGTGTGCCATGGCGATGACGTGCCCCGGCCCTTTGCCCATAAGTGTCTGTCTGTCGAGCCGTCCTTCACCCGTGATAACGAGGTCGGCCTCGTCAAGTGCACTGGCCATGCCACAGTTGTCCAGCACATAGGGCGCTCCGAAGCACAACTGGCAGTCAAGCAGGTGCATCATCAGGGAAGGAATGCCTCCGGCGGCACCGCACCCTTGCTTTTCGGCGATATCGCATCCCACGATATCGGCCACATGTCGCATTCCGTGTTCTAACTGCTTTACCTGCTGGGGTGAAGCCCCCTTTTGCGGCGCAAAGACCGCTGCAGTGCCGCGTTTGCCACACAATGGCGAGTCAACGTCATGCAGCAGTGTAAAATGACATTCTCGTGCCTCGTGAGGTATGCCGCCGGTCTCGATATGGCGGATGTGTTCAAGCGATGAGCCGCTAGGGAAGAGGTAGTGTCCCTGGTGGTCCAAAAACTCGGCGCCCAGAGCGCTCATGATGCCCATTCCTGCATCACAAGTTGCCGATCCGCCCAGTCCCAAGACGATGTTGCGGCAACCGCGTTCCATGGCATCTCGCATCATCAGTCCTGTGCCCAGGGTGGTGGAGCGCATTACGTTGCGCTCGCCGGGCGGCACAAGTGCCAGGCCACTGGCGGCGGCCGTCTCGATCAGGGCTGTGCCGTCGTCGCACAGGAAATAACTGGCATTGACGGGGTCGAGGTGGATGAGAGGCGCGGGTACGCTCATCGATATCCATTGTCCATGTCGTGACGCGGCAAGCGCTGCAGCCGTGCCGTCACCGCCGTCGGCGACAGGGATGCAAATGGCTGTTACATGATCAAGGCCGCACAAACTCTGTTGCGCGGCCTCGTTGAGTTGTTGAGCCGTTGCCGACCCTTTGAATTTGTCAAATGCCAGAACGACTTTCATCTTGTGTAAAGATCTGAATCCTGAAACCTCTAATCCACCTTGACCACAAGGAAGTTAGACTTTTCCCAAAAACGGTTGGCGTTGATGATGTGCAGCGTCTTGAGGTTGCCGTGGTCCACGATTTCGTAGGAATCCTTGGGGTGGTTGGTCATCAGCTGGGCCTTGTGGCTGTGCAGGGGAATCTCGCTCAAGGTGCGGCGGTCGGCCTTGGTGAAATAAGACATCTCGAAGTCGCCTTCCAGGATTTTGGTCTTGCGCAGGAAGCCCGTCTCGATGATTTTGTTGGCCTTCAGTTCCTTCTTGCTGCCGATGACATAGTAGCAGGTGTTGAGGTTGTCCACCTCGTGAGTGAGCTGCTTGGTCTCCTGTACGGCGGCTTCCTTCTCGCGAGTGACGGTTTTGTTGACCGTGTTGAGCGAGTCGACGCTCTGGTTCAGGTTCTTGATTTGGATGTGTGCTGCTGCCAGTTGGTCGGTCAGGCTGTTGATGGTCTTTTGCTGTTCATCGAGCTGTGACTTGAGGTTGTCGATGGACTTTTGCATCGTGGCATTGTAGTTGGTGGACTGTTTCAAGCGGCGCTCCAGCTCGGCCAGACGCTGCTTGTGCTTGTTGATGGACATCTGAATCAGGACGATGTCGTCGCGCAGTTGTTTCTTGCGGTCGGCGGTCTCGCTGCTCAGGTTGTTCACCGACACGATGTCCTCGAGTTCCTTGATTTGCTGCATGCCGTCGGCGATGTCGCCCATGAGCTGCATCAGGCTGTCTTTCTCGGCATTGGCCGTGTTGATTGAATCTTGCAGCGCTGCATTGATGGAATCCTGGCGCATCGCTTCCTGTTCCAGCTGGTTGGTGCGCTTGCAGGCCGGCATCAAAGCCAAGCCTATCATGAGCAATACAAAATAAGAAATATGTTTCATAACTATCAGTATTTTCGTTTGTTATATATCGTTTCTTAAAGAAATCATTAAACTCTTGCCTGTTTGCCCTTGAACTCGGCATATTTGTCCACCTTGACCGTGGCTTCGGGCTCATGCCCTGCCACCACGATGACGATTTCGCCTCGCGGGGCATTGGCCGTGAAGTGTTCCACCAACTCGCCCAGGGTGCCATTGTGGGTGGTGTTGTGCAGCTTGCTGATCTCGCGCACCACGCTTGCCTCGCGGTCGGCGCCCATGACTTCGGCCAACTGCTGCAGGGTTTTCAACAGCCTGACGGGTGACTCATAGAAAATCATTGTCAAGGGTTGGTCCTTCAACTGCTGCAGGCGTGTAGCGCGGCCTTTCTTCTGCGGCAGGAAGCCCTCGAACACAAACCGGTCGCAGGGCAGTCCCGAGTTGACCAGTGCCGGCACAAATGCAGTGGCGCCAGGCAACGTCTCGACTTCTATGCCGTGACGGCGGCACTCTCGCGAGAGCAGAAAGCCCGGGTCGCTGATGCCCGGCGTGCCCGCATCGCTGATGAGTGCCATGACGGCACCACCCATCAACTGCTTCACAACACCCTCGGCCGCCTCGTGCTCGTTGAACTTGTGGTGGCTGCGCATGGGCGTGCTGATGCCGTAGTGCTTGAGCAGCACGGCGCTGGTGCGGGTGTCCTCGGCGAGTATGAGGTCCACACTGTTTAGCACCTCGATGGCTCGAGGCGTCATGTCGGCGAGGTTGCCGACGGGAGTGGGCACTATGTAGAGTTTACCTGCCATCAGGCTTGAATGAGGTCATCACTTCATGAAATGGTTGCGCACGATGGCCATGAAGTCCTTCACCACCTCGTTGTCGCGGTCCCAATTCAGTTGGCTGTAGAAATAGAGCTCGGCGTTGCCATAGCTGGTCATCACCTCGATGTGCTCGATGGCGGTGTTGAGAGCATTAGCGCTGCCTGCAAACAGCTCACGCTGGAAACGGAAGCGGTCGTTGATTGAGAAGGCCTTGCGGATGTCCTTGGACAGGTTGCGCTGCAGCTTCTCGTCAACGCGCAGGGGCGTGCCCGGCACGTCGGCCTCGGCCTCTACCTCGGGAAACTCGGTGGGGACGGGCGGAATGGGCATTTCGTCCTCGGGCTCGGGGACGGTATCATCGTCGGCCTCGATAAACTCGACGGTGATGTCGGGCTCGTCATCGGCCTCGGGGATTACATCGGGGTCAGGCTCCGGAACGGGCTCGACGTCCTCCTCGTGAACTTCGGGGACGACCGGGCTGGCTGGAGCTGCTTTAAAGGGCGGGGGAGTGGGAGTGCTGGCGGTGTGCTGCGGCTCCACGTAATTCAGTTCAAAGACTTCCTTGAACTCTTCGCCGTTGTCGTGCTGCCAGGTTTCGTCGGCATCATAGTCCTGATCGGGCAGCCCTTTTTCCTCTTGCTGCTCGGGTTCGGCCGGTTCGTCCTGTTCGGCAGGCTTGGCGGGCTCGGGTTCGGGTTCGGCCGGTGCAACGGTGGGCTCAGGGGTGGCGGGTTCTGCCACGGGAAGTGTGACATTGCACATCTCGGCGAGCTCGCGCACTTTGCGTTGTATCTTATCGGTAATGACTTGGGGCGTATTCTCCTCACCCAAACGACGGGTGACGAGCATCAGTCCCTCGATCTCATAGACATGAGACAGCATTTTCTCAATCGACATATTCATAATCATCTGTTTTATAGATTCTTGGCGCCGAGTAGCCAAGGATTTGCTTTACATTAAGGCTGCAATTTTAGGCATTTTTTTTGAAACACCAATAATTTTATTCAAAAAGATTGCAAAGGAAGGTGCCGATCTGCTCGCGGATACTTGCCTGTGAGCAGGTGAAATTGTTGACCAGCACGGCAAAGGCATAGTGAGGCTCTTCGGCGGGATAATAGCCCACAAAGCACTGCACGTGTCGCATGCTGCCCGACTTGAGCACGATCTGTTTGCTCAGCGGGTTGGCCTTCAGGGTGTTGCCGGCGCGTCCATCGGCCGTGGGCATGAGGTCGCACAGGCGCACGCCGTCAAAGCGGCGGTGGGCCATCATCGACAGCATCTCGCCGAAGAAGCTCACGGGGGCTTTGTTGGCACGAGCCAGTCCGCTACCGTCGCGCATGAACAACGGTTCGGTGTTGACGCCTTGCTGCTCCAACCAACGCTTGACGGCGGCCACGCCGAAGTCGTCCAGGTCAGGAGGCATGGCGTCATGTCCCTTCAACTCCCACTCGCGGGCTCCGATGGTGCGCAGCAGTGCATGTGCAAACATGTTGTCGCTGCGGTCGAGCAACGAGGTGATGACCTCGGTCAGTTCTGGAGACTTGTGCAGCACGAGCAGGGTGCGCGTGGTATCGGTCAAGCCGTTAGTGGCCGTTGCGTCAAAGTCGTATCGGATGCCTGCATCACGCAACAGGGCGCGCTCCACACTATCCACGAGCATAGGGGCAGGTGTGGGGTTGGCATAGGTCTCGCGGTAGCTCTTGGCCGTGGTCTCACCAGTGAGCACCAGTGCGGGCATGCTGTAGTTCATATAGGGCGTGATGGCATTGCGGCTGCGGCTGGGGCGGCAACGGCTAACCACCTTCATGCCCGGAACGTTGGGCGTGAATGAGGAATGTGAAACGCGGCCTCGCGCATCCAGCGTATAGCTCACGGTGACGAGGTTGTCGTGATAGCACAGGGCGTGTACTGCGGTCCCGTAGCCATACGCAAGGTCGCCCACATCCCAGCACTCGTCGAAGTAGGGATAGGCATAGAGACTGTCGTCGCCGATGACGGCACCCTCGACGTGGTTAATGCCAAGTGCGTGTAGGGCGTCGATGATTTCATCGACGATGTTGGCTTGGCAAGGCAGGAACACAGAGCCCAGAGTGGGGTCTCCAGTGCCGCGAATGACGATATTTCCCTTGAACACGCCGTCGTTGACCACGCCATCGAGATAGACAGGCGTCTCGAAACGGAAGTGCGGTCCCAAAATGCCGAGTGCAGCCGACGACACGACGGTCTTCATTGTCGAAGCCGTTATGTTGGCCTGCTCGGGGCGGTAGTTGGCGATGCACTTGGCGCTATCTAGGTCGATGACAGTCACGCCCACCGATGCATAGCGCAACGAGCTGTGGGACACGAACTTGTCCACTGCCTCCTGGGCCGTGTAGGCATGGAGCTGCACAAGGGCCGCCAGGGTCAGCAAGAGAAATAATGTTGTCGTTCTTTTCATATAATATAATGTATTGTTGTCTTGATTGAATTAGTGGCGCGGACGCCTCATGTAATGACGCCACGCGTAGTGTGGGCGGGTGTGAAGGTAGTCCAGGTTGCGCTGGTTGGCATAAGCCTCACGCTCAAACGAGATGTTGCGATAGGCGTTGCCGCGCATGGGCAGGCGCATGATCCACTCCGTCAGATAAGCCATGTAGAAGAACACGAACAGCATCTCGCGCTGCTGCGCCGAGTGGATGCGTTCGTGGTTCATGAGCTCGTTGCTCAGGTACACGCCCGGATGCACAAAAAGCACGCCCATCAGGTTGATGGCCGAGAATCCGCGGAAAGGCAGTATGGTCGTGCGAACAATTTTCACGGCGACAAAGGTACAATTATTATTTAATTTGCGCAATTGGGCAAGTTAAGGTTTAGGGCTTGGACTTTGAGGGGCGGTTTTGGGGAGGGTGGTCGTTTTCAGGGGTTTTGCGGTAACTTTTGGCGGAAAATTGGTAAAAATTATCGTTTTATTGCATTTTGTTGTGGACTTTCTCATAAAATGATGTACTTTTGCCACATAATACAACCAAAAAACTATCCAAAGTAGAGAATTATGTTTGTCGAGAGGTTAATTAAGGTATTGATCCTTGCACTGATTTACGTATTGGCTGTTTCTATAGTCGAGCTACTCGGATTTTACCATCCGTTTTTCTGGACCTACAGCGCAGTGTTCGCTGCCGTAATTGCCGCGTGGCCCTACTTCAAGCTGTGCCAGAGCAGTCCGTTGCCCGGTATGGCCATCCTGTGTGCCGTGCTGCTGCTGATATGCAATTTCGTCTTCGGTCAAGGGCATGAATACTTCGCGCTGGGCTGCATGGTGCTGGGCTGCATCGCCGAGGGCCTGCGCAAGATGTTTGGCAACTATCGTGGCAGGGCTGGTGTGATTACTAGCTACTGCGCCATGTCGTTGATACCTTTCTCCAAGAGCATTGTGCTGTGGATCGACTACGATACCGCCATGAATCTGATTATCAGCAATATGGGTGACATTTATGCCGCTGTTATGGGCCGCATGCTGTCCAAGTACATGTTCATGTCGATGTTCGCCCTCACGCTGGTTCTCGCTTTCGTGACCATCTGGATACTTACTCTCCACTGGCGTCCCCGTGACTTGTCCTAAGCTTAGATTTTTCGGCCTGTGCCGATGCACTGGCCAGATGACCAATATAGAAAAACCGCCCTGTAGTGGGGCGGTTTTTTATTGTAGTAGCAGTATCGTGTTCTTGTGGTTACTCGGCGATAAGTTGAACGGGTGTGGAAGCTGGCGTGATGATTTCGCCATCAATTTCCTTGTCGATGGACTCGAACCTGCTGTGCTGGCTCTTGTACTCGGGGACAAACTCCTTCATGGCGTAAATCATGTCGTGGATTTCGCCTTTGTTGGCCAGTTGGATGATGTTGTCGATATGGGCGCACACGTCGTCGTAATCATAGGTCTTGACCTTGGCGATCATGATCTTCTTGTTGACGGTGGCGGTGGTCTTCTCCTTGTCGTTGAGCAGCTCCTCATAGAGTTTCTCGCCAGGACGCAGACCAATCTCCACAATCTTGATATCGACATCGGGCTTGAGGCCTGCCAGAGATATCATGCGGCGCGCCAGGTCATAAATCCTGACGGGTTCGCCCATGTCAAAGATGTAAATCTCGCCACCGCTGCCCATGCAACCCGCCTCGAGCACGAGAGAGCAAGCCTCGGGGATGGTCATGAAGTAGCGGATGATGTCCTTGTGGGTCACCGTGACGGGGCCACCGGCGGCAATCTGCTTGCGGAACAAGGGGATAACCGAGCCGTTGCTGCCCAGCACGTTGCCAAAACGAGTGGTGATGAACTGCGTTTTGCCCTTGCCTTTGCGACTGGCGTCAAAGAACAGGGATTGACAGTAAATCTCGGCCAGACGCTTGGTGCAACCCATTACATTGGTGGGGTTCACCGCCTTGTCGGTCGAGATCATCACAAATTTATATACACCGTATTTCAAAGCCAGGTCGGCGACGTTGCGCGTGCCCATCACGTTGGCTAGGATGGCCTCCGATGGATTGATTTCCATCATGGGGACGTGCTTGTAGGCTGCAGCATGGAAGACGTAGCACGGGCGGAACTTGGCGAAGGCTTCCTCGACGCGTTCACGGTTTCGCACATCGCCCATGAACAGCTCGATGTCGGCATGGGGATACAGTTTATCCATCTCCAGCGAGATGTCGTGCATGGGCGTTTCGGCCTGGTCAAACAGCACAATCTTCTTGGCGCCATAGTTGGCCACCTGTCGAACGATTTCGCTGCCGATGGAACCGCAGGCACCGGTAATGAGCACACAAGAGCCGTTGATGTGGTCCTTGACAAGTGGGTTGTCAAGCACGATGGGGTCACGGCCAAGCAGGTCCTCGATCTGCACCTCTTTAATAAATGTGGAGATGCTCTTGCCGTTGTCCTTATCATACTCAAACTCGGCCACCTTGTTCATGGCGAGCAGAGCAATATCATTCTTGATGAAATAGTCGGCAAATCCGCTGGATACCAGGTTCATGCTCTTGGCATCAAAAATCAAGGCTTCAATGTCTTCCTTGACAAATGTGTCGGCCAAGGTAGCAGGGTCGAACCGATATACCTTGAAACCGTTAATCTCGGTATTCTCCTGTCCCGACTTGATGCTGAGCAGTCCCACGGGCAGATACTTGCCGCCAATCTCGCCCTTGAGCGCGTTGGCCAGGAAAACCGAGCTGAACGAAGTGCCCAGTACCAGTACGCGCTTGCGCCCCTTGGTGGCGCTGTTCATGCGCATGTACAGGTACTTGATGCATAATCGCTCGACCATCATCATCGAGAACGAGAATGCGCCGATGACCAGGATGTCCCAAAAGTGCAGGCTGCTTGTGTTCCACAACGCCAGTCGCACCAGATTGATGCCTACCAGCAGCGCCGTTGACACGGCCATGACCATGAAAATGCGGTACAAATCCTCGATGACCGACAGCCTGATGACGCAAGTGTAACTCTTTGATATAAAGCTGACCAGGAAATAAATTGTCAGAACCATCGCGCCGTTGAGAATGATGTCGTTGCGCCCGGTGAGAGTTCCGGTGGAGTACATTCCTGCTACAACTGTAGCGACAAAACTGACTAAGACAATGAGCATGTCCAGCAGCAGGATGATCCATCGTGGTGTCGTTTTAACCCTGAATGTGCGGAACATTCTCAGGCTTAATATCTTATTGATGATAAGTTCTATCATAATTCTCAGAGTTATGTTTTCATGTCATTGACAGTTAGCTTATTGTAACGCAATTACTCCCTGAAAACGGTTGCATTTAGCTAAGTATCAAGCCTACAAAAGTAACTATTTATTTTTAATAAACAATAATATGAGCAAAAAATCGTTTTCTGCTAAAATTATCGCTCTAAATCACTTGCATGACCGATAAAATGCCTAACTTTGCAGGTTTGAAAAAAAGATGGTTTGTAATATGAGGGATTTTTCTCGCAGATTTATGCTTCTGACCGTGCTGGCCAGTTGTCTGGTAATGACGGTGTTAAATACATCTTGCTTTGGCGATGAGCCCGACGGCTGTGAGGCCGATATCGAGACTGTGACCCTGCATGTGTCCAGTCCCGCGGACTTTTTCTTTCAAGCTACCGACTCGATGCAGACGGTCTTCTCGACCGACAGCGTCATCACCTTCACGGTGCGTGGCGATGCCGATGTGACGGCTTTGTCCCCCGAGTTGACCTTATCGGCCGGCGCTACCGTGTCGCCTGCCAGCGGTTCGACCCACGATTTCTCGAATGGACCGGTGGTTTATACCGTCACATCGCAGGACGGCAAATGGCATCGCCGCTACCGCGTGTACATCACACCCACGATGGTGACCGTTGCCGACACGCTGTGCTATGACTTTGAGCACTACGAACTTGAGCCCTCCACGCAGCGCTACTACATGTGGCACAACGTGTTGCCCGACGGCACGCTGGGCAACGACTGGGCCACTGCCAATGCCGGCTACCGCATCTCGATGAGCACCGCTGCGCCCATGGATTATCCTACCACGCCGTTGTCCCAGGGCTATGAAGGCGCCGGCGTGTGCCTGATGACACGTGACACAGGCCCCTTTGGCCGCATGGCCAACAAGCGCTTGGCTGCAGGTAACATGTTCCTGGGCACGTTTGACATTAGGATTGCGATGAGCGACCACCTGCACGCCACACGTTTCGGCCTGCCGTTCACCAGCAAGCCTGACCGCTTCACGGGCTATTACACCTATGAGCCTGGTCCCACGGTTCAGGACTTTGACGGTAATCCCATTGCCGCTCGCACCGACTCGGCCGACGTGTATGCCGTGTTCTACCGCAACCACGACGCTGCCGGTAACGAGGTGGTGCTATATGGCGACAACATCCTGTCGAGTGACCTGATTGTAGCCGTCGCTGAACTGGAATATGTCGCTCCCACCAGCCAGTGGACTGCATGGGATTTGAAATTTAAGTACCGCGAGGAGGTTGACGAGCAGTTGCTTGCCAACCGTGGCTACAGCCTCGCCATCGTGTTCTCGTCGAGCTCTGCCGGTGGAGAGTTCATCGGCGCCATCGGCAGTAGGCTGTGTGTGGACAAGGTGCGCCTCATTTGCACGCATGAAGAGTGACACCCATTGATTAGACAATAGACTCAATGACGATAAAGAAAATCATATCAACCGCCCTGCTCGTCGTCACCATGACGCTGGGCATGAATGCCACGGTGCTGGACAGTCTGCGCTATGATGCGCGTCTGGGCTATGCACTGGGCGGCACCTTGCCCACCCACATGGGCAATGAGATTCGCGGCATCAACAGTTTTAACCCCGGTTTCAATTTCACTGTTGCAGTCGAGGCATCCTATCCGTTAGACCAGCACTGGTCGCTCCATTCGGGGCTGCGCTTCGAGTTGGGCAGTATGGACGTGGATAGCCGTGTCAAGAACTATGATATCGAGGTCGTGCGCGGCGACGAGTCCCTGAAAGGCATCTTCATGGGCAACGTGCGCATCAAGACTGCCCAGCGCCGCATCACCTTGCCCATCCAGGCCGCTTACCGCTTTAACGACAAGTGGACCGTGCGCGGTGGCGCCTTCTTGGGATGGTTGACCAACAGGCGTTTCTGGGGATGGGCCTATGACGGCTATCTGCGCGAGGGCACGCCTGTGGGCCCGAAGATTGAGATGGGTACTGAACCGGGCGACAGGGGCGACTTTGACTTCGACGCCAACATGCGCCACATGCAGTGGGGCATTGATGCAGGCATCGATTGGCAGATCCACCGTCGTTGGGGCGCGTTTGCCGAGTTGACCTACGGCCTGAGCGGCCTGTTCAAGAGTGATTTCCACTCGGTGCAGACGCTGCGCCCCCTGTACGGCACGCTAGGTGTCATTTATCGCATTAAATAACATTATTATAAAATTAAAAACAATTCTGAATTTACTGAAGAAATGAAGAAATCAATTCTCACCCTCGTATTGGCACTGACGGCCGTGTTGGCCCTCAATGCCGAGTCTTTCACCGGCAATATCGTTGTCAACCGTAATGGACAGACCTATAACTCAGTTGTGACGGTTACCGCTACCCAGCAGGCCGACGGCTTGAACACGCTCGTGCTGCAAGTCCCCCTGTTCGGCACGATGACGATGACCGATGTCCCCTCGTCTTACCGTCGTGGCGTTACCGTCTATAGCGCAGTGCGTGACGTGGCCACCAACTTTGGTATGATGCGCACCACCGTTTTTGCCCGCACCTATGACGGCATGATGGCTGCCAACGTAGCTATCCCCGCCCAGAACGCCACCATGTGGTTCAACACCGTGGGCGACTACTTCCAGCTGCCCAATAGCGATATGGAAGCATGGACAAATAGTAACGGCGAGCCCGACCGCTGGCACGGCTTCAAGACCGCTACCGGTACTTATGCCGGCATTTCGGCTGGCTTGGTCAAACTCGAACAGAGCGATGATGTGCGTAGCGGCGCAACAGGTCACAGTGCTGTGATGACTGCCAACTCACTTGCCGGTATCGTTGCCAACGGCACGATGACCAATGGCCGCCTCAATGCAGGTGCGATGAGTGCTACCAGTACTGCCAACCATGCTGAGATGGACATGGCCAACGGCACTGACGATTTCTACATGCCCCTGTATGCCAAGCCTGACAAGTTCAACGTGTGGCTGAAGTACACCCAGGGTACTGCCAATGCTAACAACAAGGCGAGTGTGAGCGTCAAGACTTTTGACGGCACCTATTATCAGGAACCTACTGACAAGGAATACACCAACCTCTCGGGCAGCATCGTGGGCACCCCGATTCCCGCTGGTGACTGGACCCAGTACTCGTTCCCCTTCGACTACGACAGCTATGCTGCTAACAATGATGCCAGTGAGGCTATTTTCGTTACTTTCTCCACCAACGGTAACCCTGGACAAGGCAGCAAGAACGATGCCCTCTACGTTGACGACATGGAGCTGGTTTATCTGGCCGACATGACCGACCTGCGCTACCAGGGCACTACCATAGAGGGCTGGGATCCTGCCGTGACCACCTATAACATCGAGATGTCCAGCGTGCCCAACCTCGACGACTTTGATGCCGATGTGACTGGCGCCAGCGCTCTTGTCCTCAAGTCGATGGAGCAGAACGCCGATGGCACCTACCGCATCGCCATCAGCGCCATTCCCGCCGACTTGCAGGCCGCTACTTGCTATGTCCTCAATGTCACCGTGGTTTCTGCTCCCGATTTCAAGATTGGTGATGTGGATAATGACGGCGAAGTGAACATCAGCGATGTGACTGCGCTTATCGATTACCTGCTGAGTGGAAATGCCGAGGGCTTGAACCTCCAGGCCGCCGATGTGGATGGTGATACTGATATCAACATCAGCGACGTGACTGCGCTCATCGACAAACTCTTGAGCGGCAACTAATCAACGACACTTAAATTCTAATAATGATAGCAATGATGAAGAAAGTTTTATTCACTCTGGCAGCTGTGTGCTGCTCGCTGGCGCTGAGCGCCACTACCTATAACTGTCACCTCAAGGTTACCATCAACGAAACCAGCGCTGAGCAGGATCAAGTGCGCGTCGAGGTGACCAATACTAATGGTGCCTACACCTTGACGCTGAAGAACTTTGTCCTGGTTGTCGAGGGTATTCCCATGCCCGTGGGCAACATCGAGGTTTCTGGTGTCGAGGGCGTGGACCAGTATGGCTACACCACGATTACCTTTAGTGACCCTGTTGTGATTACTGCAGGTGACGATGCACAGTACGACTTCTGGATGGGTCCGGATCTGGGCGAGGTGCCTCTTGATTTGGTGGCCCGTTTCACCGGCAGTGCCTTGAGTGCCAATATCGACATCAATCTGGCATTGTTGAACCAGGTTATCGGTGTGGAACTCTTTGGTGTAGCTCCCGAGCTCAAGGGTGACGTCAATAAGGATGGCGAGGTTAACATCGCCGACGTCAATAGCGTTGTCGACATCATCCTGGGCAACTGATCAGACACTATAGTCAATAACAATGAAGCGCAAGTCATTAGGCTTGCGCTTCATTATTGTATGGGTGAATGTTCTATTTGACGGGCTCCATGTGGATGGTGATGTGGGTTTGTGGCCCAAAGCGCTCTCTGAGGCGCTGCTCGATGGCCGTGGCGCGGTCGTGGGCTGCGGTGAGTGACGTGTTGCCGTCCATGCGCACGTGGGCTTCGATGGCGAATCGGTTGCCGATGCGGCGTGTGCGCAGGTTGTGCGGCTCGCTTACATCGGGGAAGGAACGGATGATGTCTTCGATTTCCTTCTCGATGTCGCCCGACAGCGACGACTCGGTGAGCTCGCCCACACTGGTGCGCAACAGGTCGATGGATACTTTCACGAGCATCGCACCCACAAACACCGAGGCCAACGGGTCGAGTACGGTCCAGCGGTTGCCCAACAGAATGGCGCCGCCGATGCCGACCATGGTGCCGATTGACGACAGGGCGTCGCTGCGGTGATGCCACGCGTTGGCCACCAAGGCCTGAGAGTCGAGGCGCTTGCCGCTCCTCACGGTGTAGTGGTACAGGACCTCCTTGACCAGAATCGAGATGATGGCTGCTGCCAGTGCGAGCCATCCCGGTGCTTCCAGCTGCTTGCCGCCCGCCCAGTCGATGAGCTTGGCAACGCCCGACACGATGATGCCCGTTGCCGCCGCAATCAGTGCCAAGCCGATGATGAACGTCGCAAAGGTCTCATACTTGCCGTGCCCGTAGTCGTGGTCCTTGTCCTGCGGCTTGGCGCTCACATGGACAAAGGCGAGCACGATGACGTCGGTGATGAAATCCGAGAGCGAGTGCACGGCATCGGCTATCATTGCCGAGCTGTGGCCCATCACACCCGCGATGAACTTGAAGGTCAGCAGCGCCACGTTGCCTGCACTGCCCACCAGCGTCACCTTGTATATTTCTTTCTCGCGACTCATAACAACTCCGCAAAGATATAGCATTCTCTCCGTGCCACCAACGCTCTCATCTAAAAAAACGTGTCCCCACCGACGTACATTGACAGGGACACGCTACTATGTTAAGAGAGTACTACCGTTTACAGATATCTCTCAATGACACTATCCTTGACACGGGTAAAAACGACAGTAACAGGGTAATACTCGTAAGAAAGTGTCAATTTGTCGCCCTTTACTTCATAAGTAAATGTCTCGGTAATGCTATGACCATCGTCAGTGTAAGTCACCATAACCTTATCGCCAGAAACGGAATATGTTCCATGTTCAACATCGACATCAGTTTCATCGAACTCGTAGTAAATATCCACTGAATGCCATTTGCCGTTTTTGGTGAATTGGACCAAATTTTCATAGGCTTCACCGTCTTCATCATAGCCTTTAACCTGCCAAGTGCCAACGATGTCGGAATTCACGGGCTCATCCTTATCGTCACCACATGAAGTAACACCAACAGAAACTAAAGCCAATAACATGACTGTCAGGAAAAAATAGAATTTCTTCATAGATAAAAAATAAATTAATTGTTAATAAAAAAGGAGTTATATTTTGGTTATTTCTTTACGCTATTCATCAACAGTTTTTTGGCAATAAGCCACTTCAGAAATCTGCGATAAAACACTTAACTTGTAAACTATTCACATTTAAAAAAGATTTCTCGCCCGGCAGTATCATACCACTTCCGGGCGAGAAGTCCTTAACTTTATTGGCGCATATAGGCGGCTTGGTCGGCAGGGTTGAAGTTGCCGATGAAGCGTGCGTGGCGTGCCACCTCGGCCTCGCCCATGTTGACATAGACCTTGGCGCTGTCCATGAACAGCTCGGGCTCGTTGCTGGCGTCACCGATGAGCAGATAGCCCATGATGATGTGGCCGAGCATCTCGACCAGGCGACGGGCATGGAAGGTGATGTACTCGGGATCCTCGACAGCCTGCACCTTAGCGAAGGTTTCCTCGTAGAGGGCGGTCATGGCCTCGAGTTTGGCCCTCATGGGAGCAACGGCCTCGCTGTACTCGCGGGCGGCGTACTCCTTGATTTGGTTCAGATAGGTGCCCGTGGTGACGTGGCGGATGGCTGCAACCACCTGCAACTGGGTTGTACCCTCGTAGATGCTGGTGATGCGGGCGTCACGGTAGATGCGCTCACAGGCGTAGTCGCGCATGAAACCGCTACCACCGTGAATCTGCACGCAGTCATAGGCGTTCTGGTTGCAGAACTCGCTGGCCATACCCTTGGCCAGCGGTGTGAAGGCGTCGGCCAGGCGGTTGTAGGCCTTCATGGTCTTGCGCTCCTCGGGGGCGAGGGTGCGCTCGCGGCTGATGGCCTCCAGCGACTTGTACATGTCCACAAAGCGGGTGCACTCATACAGCAGGGTGCGCGAAGCATCCAACTTGGCCTT
>JAEEGI010014020.1_pt1 | contig 16911 bp, 15 predicted proteins | sample 8958751 | NCBI WGS metagenome assembly JAEEGI01 (sample SAMN16246545, study PRJNA631951) | gut metagenome | biome: gut microbiome; feature: rumen; material: KS-attached | host: Bos | place: Iran: Karaj | collected 2018-10
GGGACAATGTCGGGTCCACGGATGACGCTTCTTTGGCCTCGCCCGAAGAAGAAAAAGAGCCGCTATTTACCGAGGAACAGTACAATCTTTTCGATCCCGCTCCGGGGACCGGATATGTAAGGAGCGATCTTACGAATGAGTGGATCTCCGCTGAGGCGGCCAAGTACCGTCCGCTCGCCGTAATGGTCCCCAACAACGTAAACTCGCTTCCTCACTACAATCTTTCGAAAGCAGGCGTTTTGTACGAATGCAACGTTGAATACGAGATCACCCGTCTTGTTCCCATCTTCGACGACTGGACAGGACTTGAAAGAATAGGAAACATAAGGTCTGCGCGTGATTATCTTGTCATCGCCGCCATGGAATGGGATCCGTTGATCTTACACATCGGCCAGATATGGTACGCCGACGAGATCCTTGAGCGTGAGGAAGTTCACAACATAAACGGGCTTACGTATGACAAGGCATATTACCGTGTATCGACCGAGCGTCGCGATTACGACCAGTCGGCATATTCGAACGGTTACTCCGTAAAGAATGCCGCAACCGCGCTAAAGTATCCCCTTGAACACACTTCTATATACAAGCCGGGTCATTTTTCTTTTGCCCCCAAGGGATTACCCACAACGCTTACCGATGTTTACGGCAACTTAAGTGCAACATATGTAAGCCTTGAAAAAGCTTATCCGATCGACCAGCCCTACTTTATCTACAACGAAGAGACGGGACTTTACGATCGCTACGAATACGGCATCCCTCACACCGACGGTGCCACCGGCGAACAATTGTCGTTTGCCAACATCATCATTCAAAGCACTTACCGAGAGTACCGTCCCGACGGCGCTTACCTTATATACCGCATGCACGACACCACTTCCGACGGTTACTTCATCACCCGCGGCCGTGCCGTTCATATCACCTGGAAAAAAGAAGGAACCTACGGAATCACGCGTTACTACGACGATAACGGCGACGAGATCGTGTTAAACCAGGGCAAAACGATGATCTGCATAATCGAAAAAGGCGACGGCATCGTGATGCAGTAACCATTTCGTCAAATTCAATAAGTAAATGCAAGCAAAAGCAACGTATACGGCGTTCCGCCGTATTTACGTTGCTTTTTTGTCTGCTTGCTTTCCGAAATGCTACGTGTGGCAAGAGTTTGCGCTCTCGCGTAGCCTTTTCTGCTTGCTTTCTTTTCGAAATGCTACGTGGGGCGAGAGTTTGCGCTCTTGCGTAGCCTTTTCTGCTTGCTTTCTTTTCGAAATGCTACGTGGGGCGGAAGTCTTCGCTCTTGCGTAGCTTTTTTCCCAACTTGCTTTTTGAAAATGCTACGTAGCGAACAAGTTTGGGCGATTATGTAGCATTTTACTTTGGGAGATTGGCAAACTCGGATGAAGGGCAGGTGAAATTGGGCAAAAAGCGGGCAGAGTGAGGGGAATAAGAGAGCAAAAAATAGAGGAAATCAATGAAAAATAATTTAATGTGATAGCGTATTAAAGAATTTAATACTTCTTTAAGATAATTACTCTTGTACCTTTTGAATAATGATGTTATCATAATATTGCCTGCAGATGACACCGCAGGTATGGAGGTTTACTCAATGGTTAGTCAGAAAGTTACTATTAAGAACCCTACCGGTCTCGAGCTAAGACCCGCCGGCGTCCTATGCAAGGAAGCCATGCAATTCAAATCACTTATTACATTCACATATCGGGAGAACACGGCTAACGCCAAAAGCGTACTAAGCGTTTTGGGTGCTACCGTTAAGTGTGGTGATGAGATTGAATTCGTTTGCGAAGGCGAGGATGAGGAGGAAGCTCTTGAGAGACTCGTAACCGTAGTAGAAGACGGTCTCGGCGAATAAGTATATTTTCGCCCCATTCCCGATTGGGAATGGGGTTTTCTTTTTGCATATTTGCGTGCCCCGTTCCCTCGGGCATTTTAAATCATAAAAGTAAGGGAGAAGAAAAATGTTAAACTACAAGCGTTACAGGAGAAATCCGGTTATTTATTACCCCGAAAGAGAGTGGGTAAACAAAGAAATCCAAAAGGCACCCATCTGGTGCAGCGTTGACCTTAGAGACGGCAACCAGGCACTCATCGACCCGATGGTCGTAAGTGAAAAGATCGAGCTTTTCCAGTATATGGTCAAGATGGGATTTAAGGAGATCGAGGTTGGCTTCCCCGCAGCAAGCCAGATCGAGTACGACTTTTTAAGAGAGCTTATCGAAAGAAAGCTCATTCCCGATGACGTAGTCGTTCAGGTACTTACGCAGTGTCGTGAAGAACTCATCGACAGAACATTTGAATCTATCAAAGGCTGTAAAAAAGCGATCGTTCACATCTACAATTCTACTTCGGTGCTTCAGCGTGAAGTGGTCTTCAAAATGAACAAAGAGCAGATCAAGCAGATCGCAATAGACGGTACAAGAATGGTCAAGGAACGCGCAAAGAACTTTGACGGCGAGATCATACTTGAGTATTCACCCGAATCGTTTACCGGAACAGAACCCGAATATGCTTTGGAAGTTTGCGAAGCAGTCCTTAAAGAATGGGGCGCATCAAAAGACAACAAAGTCATCATCAATCTTCCTTCGACGGTTGAAATGACAACGCCCAACGTATATGCGGATGTCATTGAGTGGGAAAGCAAGCACTTTAAAGACAGAGAAAGCGTTATCCTTTCCGTTCACCCTCACAACGACAGAGGCACGGGAGTTGCGGCTACCGAGCTTGCACTTCTTGCAGGTGCCGACAGAGTTGAGGGAACGCTTTTCGGTAACGGTGAGCGTACAGGTAATGTAGATATCCTTACCGTAGCTTACAACATGTTCTCACAGGGTATCGATCCCGAACTTGATATTTCAAGAGTAAACGAGATAATCGAGATCTACGAGCGTCTCGTAAAGATGCCCGTACATCCCCGTCATCCGTATGCAGGAAAGCTTGTGTTTACCGCTTTCTCGGGTTCGCATCAGGATGCCATCAACAAGGGCGTAAAGGCCATGAAGGAATCGAAGAGCGAATACTGGCAGGTACCTTACCTTCCGATCGATCCCGCAGACATCGGACGCGAGTACGAACCCATCGTTCGTATCAACTCCCAGTCCGGAAAGGGCGGAGTCGCTTTCATTATGGATACTTACTTTGGCTACAAGCTTCCCAAAGGAATGCACAAAGAGTTTTCGAATGTCATTCAGGCGATCTCAGAAAAGCAGGGTGAGGTTTCTCCCGAAGAGATCATGGATGCATTTACAGCAAGCTACTTAGACAAGAAAGAGCCCTACCACTTCAAGAAGCTTCGTGTTGAAGACTTCGAAGGCGAGAAGCGCGAAGAGTTTGATACGACGGTATTTGTTGATTACACCGATCACGGCGTAGCAAAATCATTTGAAGCGTCGGGCAACGGTCCTATCGATGCCGTTAAGAGAGGTCTCATCGCTGAGCTTGGATTTGATATCAAGATACTTGATTACGAAGAGCACGCACTGCAGGCAGGTTCCAATTCCAAAGCCGCTGCTTACATTCATCTTCTGGACATCGACTCAGGCCGCGTAACATACGGTGTAGGCGAAAGTTCAAACATCACAAGAGCTTCCGTAAGAGCGATCTTCTCAGCTCTTAACAGATTGTTCGGAGATAAATAGGCCCAAAGAAACCGTGTTTGTAAAATATTAAATGCAACAAAAAAGAATCGGATCGCAAGTCCGATTCTTTTTATGTTTATAACTATTTAAGCAATCTTACCGATACTTCGACGGGCTCTTTCATCCATACTCCTTCGGGAAGGTCGAGGACGAGAGGCAGTTTGTAGATGCCCGGTTTAAAGCCCGAAATATCGTTCATGAGAGCATAGTCGGAGAAGTCTACCATGAAGTCAAGCTGTGAGAGCTGCACGTTTTCAAGGTTCTGCGAAAGACCCATGAGGGTGAACTCTACGTAGTCGTTCTTCTCTTCCCACTCCGTTGACGAAAATCCGTCGGGAATGTTCTCAACTTCTATGTTACGTAAGAATACACTTACGGTTTTTTCCTGTATGGGCTCAATATATACCGCTACATCCACAAGTCCGTTGAACGAACTGTCCGCAAGGCGGACTCTGCTCGGAAGATAATCGTTTATATCCACCACCGCATTGAGTGTCGATGACAATCCCGATACATTCAGTGCCGACTCGGGGATCGTGATCGAATCGTATCGATCGATAACGCTTTGCAGACCTGCGATCGTGATCGAATCGTACTCTGCTTCGATTATTCCCGTTACATCGTAGCCTTCGGCGGGTGTGCCCGTCGATTTGAACTTAAGCGGAACCTTCTTGGTTGCAAGGATCTCAACGTCAACTTTGATCGACGTGATGTTCATGTCAAGGTTTTCTGTATCAAGTTTGTTTCCGTCCGCATCGTAAAGTTCGATATCTGCGCTGGTTGAAATGTTTTCTTTGAACCCGGTTACCTGAACATCCACATATGCGGAGGATATCTTGGCTATCTTGCTCTGAGGGCCGCTGACTCTTACCTGGTTTTGTGCCTGCGTGATATCGCCGACAACATATCCCGATTCGATATCGCCCGATGTGACCGCACGTATCGGGAGCTGTATAGTCTTACGCATCTCGATGCTTACTTCCAGAGTGTCGATCGATCCTTTTATCGATTCGATCTTATCGTTAAACTTGCTGCCTGAAAGCTGAATGGGAACTCTCGTTTCATCATAAGAAAGATTGTTCATGTCAGCCGTTGCGATGATGGCGTCGGATGAGCTTCCGAGTTCTCTTATAACAGATCGCGGTGCTTTAACGGTAACGGTGGAGATGACATTTGTACCATTGAGTATCTCAAGCGTCTTGCCTTCTTCGCTGATGACTTCCTGATTAAGTATCCTGACCGGAATGTTTTTGTAGGATTGTTTGTCGGGCGGATCGGTAATGTTGATAACAATGAACCATAAGACAATGGCCACAACTATCGACAAAACTTTAAGCCCTATATTCTGGGAGAAAAATCTGACAAAGGACTGTTTGAAGGTATCTTTGTTCATACTTTCCTCCTTCCTGCCTTGGACTTGAAACGAACACGTTTCTTCTCGGCTCCGGGCTTATTTTGTATTACCTCAAGCATACGCCTGAAATTTTCCTGATCGACATTGCGTTCAAGCTCGCCCTCGTAGGCAAGACTGATACGTCCGGTTTCTTCGGACACTATTATCGTAAGGGCATCGCTAACTTCGGAAATGCCCACGCCTGCGCGGTGACGGGTTCCGAGCTCTTTTGAAAGCGATAAGTTATCGGAAAGAGGGAGGTAACAGGTCGCATAGGTGATCCTGTCTCCGCGGATGACGATCGCACCGTCGTGAAGCGGTGTGTTGTGTTCGAAGATGTTTATAAGAAGCTGGCTGGTAACGAGTGCATCGACCTTGATGCCGGTACGCTCGACTTCGGTAAGCGAGTTGTTTTGCTCGATAACGATGAGCGCACCCGTCTTAACCTTTGCCATTGCATTACAGCCTTTGATGATCTCATCAAGTGTTTTGTCGGAGAAACGACCTTCTTCGGAATGACCCTGGTCAAAGAAAACGATATCTCCGAAATTAGCCTTCTTGCCAAGCTGTTCAAGTGCACGCCTGAGTTCGGGCTGGAATACGACCACTATCGCGGTCGCGGCGATCGTGAACAATCTGTTGGCGATCCAAAGGATCGTGCTCATCTCAAATATCTCGGCAAAAAGGAATACCAGCAAGATCACGACGATACCTTTAAGTAACGCCCATGCTTTTGTGGTCTTGATCCACAGCATGATCTCATAGACCAGAAAGGCAATAACGATTATCTCGATAATGTCGGTCCAGCTGATGTCAGGCATATTAAATTTTTCAAAATTCGATTTTAAAAATTCAATAATGTTTGCCATGGATAGTCTCTTTTGTCAGTTTATCGTAAATTATCCGATCCCGGTCTTTGAGGAGTTCTCTGTACGGTCCTTGTCTCTCCCGGTCTTGCTTCGCCCGGTCTTTGCAAAGTACGTTCTCCGGGTCTTTGAAGTGTGGGACGGGGCTGAGCCTGACCTGCGTTTGCTCCTCTTATGGCAGCTGCGGTACGAAGTGCCTGCTGCTCATGGTCGGGATTTGCGGTGCGTCTTTCGACATATTCTTCTCTCTCTGCGGGGCGTGGCCTTACCGGCTGTTTTGCTCTCACCTGAGGAGCCTGTCTTCTGACCGCACGTTTTTTCTCTGATCTTTCTTCGGCAACAAATTCGTTCTTCGGAACGGCTTTTACATAGTAATAATACTCATCATCTTCAAATTGAACCTTCTCGATCCTGTTATAGTTAAGGTCGAACAGGAAGTATTGAAGGATCAGGTTAACTATCGTTGAAACGATAACTCCTATGAAAAGACTTCCAAACGAAATGTCTGCGTCAAGTACCGTCGCTGCCATCAACGTTACGATAAGGAGTGACAGCTCGCCTGCGGCGATCGCCATGAACCACGCATACTTGATGGGAAGACGTCTTATGATATAAACAACGAGCACCGTTACGGCAAAGGATACCGCAAGTGCCATCATTTCTCTGTTAACTACGATAGCGTCGATAAGCGTTTTGAACTGTCCGAGTTTATCGGCTTCTTCGCCCGACGACAACTCTTCTTTGTGCCCTGCTATAAAATGCAGTACCTCGTAGATGACAACGCCGCAGCCGACGGACACCATCGATGCGGGAGTTCCGGTAAGTCCCATGGATACGGGCATTACGTAAGGAATCTTAAACACAAATGATAAAGGTGTCAGCACACCGCCGACAGCATCTTTTGAAGCAAACCTGAAATACAAAAGATACAAAACAAGGAAAAGTGCGAACACTACAAGTGCACATTCCATAGAAAGTGCATAAACATGTGCGATCACCACAAAACCAAGTATCACGATAGTCAGATTAAGCGGCAAAAACGACGCTGCAAGCGCGATGATGAGAGTGACCGGAGCGCTTTTTAACCTTGCCATGTATCCTATGGTTGAGTTGATCCTTGAAAGTGCTATGAAAGCCACAAGGAATTTAAAGATCGGTATTAATAATGCTTCGTTTCGACCGGCGAACTTTTTGAGCGCCAGTTTTATACTCATTAAAGAATTCATAAGGGTTATTCCTTATCCTCCTGTTGTTCGTTGTACATTGAGCCAAGAAGTTTCAGGTTGTTGAAATAACGCTTCAAATTCTTTTTGGCCTTACCGTATTTAACTGAAAAAGCGATATACACGATAACGCAATATGACACCGTAAATATGACGTAGTTCTTTAATATCTTCGCAGCCAGATCCCAAATGTCCGTCTTGTAGATGTTCACCATGAGTTCTTCGAAGTCGTAATAAAGATAGACACCACAAACTATCATATATGCGATCGTCGCACATATGATAGCCTTTACAACCTCGAGGCCTACGTAATCACTTCTGAAGTGCTTTGCAACGGAGGAGTTTTTGCGTCCTTCGTTGTCCTCGTAAGAAGCCATACGGGTCATCAATTCAATTCGTTTTTCGTCTAACATCGAAATCCCCTTAAAAACCGGATTTCCCCCAAACAATTACCCTATCCGAGGAAACGCATCTTGGCCGAGTCGCGAGGGTCTTTCCTGTCAACCTTCGGAGCTTCGGGTTTTGCTATCGACTGTCTAAATCCATTGGCAAGGTTGTTCTTGCAGCTGTCGCAGAATCTGCCCGATCTGATGGGCTGACCGCACGATTCACAGTTGAGCATAACCATCGAATCGCTTGCGAACTCAAGTCTCTCTTCTCTTATCCACTGCTGGATCTGTGAAACTTCCACTTCACATTCTCTCGATGTCTGCTGGATGCCTACACCCGGATTGTCCTGAATGTACTTCTTTACTTCCTTGAACTTTGCCTCGAGAGCATCTCTGCACGCAGGACACATGATAGGTCCCATGACATAGTTGAAGATTGCTCCGCATTTTCTGCAGTTGCGAACGTTCATATATACCCTCCTTTATGCCGTTATGTACCGGCTGAAGTTAAAGTAATAAAATATATATCCTTCACCCCTGCTTTCTTAAGTTCCAAAGAAAGCGAATCAATTGTACTTCCCGTGGTGAATATGTCGTCCACCACAATCACTTTACTCAATTTTACAACATTTTTACCTACAATAAAAGCCTTTTTCATATTAATAAAACGTTGCTTTTTATTGAATTTTTTCTGAGGAACGGTGTCTTTTGAGCGTTTAAGACAGTCCTCGTAAACAGGTATGCCTGTAAGCTTAGACATCTCATGAGCCAGAAGCGCCGCCTGATTGTAACCGCGCTTTAACATCCTCTTTTTATGAAGCGGTACGGGAATGATGGCGTCGGGCTTTATCTGTGCCAAAAACTCACCTTGTGCTTTTACTGTCTCGGCGCCGAAAAACGCAGCATACTCCGTTCTGTTCAGATACTTGAACCTATAGATGCTCTCTGCTATAAAGTCGTAAGAAAAAACCGATCGTCCGGCCTTAAACACATGCCTTGTGTTCACACATTCGTCGCATATCCCGCCGTTGTCCGTGATCGGCCTCCCGCACGTTAAACATATCGGATCGCTGATATATACGATCCTTTCTCTGCATTTGTCGCACACTCCCTCTTCGCCGATATTTAACGCATCATCGCATATAGCACAGCGCTTCGGATAGAGCGTATCGATCATCTTTTTACAGCCGCGCTTTAGTGTGCGCCCCATACGATTAACTTGAAAATACCTCAACAATTCTGTCTTTTAACCCCGAAAATCTGCGGTTCACGTGATTGTTCGCGATCATCTCGTCAAGCACTTCGGTGCTCCCCATAAGCACCAGGCACTGTCTTGCTCTCGTTACCGCAGTATATAATAAATTCCTGTTAAGAAGCTGCTTCGGCCCGCCCATTATCGGCATTACGACCGCTTCGTACTCGCTTCCCTGCGACTTGTGTACCGTGATCGCGTACGCAAGCTCAAGTTCATCGAGATCGGAAAATTGATAGTCCACCCGTCTCTTATCGTCAAATTCAACCTTTATCCTGTTGAAAGGCTCGGATATCTCTATTATCCTTCCAAGATCTCCGTTAAAGACGCCTACGCCCGCATCGATAGGAATGTTGTACTTTCCGACAACTTCCCACTCCGCCTTGTAGTTGTTCTTTATCTGCATTACCTTGTCACCTTCCCGAAAGAGCGTCTCCCTGTACAGATACTCTTTCTTTGAAGGACTCGGCGGATTAATGCGGTCTCTTAAATACACGTTCATCGCTTCGACTCCGAGCGTGCCCTTTCTGGTGGGCGTTATGACCTGAATGTCGAAAGGAGTCGCATTTACATATCCCGGAAGCATGCCCGTTACAAGTTCGACCGTGTTCGCAAGTATCCTCTCCGTGTCATCGCGTTTAAGGAAAAAGAAATCTTTGCTCTCATTGTTAAGCGATACCGACTCCCCTTTATTTATGCGGTGTGCGTTCACCACGATATCGGAATTGCCTTCCTGCCTGTATATCTTTTCAAGCTTTGTTACCGGGATGTAGCCGCTTTCGATAAGGTCTCTAAGTACCTGCCCCGGACCTACACTCGGAAGCTGATCGGCGTCTCCGCAGAGGATGAGTCTCGAGCCCGGCGCAATTGCTTTAAGTAATGAGTTAAAAAGAAAAATATCGACCATCGACATCTCGTCGACTATGACCACATCCGCCTCGATCGGATTTTGCTCGTTTCTTGCAAATCTCGCAGCATTCACGTCGTCTTCGAAGGAGCCGTTAAGTTCCAGCATTCGATGAAGCGTTCTTGCCTCGTATCCTGTGGCTTCGGTCATCCTTTTTGCCGCACGGCCCGTCGGAGCCGCAAGTTCTATGTCAAGTCTTCTTTCTTCAAAAAACTTTATAAGTGTATTTATGGTGGTTGTTTTTCCGGTACCCGGACCGCCGGTGATTATCGTAACTCCGTTTGAAAGAGTGGAAAGAACGGCTTCTCTTTGGAGCGTTTCAAGTTCGATATCGTTTTCTTTGGATATCCTGTCAACAGTCAGCTTCGCGTATTCGAGATCCTTTTCGTCGTCATAGAACTGATCGCATATGGTACGAAGTCTCGCGGCAACGGATTTCTCGACTTCAAAATTGCTCCTTGCGTATACCGCAGGGTCCTTTTCATCGTCAAGCTTTTTAAGGACGATCTTTCGATCCAGTGCTAGGTTGTCGATATGAGGCTCTATGTTTTCTTTCGCCACGCCTATTATCTCTGCGGTCTTGTCGATCAGATCGTGCCTTAGAAGATACATGTTACCTTGATTTGTGGCCAAAAGAAGCGTATACAAAATACCGCTCCTTATACGATAATCGCTGTCGGGCTTAACGCCTGCCTTCCTTGCGATATCATCTGCGGTCTTAAAGCCCACACCCGTGATATCTTCAGCGATCCTGTAAGGATTCTCCTCTAAGATGCGGTAAACTTTGTCCTGATATACCGAATAGATCTTAAGCGCGAGATTGTTTCCTATGCCAAACTTTTGAAGATACATGAGCGCATCGCGATATCCCCTCTTTTCATGGAGCAAAACGCCTATCTCCTGGGCTTTTCGCATGGTGATGCCTTTTATACGTTCAAGCCTTTCGGGCTGCTCTTCTATAACCTTAAATGTTTCTTTGCCAAATTCCTTAACTATTCTTTTTGCAAGCGTGGGGCCGACGCCTTTTATGAGTCCGGAACCGAGATATCTTATCATCGCTTCCTCGTCGCCGGGTTCGATCGAAGTAAAAGAAACGGCCTTAAACTGTTTGCCGTATATGGGATGGACCGTCCATTCGCCGTTTATCTCAAGCATCTCGCCTTCGGACACGGAAAAAAGACTGCCGACAACGATCTCCTCGCTGTCGTCCGTCTGAAATTTCAAAACCTTGAATGCGGTGTTGGGGGCTGAATATGTGATTTCGCTTACATAACCCTTAAGAACGTCCATGTATATCCCCGTTTATAGATAATCGTAGCCGCCAAAAGGCGGCTACTCATATTAGATGTCATAGTTGCGTTTCATCTGTTCGTAGAGCATCTGCGCAAGTCCGAGGCTTTGGTGCTCCGAAGACTGCGTTGCAAGCTCGCTTATGAGGTTTTCTTTGTAATACTCTTTAAGCATGTTGTTTGCAGCGCTGTCGCTTTCCGTAGCGCCCGTAGACTTCCACATCTCCTTAAAACACTGCTCAAGAAAATACGCTTCGAACTTTTTACAGGCATCCATCAACTCATCGTCGGTGGCTGCTTTGTAATCGCGGTTCTTGGCTATATTGTCTGCTTTAAGATTGCTCGCGTTCTGCGCTATAAAGTCGTTATATGCACTTTGAATTGAAGTTAAGTCCATGTTCATATCGAATTCCTTTCAAACAATCTTCGATAATCCGAAGGATTATCGAAGATTGTTTGCCTGTTGCAACATCTCATCGGATGCGGTAATTGCTTTGGCGTTAAGTTCGTATGCTCTCTGGGCGGTGATGAGGTTTACCATCTCATCAACGACCTGAACGTTTGATCCTTCAAGGTACCCCTGAGAAACCTTGGTCTTTTCAAGTCTCGGTGTGGTCGCTTCGTTCATGGCTGCACCGCTGGCCGCTGTCTGCGAGAAAAGTCCGGAATCGTTCTTTTCAAGACCTGCGGGGTTATTGAACTGGAATATGCCGAATGTTATGCCAAGGGGCTGAGGATTGTTCTTCTCATCGGGGTAACAGAACTGTCCGTCACCCGTTACGGTGATCCTGCTGGCCACATAATCTTTTGAGAAGGAGATAGCTTTTCCGTTCGTATCGAGCACCGGAAGACCGTCACTTGATGTCAACATTATGCCGCCGTCTTTGTTGAGTGCCCAGTTGAAGTTACCGTTTCTTGTGTAGTATGTGTTTTTATCTTCACCCTGTACCGCAAAGAAACCTCTTCCCGAAAGAGCGAATGCGGAATCGGACTCGGAAGCAAGCAGCGCACCGTCTGTAAAGATCGATGTGATCGCTGCATTTCTGACACCGAGACCCACCTGAGCTCCGACGGGTTTGTTTTCACCGTTCGCAGATGTGGTCTTTGTCTGTATTGTCTGATAAAGTAACGATTTAAACTCGTTGACTTCCGTTTTGTATCCTGTCGTATTTACGTTTGCGAGGTTGTGCGCGATAGTGTCGACGTTTGTCTGCTCAGCACGCATACCTGTTGCCGCGGTCCATAAACTTCTTACCATAAGTTACCTCCTTAGGTTAATCTGCCGTTCTGATTTGCTGCTTTTTCAAGAGTCTCATCAATAGTCCTGATAACCTTCTGGTTAGCTTCGTACTGACGGGTGATCGCGATAAGATCAACCATTTCCGTTACGATGTTGACGTTACTCATTTCAACGTATCCGGAATAGACCTTAGCCGTTGCATCCTTGAAAGTAGCTCCTTCTACAGGCTCAAGGAGATTTTCTCCGTACTTTTTAAGATAGTCGTAATCTTCAAAATCGGTGATCTTTATCTGATCCACTTTTGCGTCGTTCTGATAGATGTTACCCATCGAATCGAACTTGACTCCCTGCGTGGGATCGAGTTTGATGTGACCTTTTGAACCGATCACATAGTCGCCGTTCTTGGTTACCAGATATCCTTCCGTGGTAAGGGAGAAAGAACCTGCTCTCGTATATTTAGTGGATGTTTCACCCGATTTTGACGTAAATTCGATGTTGAAGAAACCGTCGCCCGATAAAGCGAGGTCTGTAGGGTTGTCTGTGATCTTAAATGAACCTTGGGAATAATCTGTGTAATTCTCACCGATCTTAACACCGGGAGTGTTGATACCGATCCTTCTTGGTATGTTCGGAGAATCCGAGATGTCTTTGAGTTTATAGGCGAACACCGAGTCAAAAGACTGACTCGTTGCGCCTTCTTTTTTATAACCGATAGTGGTGGAGTTTGCCAGGTTATTGGTCAGCGTATCCATACGATGCTGTTCATTTATCATTCCCGTATAAGCTGTGTATAAACCTTTAACCATCTGGCAAAGCTCCTTTAACTTAGTGTATTATTCCGATTAAAATTCAGGTCTGAACGATGCATGGAACTCAACACACTTACCCGTACCGATGGCAACAGCGGTCATGGGGTCTTCTGCAGTTACGGTATTGATACCCATCTTGTCGGAGATGAGGTCTTCAAGACCGTTAAGAAGACTTCCGCCGCCGGTGAGCACGATACCGCGGTCTGCGATATCTGCCGAAAGTTCGGGAGGAGTCTGCTCCAAAACTTTCTGGATAGCATCGAGTATGTTGTTGCAGGGATCCTCAAGTGCGTCGAGGGTCTCATCCGAAGAAACCTTAATGGTGTCGGGGTGGCCGTTTATAAGGTTACGTCCTTTAACGTCCATGTACTCAACTTCGGGTCTCTTGAATGCCGTTCCTATCTTTATCTTAATATCCTCAGCGGTTCTGTCACCGATAAGGAGATTATGCTTGATCTTCATGTAACGCTGGATGGCAAGGTCAAAGTCATCCCCCGCTACTTTGATCGAGGTACTTGCTACGGGTGAACCGCAGGAAATAACTGCTACGTCGGTAGTACCGCCGCCGATGTCGACGATCATGTTTCCGCAGGGCTTCGAGATATCGATACCTGCGCCGATAGCTGCTGCAAGGGGCTCTTCGATGATGATAACCTCTCTTGCACCTGCCTGGTAAGTTGCGTCTTCAACAGCCTTCTTCTCAACTTCGGTTACCTGTGAAGGAACGCAAACTGCGATCCTGGGCTTACGGTAAGTACGATGGCCGATGGCCTTCTGGATGAAATATTTCATCATCTTTTCCGTAACCGTATAGTCAGAAATAACACCGTGTCTCAACGGCCTAACCGCCGTTATGTTTCCCGGTGTCCTACCAAGCATTAATCTGGCATCCTCGCCAATCGCCATTATTTTCTGGGTATCTCTGTCGAAAGCCACAACAGAGGGCTCTTTCAAAACGACACCCTTGCCTCTTATATAAACCAGCACGCTGGCTGTTCCAAGATCGATTCCTATATCTGTGTATTGCATATTATCTTAATCCCTTTCCGGAGTGACATTACTCATCTATTTGTTAAAACATCAAATAAGATTATAACCGAAATGAGTACTAAATCAAAGGGGTATAAAATAATATTTCACTAAATTATTTATCGGCAATTTGTGTGAAAAATTAATAGAAAAAATAAGAGTTGAAAAAATATTTTTATCGTATAAACTTTTATATAGAAACTGTTATCACAAACAGAGAGGGAAAGTTATGACCATGCAGGAATCGGGCGAAATGTATCTTGAAACGATACTCACGCTCTCAGAAAAACTCGGAAACGTAAGATCGATAGATGTCGCCGCAGAAATGAATTTTTCAAAGCCGTCAGTCAGCAGAGCCGTCAAAAAACTCAAAGAAGACGGTTACATTTTAGTTGACGCAGGCGGATTTATAACGCTCACTTCCAAAGGCAAAAAGATCGCCGAAACGATCTACGAGCGCCACACGGTTCTCTCCGAACTTCTCACTTCGATCGGCGTCTCACCCAAAACCGCCGCAGAGGACGCCTGCAGGATCGAGCATGTAATAAGCGAAGAAACGTTCAACGTTATAAAGAAAAAGATCAAGAAATAATAAAAAGTGTCAAAACGGCTTTTGAGGCTGTTTGACACTTTTTCTTTCTGCTCTACTACTCTTTTATTTCCCGGATATTATTCTTTATGTATTCTTCAATGCTTTCATTGATATCCGAATCGGCGTAAGCGGTGAAGAAATCCTTCATGTAATCAATAAACGCGAGGTTCTCATCATTTATAAATCTCAGGATGTCATCTTTATCATTCCTGACAAAGACTATTTTCGACAATTCGATTTCCCGATCGGTTTTTGCAAGTTCCGCTATGAACTCATTGAAAACAGACTCCGTCTCAGCCTTTGATATGTTAAGCTCGATCAAAAATAAAGTGTTCAAAAACGTAAAATGAGGACGAGTGATATAACATAGCGGTTCTATTCTCTTAACAAGATCTTTATCATCGGAATCTATTCCGACCTCTTCAAGACACTCACGTTTCATGCAGCCGAGAGTATCTACATTTCCGTTGTCTGAAATATCGTCTTCAGATACAGCTCCGCCGATGAATTTGATCTTTCCCGGAAAAGATGTGGTATCGCGCATTTTCCCCAAAACAAGATAATTGTCATTTGTCAAAAACAGGGCATTTGCAGCCAGCGATCTGCACGAATAGACATCTGGATCTGTCTTCCTGCTGTATAGATAGTGAGAATAATCGGAAGGCTGAATATATAGCGTTTTATTTTGGGAATTGAAATTATATCCGGAAATGGTATATATCCTTCCGTTGTTATATGTCTTCCCGTTCTTTATTTCATTATCCCAGTTTTCCCGTACGCTCTGTCTGTATGCGGGAGGTAACTCAACCTCTTCGTTCTTTACAAACAGATCAAGTTTTGAAAACATATAGATTTTCTTTTCCGCCATTGTACCCCTCTCTTTTTTTCTTACTTTCCAAACTTCTCCAGTAATTTCTCCTTAAGCGTTGCAAATTTCATTCCGTTTGAAGCCTTCAAAAGCACGGTATCACCATGCGACATTAATGTCGCAACATTATCAAGAGCCTCGTCAAGTGTAGCAAAATAGAGTATTTCGGCACATCCGCCCTTAGACTTGGCTCCGTCATAATAGTTCTTTGCAAGTTTTCCTATTAAGACAAGTTTATCGATCGCTCTCTCTGCAGCATACTCGCCGATCTCGTAGTGCATCTTTTCTTCGTCGCTTCCGAGTTCAAACATGTCACCCAAGATCGCTACCTTACGGCCGGAAGCCAGGCAAAGTGTATCGATCGCCGCGCGCATCGATGTGGGCGCCGCATTGTAGCAGTCATCGATCAGGAACCCGTCCTTAAGTGCGATAAGGTTAGACCTTCCCGCGATCGTTGAAGCCGCCTCGAGGCCTTTCTTTATCTCGTCGCATGTCATTCCCAGATAGTCTCCGACAGCGGAAGCCACGCACGCATTTGCCACATTGTGCTTTCCTATCATCGATATGTGAGCGTCTATGGTTTTGCCGTTTACATCGATAGTTACATCGGTGCCTGCAAGACCTTTGAAATCCATCTTTGTGGGATGCGAATAAAAAGCATCGTTAAATCCGAAGAACATCGGCTTCGTGCCGTTAACATCCTTTACGGTTGAAAGCTTGTCATCATCTCCGTTTAAGAAGATTGGTCCGTTGGGATCTCTAAATTCAAACATCTCGGTCTTGGCACGAAGTATGCCGTCACGGGTTCCAAGCTTCTCCAAGTGGCTCTGTCCGATGTTTGTAAGAACGCATATATCGGGCTTGGCGATCCCCGCAAGAAGCCTCATCTCACCGAAATCCTCGATTCCCATCTCAAGCACCGCGATCTCGTGGTCTTCCTCAATAGAAAGCACCGTAAGCGGAAGTCCGATCTCGTTATTGTAATTTCCGCTTGTCTTAAGCACATGAAATTTGGCAGAAAGAACGCTCGCCACCATCTCCTTTGTGCTCGTCTTCCCTACACTTCCCGATATTCCGACCACCTTGACATCAAGCGTGCTCCTATACCATCTTGCCAGGTCCTGAAGCGCTTTTACGGTGTCACTTACAACAACGCAAGCGCCCGTAACACCCTCGGGGACATGATCGCAAATGACGCATGCCGCGCCCTTCTCAAACACATCTTTTATATAATCGTGACCGTCGGTTCTGGCTCCTTTGATCGCCACAAAGCAAAAGCCCTCTCCCGCGAGGCGCGAATCCATCGTGACGCCGATCGTCTTTTTATCGGTAGTTCCCACCGCCTTCCCGCCGGTAGCCTTTACTATATCTTCAAACGTTATTGCTCTCATCTTTTGTTTCCTT
>JAEEGI010014026.1_pt1 | contig 16906 bp, 6 predicted proteins | sample 8958751 | NCBI WGS metagenome assembly JAEEGI01 (sample SAMN16246545, study PRJNA631951) | gut metagenome | biome: gut microbiome; feature: rumen; material: KS-attached | host: Bos | place: Iran: Karaj | collected 2018-10
TTGACAACAGGCTTCTTACCGTGTGAGATCTTTCCGCTGATGCTGAGCTGGTTGTTGACAGCGATAGCACCATGGCTGGAGAAGTCAAGGTCGGCGGTTATCAGGATGTCCGTCTTTCCTGCACTCAAGGCCTCGAAGAAGGTCGTCGTGTCAGAAACTTCGAACTGAGGACCGATGTACCTCTGGTAGTTCGTATTCCACCTTGCATCACCGATACTCTCAGACGCTGCCAGGGCATTGACGAGGGTGAAGTCACCGGAGGCGGCTCCCTGGAACGGATCGGAAGACAGGACCACACCGTTGCCTGCGGTACCGAGTTCCTCTGTCATCTGGCTCCACCAGCTGTAAGCCTCATCCGCGGTGTCCACGTCATAGTAGTAGTTGTGGATGAAGGTAGGGACCTTGATCGCGGCGGAAGTCTTGCTGACGAGCTTCGGGAATCCGTTGGCATTGCTTGGCGCCGAACTGGCACGGTGCATCGAAGCGAAGAGGTTGTTGCGTACGATTACCTGTGCGGCATCGGTGACGGAAGTGCTCCTGACATGGAAGATACCGTTGTTATCCTTGCTGTCGGCAGCGCAAAGGTTATAGAACGTATTGCCAGCGACCAGGATGGAATTGCATACGACTGCGGCGTCCATCCTGAGGAAGGTACGGATACCGTTGGCGAACGTGCTGCTCTGGACCTTGAGGGCATTCAGCGCTCCCTTCCTGAAATCGATGAAGTCACCGCTGGTACCCATATCGGTAACCGTCGCCCTGCTGATCACTACGGAAGATACGGAAGAAGTCTCCTTGTCCTGGTAGATCAGGCGGTTCTTGTAGTTCCTGATATTCACGTCAACCAGCGAGAGGGTGTTGATAGCGGCTTTGTCCATCACGTAGAATGCATTGTCCACGGCTCCTGCACCGTCGAGAGTGATTCCCTTGACTGTGAAGTTGCTGACACCGACGTTGAGCTGGAAGCCTCCCTTGAGAACGGCAGCCTTGCTTCCCGTAATCGTGAGGGAATTGACCAGGGTTGCCTTGCCTGCAGAGACTTCCGTGCTCTCGGTGATGGAGGTGAAGTCATATTCACCGTTTTCGAGGGTGATCACGGTCTTGCCTGCGGAAATGGCTGTGAGAAGTTCCTCGACGTTGGTTACCGTTATTTCCGAAGTGATGGCGCTTCCGCGTGCCGGATTCCAGCGAGGGTCTCCGACGTTGGCGTTCATTGCCACACCGTTGGTGAGGGTGAAGTCACCGTTCGCGGCATCCTTGCAAGGGTCAGCAGGGAGGATGGCACCGCCTCCGGTGAGGCACGCTTCCTTGCTCATGTATGCGAAGAAGGAATATGCGGCCTTGTCCTCGCGGTCCTCGCAGTTGTAGAAGTAGTTGTTAGTCACGGTAGCAGGGACGATACCGGCCTTGCTCTTGAACTTAGGGAATCCGGCGGCGTTCGAAGGCTCCTTGTCGATCAGGATGGAGTAGAACAGGTTGTTCTGTACCTTGTAGCTGAGCAATCCGCTTCCGCCTGTGCTCCTGATGTGGAAGATACCGTTGTTGTCCTTGCTGGACTCGATAGTGGCGACCTTGTAGAAGGTGTTGTTGCGGATGGTGGCATAGTTCATCTCGTGGGCAGCATCCGTGCGGATGAAGGTACGGCAGCTGTTGGCGACCGTATTGTTTACGAAGATGAAGTTGTGGTGGGCACCTGTACGGAGGTCTATGAAGTCGGCAGCCGGTGAGCAGTTGTCGAAGATGTTGCCTTTGAATATCAGGTACTGGACATCTGATGCTGCCTTTCCGGAGTTGTCATAGAGAGCCTTCGTGTCCTTGAGGACGCTGTTGTAGAGGGCAACCGTGTCTGCGACAGGGGAGTTGGTCTTGTCTTCCACGAAGAAGGATGTACCGTCTCCCACAACTTCGACATTGCTGATCACTACGCTTCCGCCGATCTCGCCGCTGAGGGTGAAGTTGCCCGTGACCGGAGTCTTCTTCCCGTTGCTGGTCTGACCGTTGAGGTGCAGAGGGGCCGAGAGGGCGACGTTACCGATGACGTAAGGAGTGTCGCTGTACTTGAGCGTGATGGCATCCTTTCCTGCGGAGATGGCGGTCATGAGTTCTTCGACGTTCGAGACGATGAACTCGGCGCTGCCGCCGCCTTCGCTCTTAGGGAGTACTGCGAATGCAGCCTTCCCGACTTCGGATTCGGTGTTGTAGATGTCATCCGGACCAGGGTTCGCATAGACTGAGACTGAATATACTCCGGCATCGAGCATCTTGATGATGTTGGATGCGATTGTGTAGGAGGTGCCTTCGTCCACGGAATAAGTCTTACCGCTGAATACTACTGAATAGGATGCGGCGTTTTCGACCGGCTCCCAGGATACGACGATTTCCTTCTCGTCGCCTGCAGTCACGGTTTCAGGAGCAGCTGAAGGGTTCGGTGCAGGGAGTGCGGTGTTGACCGCGCTGACATCCGAAGACCAGGCCAGTTCGCTGATGCCGATCGGACCGGAGCAGAAGACATATACCAGAGTCTCTTCGGTGATGTCGCTGATGACGACCTTCTGAGGCTTGGTGGATTCTGCGAGGGAAGCGACTCCGCCCTTGATGGTGCAGGAGACCGGATTCTCTACAGGGGAAGTACCGACTATCACGTGGCTGGTCTCGCCTCCGACAGGCTTGATTACCACTGAACCAGGGGCATTCACCTTGAATACGATGTAGCCGTCCTTCGGAAGGTTCTTCTTGTTGGTCACGGATGCAGCCTGGAATTTGAGGAGTCCGTCCTCGAATGCGACAGGGCACTCACCGGAAGCTACGATCATGAGATGGTCGCGTACGGCGGATTTCTTGAATGTCCCGCTGAAGTACCTTGCGTTGGTGAAGTCCCAGGTGTGGGAGCCCTCGATGCAGTCGAGAGTCAAATCTTCAGGTTCTTCCACGTATGCAGTCCACCACTTGGATGCTCCAACCTTGGCAGCGGACAGGTCCGTGTTGGTAAGGTTGAAGAATCCTCCCTTGGCATTGAAGCACGGATCTGCATCAAGCATGGTTCCCTTTGCGGCAGCGAGAGGCCAGGAATCGGTGAAGAACGTGGACACGATGTTGTAGAACCAGTTGTTGCTGGCGGCCACGCCCAGGTCGGATGCGGTCTTGTACTTTGCATTCGCACTGCCGAGGGTGGATTTGTCCACCATATTCAGGAACAGGTTGTTCTTGAATGATACGGAGGAAGGCTGTACCTGGAGTCCGAATATACCGGCGTTGTTGGCATTGTCGACGAAGCAGAGGTTCATCAAGGTGTTGTTCTCGACCTTGATGTCGCCCCAGGTACCTGCGTCGATACGGATGAAGGTACGCATTCCCTGGTAGATGGTGTTGTTGACGAGGTTCAGTTTGCCTACGGTGGAAGCTCCGCGGAAGTCGATGACGTCACCACCGCCAGAGCCGTCGCTGTTGATATTGTTGATGTCGCAGCTGTCCCAGGTAAGCTCACCGATGGTCATGGTCTTGCTCCACTCGTAGATGAGACCCTTGGAATAACCGGTTATGACGCAATTCTTGAATATGATGCTGGAAATCTGGATGTTGTCTGCGGCACCTCCGTTCTTCTTCTGGATAGGGAAGCCGTAGGTTCCGTTGGCACCATCGAACTGGACACCCTCGAAATAGAGAGCATCTCCGTTCGCCCAGGTATCGACCATATGGATCTCTCCCTTGAGTACAGGCATCGAGCCGTCAGCGGTGCCCTCTCCGAGGATGGATACGCCGTTGGCGATGTCCATGAGGTCGATGAGGTAAGGGGAACCTGAATTCTTGAGGAGGATCTTGGCTCCCGAAGTCTTCACCGCGTTCTGGAGTTCGGCGATCGAGGATACCGGAGTAGTCCCGTTTGTGTCAGGAGTCGTCCAGGCATTTACTTCGCCGCGCGCGGCACTCTTGAAGTAGAGAGTGAATACATATTCGGTGGAAGCCGTAAGTCCTGAGACCGTTGCGGTTCCGCTGGAAATGTCGCTTGCGGTGAGTTCGTATGTCGATGCCGTTTCCGATGAAGGAAGCCGGTATTCGATCCTGTCGACATCCTCGAAGTCACCCACTGCGGTGCTCCATGCGAGGGATACGCTCGATGCGTCCCTGCCGCTTACCTTGAGATAGAGGTTGTCCTTGACAGCGTATGTCTTGATGGATTTGTCATAGACGGCCCAGTTCGAATCATCGAGGCCGTTCGAAGAAACCGCCTGGACCTTGTAATAGTAGGTCGCGTCAGCTTCCAGAGCCTTGGTGAAAGGTACTTGGGAAGGGTCGAGGGTGGTGGAGAAATACTCCTTGGTCATCTCCTTGTCGGTATATACGACCAAGTTGTATTGTGTAGCATCCTTCGTGACGTCCCAGTTGAATGTCACCTGGTCACCGTTGGTAACCTTGGCAGACAGGTTCATAGGCTCGAGGCATCTCCTGAGTTCGAGGGTACCTATCTCATCCATCGTCTGGGTGCAGCCGAAGAACAGCCCGGCGCTCAGGATGGCCGCGAGGAATGAAAGTATTCTATGGAATGTTTTCATATCGTTAGTCATTTTCAATGTATCTGCTAATAACCATAGTCGTTGACAAGGTTGCCCTGACTGTTGGAGATGGTGTCGTCGAAGATAGGCCAGAACTGGCGGGAATCAGGGTTGACGTAGTACAGTCCCTGGATCTTCTCTGCAAAGAAACCAGTCTTCTTGGCGTCGTCGTACTTGGTGACGTATCCTTCCTCTACTTCCCATGAAGCGTCCGGAGCGGCTGTTTCGCCCTTTCCGAGACCGTATATCCTTAGGGACTGCTCATCATCGGAGAGGAGGTGCCAGATGTTTCCGGTAAGGTAGGAATACTCGCCGCTGAGGTCGCGCAGGTCCATCATCTTGCCGATGGTCTCGTCCATCTTGGACTTGAGCATATTCCAGCGGATGAGGTCACCCTTGCGGAGGAATTCACCGCAGAATTCGAGGGCGCGTTCCTTGACGATCGCATCGAACATCGCCTCTTTGGAAGAGATGGCGGCAACATATTCCTCGGCCTTGTCCTCGTGGCCGGCGAATGCACGCTCGCGTACCGGGAGGAGAAACTGTCTTGCACCGGCAGGGCCATTGAGTTCATTCTCGATCTCCGCAGCCATCAGGAGCACGTCGGAGTAGCGCATCACTACAGGCTTTACACCGTCGTCGTTACCGCCGGTGTAAGGCTGGCTGGTCATCCATTCGAAACGGTACTTGCCGAAATACCAGGAACCGATGCCTGCTACCTCGGGACCGTTCTTGCCCCAGCTGTAGTTGACGCAGGTTACATCCCTTCTCTGGTCGTCGGCGTCGTATTCGAACCACATGGTAGGGACAGGACCGGCATCTCCGCCGCGGCTGGCGATGGTGTAGCCGTTGATGCTGGCTCCGTTGGCCTTGACCGCGAAGGTGAAGTTCCATCTGCCTCGGTTATCGCTGAACGGGATCACATAGAGTGTCTCGCCGTCGAACGGGAGGTTGGAAAGATTGCTCTGGCGCTTCCAATAAGCCTCGTAGTCGCTTGTAAGGGAGCAACCTCCGTTGTTGATCGCATCCTTCAGGAAAGCAAGCGCCTTCGGATAGAGACTGGACTTGGAAAGCTCAGGATCATTCGACAGCCTGACAGTTCCAAGGTCGCCGGTGCCTTCGCCGCCGTCGTCAGGACGGAGAGCGTAGCCCGATGCTGCCAATGCTATCCTTGCATACAGGCCTTCCGCAAATACTTTGTTCACGCGGTCGTTGGTCTGTACGGCTTTGGTGGTGTTTGGATAAGGCAGATAGCCGATGGCCTCTTCCAGGTCGGAAAGGATCTGCTTGAAGATGACGTCACGGTTGGCCTTCTTGACGTATATGCTTTCGCCGTTTACGGAAGAGAACCTGGCAGGTACGTCTCCCCATGCTTTGATGAGGTCATAATAGATCATCGCGCGGAGGGTCAGGGTCTCTCCGAGGAGATAGGCCATGCCCGCGTCGGTGTCGGTATTCCCATAGTTCCTCAGGCCTTCGATGATGAGGTTGGAACGCTCGATTCCGCTGTACATCATATTGTATGGCCCGTTGGAAAGGTTGAGCTGGGAGTTGTTGGAGGCTATGTTGTAGGCAGCGATGTCATACCTGCCGTCACCTGGCTTGTAGGTGCCGTTGTACCACTCGATGTCGGTGTTGAAGCCGTACCATGGGAGGAACCTTCCACGGTAGTTGTTGGTCTCGCCGAAAGAGTGGAGCACTCCGAAGATGTTGTATTCGGTCAGATCGTAGTTCGAGAACACGATCTGGTCGCCGAACGTGGACGGAGACTCCTGGTCGAGAATCGCATCACAGGAGGCGAGAGAGGCGCAGATCGCTGCAACCGAAATAATCAATGTGAATATCTTTTTCATTGTATGATTCATTTAAGGTGATCGGTTATTCGGCGAAATTGACTACTACGCGGCGGCATTCGCCGGACTTGGTCATACCTTGTTTTCCGACCCACTTGAGGTCAGTGAATCTTTCTGCAGGGATGCCGAGAGCCTTGAGCGCGTTTGTAACGGCGTTGACTCGATTCTCGGAAAGCTTGAAGTTGTATTCCTCGGAGCCGTTCGTATTGGTGCTTCCGACGAAACTGAGGGTCATGTCCTTGTTTTCCTTCATCAGGTCGGCGATCTCCTCGATCGTGTACCTGGCATGCTCGGAGAGGGCATATGATCCTTCGGCGAAGTAGATGGTGCGGAGCAGGCCGGAAAGCTTGGCTTCCTTGACTGCCTTGTCGCAATCCTTTGCGCTGGCCTTGAGATCCTTGATCTGCTCGTTGGCGTCTGCAAGGTCGTTGCGGAGCCTGGCGTTCTCGGACTCATATTCCTTGCGGCTGTCGGCGAGCTTGCTCTTCAGGGCTTCATAGTCACCCTTGAGGGCATTGTAGTCGCTCTCGAGCTGGCTGGATTTCTTTGACGGCCGGCCTACGGTCTTGACGACCTCGGAAGTGCCGGTCTCGACAGCCTTCCTCGCGAAAGTAAGGTTTATACCGGCGACGATTCCGCGGCTCTTCGGATATGCGGAGTAATCGACTCCCGGGGTAAGAGGTGTGGCACGGCGGGTATCGACCTCAGGATCGTAGCCTGAATAATTGGTCAGGCAGAACAGGTTGGTCCCTGTCACGTAGATGCGCAGCTTCGAGATGCTGATCCTCTCCATAAGCGCTTCCGGGAAGGTGTAACCGAGGGTCGCACTCTGGAGGCGGAGGAACGATCCGTCCTCTACCGCCCAGTCGCTGAATACGGCGTTTCCGATGAACGGAGACCACATCGAGGTGCCTCGGTTGGCTGCAGCAAGTGCGTCAGGATCGGTGATAAGTTCTCCGGTGCCCCAGTCGATGCTGCTCCATCTGTCGGCAACATTCATCATATTGACGAGGTTCCTGTTGTAGAACTTCCTGGAAGATGTGAACTCGATTTTGTTTGCATTGTATATGTCGTTGCCGATCATATAGTTGAAGTTGGCTGAAAAGTCGAAGCCGTAGAAGTATGCGCTGAGGGCGAAACCTCCGGTGAAATCCGGAGCGGCGTTGCCGATGATCTCACGGTCTGCGACAGTGACCTTCCCGTCACCGTTCAAGTCCTTAAGCTTGAGGGCTCCGGGACGGAGGTACTGGGCTCCGATGACGGCGGAATCGTCCGCTACTCCTTCGTTGAGGACCCACTTGCCATCCGAATAGGTGAAGTCGCTGGCTTCATACCTGCCGTCGTTGCGGTAGCCGTACATGTTCCCGAGAGGCTCTCCGACCTTGACCACGTAGTCGTCCCCGATTTCGGTGGATGCCCAGTAGGACTGGGAATAGATGGTCTCCAGTCCGCCGAGGGAAGTGACCTTGTTGATGTTGTAGGCTATGTTTCCGCTCAGGTTGAGTGAGAAGTTTTTGGACGAGACGAGAGGCATGTTGAGAGTGAGCTCGATACCGCGGTTGCGGGTGGAACCGATGTTGCGGTACTGGCTGTCATATCCTGATCCCGTGATAGGGAAGTTGATGAGCAGGTCCTTGGTAGTGTTCTGGTAAACTTCCAGGGAACCGGATACCCTTCCTGTGAATACACTGAAGTCCAGACCGATGTTATGGGTGTAGGTTGTCTCCCACTTGAGGTCTGGGTTGTTCATTATCTTGCCGGCGGTCCAGTATGTCGTGCCAGGGCTGATCCATGAACTGGTGCTTCCGGAGAACTCCTTGTTTATCTGGCCGGTAGGAATATTGTTGTTACCGGCGGTACCAAAGCTGTAACGCAGTTTCAACTGGTCTATGTAGTTCCTGGTGCCTTCCATCCAGTCTTCATTGGAGATAGTCCATGAAACGGCGGCTGAAGGGAAGTAACCCCACCTGTTCGCCTTGGAGAACTTTGAGGATCCGTCCGCGCGGAGGGTGGCTCCGAACGAATACCTGTGCTTGTAGTCGTAATTGACTCGACCGAAGAATGACAGCAGGTTGTCGTCAGGATTGATGACGTTTGCCATCGAGACCGCGGTACCGGTGCTGAGGAAGTTCCACGCCATCTGCGAATCGAAGAAGAGCGGGAAGTTCTCGATCATGGCGGTGACCTGGTTGGTCTTGCTGATGGTCATTTCCTCTCCGAGGAGGATGTTGAGAGAGTGGTCAGGATTGTTGAACAGTTTTTCGAAATCATAGTTCAACGTATTGGTATTACGATACTTCCTGCGGTTGAAGTCCCTATACTGGGAGGCAGGGGTATTCTTGTACGTGGCGCTGTTGGTCACATAGTAAGTGGTAAGACCATAGAAGCGGTCGTCCCTCTGTGCATAGTCTTCATAACCACCGTCGATCTTCAGTTTGAGGTTCTCGATAAGTTCGAGAGTCATGGCTGCGTTTCCCATCCATGAGGTGCGGAACCTCTTGGAGTCGTTGTCGGCTACCGACTGGAGAGGCGGAGCGTTGTCACCGTAGTCTGCTTCTTCGTCCATACCCTGGATGGTAGTGGAAATCGGGATCGGGGTATAGGAAACGGAGTGCTTGAGACGGCCGTTGCCGGAAGTCGTGCCGGTATCGTTGATTCCGTTGGCGCCAGAACCGCGCACGTCGGTGCCCGAGTAGCGGAGGTTGACGTCGAAGGTAGCGATTTTGAACGGCTTGTACTGTGCCTTGAAACTGAGGTTGTTACGTGTATAATCAGAACCCATCATTATGGCCTTGTCGTCCATCCTTGCAAAGCCGAGCGTCCAAGTGTACTTGTCACCGCTTCCGGAGACCGCAACGTCGTTGCTCATAGTGGTTCCGGTCCTTCCGAACACCATATCGACCCAGTCATTGGTCGGGAGACCCTTGTAAAGGTCGATGTCTGAGAACTTTCCGAAATATGGCTCGTAGTTGTCTGAGACGTTGCTGCGGATCTTGGCAAGCTCGTACTGGAACTTGACGAAGTTCTCTGAATCCATAGGGACGATGGCCTCCTTGTTGGCGATCCTCTTCACTCCGTAGTATGAGTTGAGGCTGACCGTGAAGCGGCTCTGCTTGCTGCCGCTCTTGGTGGTCACGATCACGACTCCGTTCGCACCCCGGCTACCGTAGATCGCCGTGGAGAACGCGTCCTTCAGGACGTCGATGCTCTGGATCTCGGAAGAGGAGATGTCGTTGATGGATTCGACAGGGAATCCGTCGACGATGTAGAGAGGGGAGTTGTCCTGTGTGATGGATCCACCGCCACGGACCCTGATCTTGATGTCGGCGTCAGGATCACCCTCCGTGGTGACGACCGATACACCGGCCATCTTTCCTGAGAGGGCCTGGCTGACCGTAGTGACAGGCTGCTCAGTCAGTTTTTCAGATCCTACCGATGAAACGGATCCGAGCAGGTCGCGTCTCTTGACGGTTGCATAACCTACAACCACCACATCGTCGAGTGTCGTGGCCTCATCTTCGAGTACGACATCGATGACAGACTTGCCTGCGACCGGGATGGAAACGGTTTTCATTCCGATCAGCGAGAACTGCAGGACTGCCTTGGAGGCATCAGGAACGTCGATGACATAGTCACCGTCCAATCCTGTGGAAGTTCCGGTGGTGGTGCCTTCGATCATGACGAAGACGCCCATCAGCGGTTCTCCCTTTGAGTCCGTAACTATACCCTTCACTTCCTGGGCCTGGAGCGTCAGTGCGCCGGCGAGGCCGAGAAGCAGAGCGGTAAGTTTCATAATGATTTTGCTCATAAGGTTTGTTGTTTGTTAATATTATATGATTTAGAGTTTCTTGTAGGATCCTCCTTCGTTCTGGGCTGAGATTATGTCCCTGACGAGATAGTGGAGGTACATTTCCAGGTTCGTGTAGCGTCCTTTGGTGTCGAGGCTCTTCGCATCTGCGTCGGAAGCTCTGTCCTTGTCCAGGCCGAAGAGTTCCTCGTAATAGTCCGGGATGCCATCCTTGTCGGAGTCGGCGACTCTTTCCAGTTGCTGGGAAGTGGCTGAATATGAAGGCCATCCGCCAGCGTCAGACTGAGAGTCGATAAAGCCGTTGGTGGATCCGTTGGAGCCTTTGTGGGTATAGGTCCCGTTCCGGGTCTCCCTGGCGATGCGCACATCTACGTCGTCCCTGTCCAGTGAAGCGCCGGCATGGTCGAGAGTCTTACGGAAGGCATCGTCGGCCGTATGGATGGTCATGACGGCCGCTTTTCCTGACCAGTAGAACGGCGAAGCTGACTTTATCTTGCCGATGACGTCAGAATCGGCGGTGGTTCCGGTCCAGTTGTCGGAAGTCTTGCCGGCATCGGCTTCGTCGTTTCCTGCCATTACGTTTCCGGTCATGTAGAAATGGCCCGGAACGATGGTGCTGCAACCGGTGGCCTTGGTGCAGTTGGAGCAGTCCTTGGTCCAAGGATCGATGAACCTGTGCTTCGACGATGCCGTGGCCGGACCCGGCTTGTAGTAGTTGCCTACGATGTTGTATTGCTTGTAGGTATTCGTTTCATTGGCACTCTCACCGCCATATGAACTGTTGTCCCCCCAGTTGTAGATGACGTTGTTGACGAAATCCACAGGCCCCTTCAGGGTCGAGACGTAGTCGTGGTCGAAACGCGGGTTGCGGCTGTCGTGGTGGGCCAGGATATTGTGGTGGTAAGTCGCGTTGGATCCGCCCCAGATACCTCCGTAGCCGTGCTTCCCCTTGCCGTGGATGGAGTTGCGGAGCCCTTCCGACAGGATGCACCACTGGAGCGAGAAATTGGTCATGCCGTAGAAGCTTCCGCATTCGTCGGTCGACCAGCTCAGCGAGCAATGGTCTATGATGACGTCCTGGATGTCGTTGCCGCTCGTGTACAGGTTCATCGCGTCGTCCTCCGTCTTGCATTCATCTCCCATCCTGCAGTGGATGAAACGTATGATCACGTTGGACGCGTTGATCCTGAAAGTGTAGTTCTTGAGGCATATTCCCTTTCCGGGAGCGGTCTGTCCCGCGATGGTGACGTCGCCGTATCCGCTCTCGATCTTCAGTGTGGACTTGAGCTCGATGATTCCGGCTACGTCGAAAACTATGGTCCTCGGACCCTTGGTGTTGAGGGCTGCACGGAGGGAACCGCCGCCCGAATCGTTGAGGTTGGTCACGTGGATCACCTGTCCGCCCCTTCCGCCGGTTACGAAGGCTCCACCGCCTTCAGCTCCCGGGAATGCCCTCGGTACACCGTCCTCTTCACCTGCCGGAATCTTGAATTCCGAATACTCGATCTTGGATACAGGAGGCTGAGGTGGCACAGGAGGCTCCTCCTGGCCTTCCGTAGTGGCTTCCAGGAAGGAAGAATACTCAGAATGCTGGTCGCCGGCGACCGAACGGACTGCGAACTTGTAAGTGGTGTTCTTGGTAAGCCCGTAGATGACTGCATTCCTGTTGACGGAATTGCCTTCCTTTATGGTTTCGCTGCCTTGCAGGAGTCTCCACTCATATCCGGTGGCATCGCTGACGGCATCCCACTGGAAGCTCAGCGATGTTTCGGTCTTGCTGTGCAGGGTTATCCCCGAAGGTACGGCCGGTGCCTTTGAGACCGGTCCGTCCGAGTTGCCGTTGCCCCCGCAGGATACGAAGGCGCACATCACGGAGAATGCCAACAATAATCCGTTCCTTTTCATTTCCTTTCCATTTCAAGAGACGCCCATATCAGAGGGCCGATGCCCTTCGGGTCGTTCTCGCATATCCTTTCGTTTATGTAATAGTCGTAGTCTCCGCGGCGGTTGTCCTTTCCGCCGAGTCCGGCTACCGCGCAGCAGCGCTCCAGGCTGACGAGTCCGTCTGCTCCGGTGGTTACGAAGGTCTCGAGCAACCTGGAATAGTTCCGGCATGCTTCCTTGTGCAAGCTCTTGTCCAGGAATCCCAGACGGATCCCCTTCAGCATCGCATATGTGAACATTGCGCTGCAGGTGGCTTCCACGTAGTTGCCTTCGCGTCCCGGCTGGTCGAGGACCTGGTACCACATTCCCGTAGCAGGGTCCGCGTATTCCGGGAGAGTATCGAATATCCCCCTGAAAATGCCCAGGACTTCATTCCAGCCTTCGGTTTCCCTCGGCACGATCTCGAGTACATCGACGATGGCCATGCAGTACCATCCCAGGGCGCGCCCCCAGGCGTGGTCCGACTGGCCAGTCTCCGGATCGCACCAGAACATCTTCCGGCTCTCGTCCCAGGCGTGCCTGTACAGTCCCGTCGCAGGGTCATAAGTATGCCTTGCAACCACCAGGAAGTGGTTCAGCACGTCACGGTAGCAGGAATCCCTGCGCTCCGGGGCTTCATACCTGCGGGTGTACTCGGCATAGAACGGCTGGGCCATGTACAGGCCGTCCAGCCACATTTGGTCAGGGTAGACCATCTTGTGCCAGAATCCTCCTTCGCTGGTCCTCGGATGCTGGGAAATCTGCTTCCTGAGCGTGTCCATCGCCATCCGGTATTTCTCCTTCCCGGTCATGTCATAAAGCCTGAAGAGAGTCCTGCCGGGGCAGATGTGGTCTGTCGAATAGTTCTTTATCTTATAGGAGAGTATCTTGCCGTCGGGACCGATGATGCTGTCATACCATCCGTCCACGTACCTGAATATATTCTCGTCTCCGTAGCGGTCATATACGTCGAGGAAAGCCTTCAGCTCGAGGCCGGTGGTGTAGTTCCATTTGAGCTTGCCTCCCATTCCGTCCAGATGGGCGCCATCCACGTTGCGTACCATCTCGCTCGAGACCACCTGCACTGAAAACGGTTTTTCCTCCTTGCAGCGGACAAGGAGGATGGAGGACAGTAAGAGTATGGCTGTCAGAGTCTTTTTCATTCTATATTCAAAGGATCCCAGATGTCGGAATCATGAGGATCCAGCATTACGTTTTCAAATGTATATCGGGCAGCCTTCCGGGCAGTGAGCTTGTGGGACCATTTCACGCGTCCTGACAAGGATGCTCCCGGGCCGCTGTTGCCATATTCGGCATAATATGAATTCTTCTTCGTATCCGGCTTGCCTTCCTTCTCCCAGTCGTGCCATCCTTCAGGGAGGATGTGGCTTCCGAGTTCGCACCCGATGATAATGGTCTTGGCATATGCCCCCCAAGGCCTTCCAAGGTAGCATTTCGTGACTCCTTCTCCGGCTGTGAACCGGCAGTTCCTGAAGACATAGCCGTACCGGAACTCCTTGAGCGTGGATGCAGCCGTGATGTAACTGTCCTTCTTGGAGCGGATCTCGCAGTTCTCGAACATCGCCGTGGCCGGTCCGAAGATGAAATCGGTGGTTCCTTCCACATAGCAGTCCAGGAAGTAGTTGCGGGCCGCCCATCCGTTGCGGCAATACTGTCCGTGGGTGTAGAGGGTATCCTGATTGCCGATGAAGCTCACCCTGTGGAAGAATACCCTGTCACCGTTGATGCTCACGGCTACCGCCTGGCCGATTTCCTTGCCTTCACCGGCATCGTTCTCTATGGTAAGGTCTTCCACGACTATGTTGTTGGCGTGGATGTACATCGTTGCGCTTCCAGAAGTCCCGACGTTCCTGTCTGTCCCCGGCCATTTCATCTTTGCAGACAGCCCGTAGACGATGCGGGTCCTGCCAGCCCCTTCGCCGCGGATGATAAGGCGGGTCTTGTTGTGAGGTACCGTGACCCTTTCGCGGTATGTCCCTGACTTTATGAGGATTATGGTGAAGTAGCCGTGTTCATAGTCGGGAGCTGCGTCGATGGCATCCTGGACGGAACTGAAGTCTCCGCTTCCGTCCTGTGAAACGATGATGTCCGCCGTCCTTCCGAAAGCGAGGGAAGGGGAGAGGGCTGCAAGCAGAAGGCATGCTAACGTGATGGCGAGGCTCTTATTCATTCAGATACTATTTGAAAGAAATCCTTTCCGAGCCGGTCACTTTCGGAGCATCGCCGCCAGGCGTGTTCACGGTAACGCGTTCGAATACTATGTCACATGCCGCGTTGACCTCGATGCCCTTGTCCGCGGAGATTACCACATCGGTGAAAGTAAGGTCCCTGACCGGTTTCTCCGGGAGACCGTTGATGAATATGGCGCTGGCAGCTCCGTTGCATACGATGTCCTTGAAATGTATGCCGCAGAACTCCGGAGTGGTGATGTCAGCCTTGAATACAGGCTCCTCAGCAGCGGTGCCGCCTTTGGCCTCAGTGGCTGCTTTGCCGGCATAGAACAAATTGAATATCACGGCATTTGCAATGATGTCCTTCATCTTGATGTCATCGATCCAGATGTTCCTTACGACCCCGCCGCGGCCCCTTGTGCTCTTGAACCGGAGTCCTACATCGGTTCCGAGGTAGCAGTTCCTGGTGACCTTGATGTTCTCGACTCCGCCGCTCATCTCGCTGCCGACCACGAAACCGCCGTGTCCGTGATAGACAGTGCATCTGTCGATGAGCAGGTTCCTGCAAGGGATCCCGTGCCTCCTGCCGTCTTCGTCCTTTCCGGACTTGATGCAGATGGCGTCGTCGCCCACATCGAAAGTGGCACCCTGGAGTATTACGTTCTCACAGGCGTCGATGTCGATACCGTCGCCGTTGGTAGCGTAATACGGATTCCGCACGTTGATGTCCTTGATGATGATGTTGCGGCTGAACAGCGGGTGGATGTTCCAGGCAGGGGAATTCTGGAAAGTGACCCCTTCGAGCAGCACTCCTTCGCATTCCCTGATCGATACCAGCACCGGTCTGAGGAAAGTCTTGATGTAGTTCTCGTCCAGCGATTCGGCAGGCTTGTTGAAGTTGCCGGAGGTAGCACGGGCGGCCTTGTAGCCTTCGTCCGGGAACCATACGTCCTGCTTGTCGCTGAGGACTCCTCCGCTCTTCAGGAGGTCCTTCCAGACCTTCGGAGGCGCGTTCTGTTTCTTGACTTCACGCCATTTGTCTCCGCTGCCGTCGATGATTCCCTTTCCGGTGATGGAGATATTCTTCTGGCCCAAGGCATTGACGGGGGAGAGGCAGCGCCTCATGTCCTGTCCTTCGAAGTTGGTGTTGATGATCGGATACAGGTCCTGGTCCGCGCTGAATACGATGATCGCATTCTCCTCGAGGTGGAGGTCCACTCCCGAAAGGAGGGTTATCGGTCCGGTAAGCCATATTCCTTCAGGGACGACAAGGTGTCCGCCCCCTTTGGCGCTGAGTCCGCTGATGGCTTTCGCGAAAGCCTCGGTGTTGAGGGTCATTCCGTCTCCTACGGCACCGTACGATGTCAGGCTGACCGTCCTCGAAGGGATGGCAGGCCTGCGGACTTTCTCCATCTTGAAAGGGAGGTTCTCGTAAAGCTCGGCGAATTCATAGGATTTCTTCTTCCCTGCGGTGAATACAACTGAAACCGCGAGTATCGCAGTTATCAATGCAATCGTTTGTATTTTTCTGGACGAGTTTAGTGTCATGTCGTTATGCAATCATCGGACTTTGTAGAGTGTCCGTCTGTCTGCAAATATACAAACGTTTGTATTTATTCCAAAATTTTTGTTCTTATTTTATTATTTACGCCGGAATCAGGCTTGTTTCCCCTTGACCAGATACTGCTCCGCCTTGTAGGTGAGCATCATCAGAAGGATGGCAATTACGCATGCCGCGATGAGCATCATGAAAACGCTGTCCAGCCCCAGGTTCTTCATCGCGAAACCGATGACGATGTTGGCCAGGATGGCGGTACCCAGGACATAGCCAAGGAAACCGGTCAGGCCTGCTGCGGTACCGGCGGCGTTCTTCGGCGCAAGGTCGAGGGCCTGTACGCCGATCAGCATCACCGGGCCGTAGATAAAGAAGCCGATGGCGATCAGGCAGGCTATGATGACGGTGAGGTTGTCGAGGTTCTTCCAGTAAATGAATACTGCTATCGCGACCAGGGCCATGAATATGACGGTAGGGAGGGCCCTGCGGCCTTTGAACACGTGGTCGCTCAGCCATCCGCAGATGATGGTACCGGGGATGGCGGCGAATTCGTAAGCGAAGTATGCCCAGCCGGTGCTCTTGATGTCGATGCCTTTGTCGGTGAGGATCTTCGGCGCCCAGTCCAGGCAGCCGTAACGGACCATGTACACGAATGCGTTGGCAAAAGCGATGTACCAGAGGAGCTTGTTGCTGAGTACGGTCTTGAATATCTCCTTGACACTGAGTACTTCCTCAGCTTTCTCGGAATATGTCTGGGCGGCATGGCCGGACCATTTCTCTATTGACGGAAGGCCGCATGACTGAGGCGTGTCGCGGATCATGCAGAAGGCTATGACCGCAATCAGTATGGCTACGGCGGCAGGGAAGACGAATGAACCGATAATGAAATAATACTCCGAATGGGCTCCGTAAAACCATGAACCGAACCAGATCGCGCCGTAGGTCGCCAGAGGTCCGACAAGGGCTCCTCCAACGTTGTGGGCACAATTCCAGAACGACATCCATGTACCTCTTTCCTTAATCGA
>JAEEGI010014028.1_pt1 | contig 16905 bp, 13 predicted proteins | sample 8958751 | NCBI WGS metagenome assembly JAEEGI01 (sample SAMN16246545, study PRJNA631951) | gut metagenome | biome: gut microbiome; feature: rumen; material: KS-attached | host: Bos | place: Iran: Karaj | collected 2018-10
CGCCACTTTGCAGATATTCCACTGCTACGGCACGCTTGAATGCGCGTGCAAAACGTTGACCTTTTCTCATAACTCTTTTTAACTTTTAAGAGGCTTGGCTGGAGTCAACGTATTTCAGGCTAAGACAGCATTTCTTCTTTCTTTACATTTGACTTCGTCGAATTCCTCCTTGCAAGGCATAGCTCAAACAAGTAAAATTGTTTGACTCTGCTCTTGCTTCGTTCGTCATTTTAACATTTCAAATAAATCTGAAATAAATGAAAGAAAGGCTTGTTTTGCGCTTAAAAATTTTGTACCTTTGCATTGTCAAAAAGAGAAACGGCGTTTTACTCATGGAGAAACGGCATGTTGCTACCAGAGAAACGGCCTTTCGCTCCGAGACAGACAGGGTGATGACACAAGGCGCCACATTCGGAACCCTGGACGAGAGAACTAATCTTTAAATTAACCTTAAAAAATTTTTAACAACTATGGGAACCATTCAAATCAAGAAGGTCGAAAAGACCGTCACAACTGGTAAACAGGGTGAGGAACGCCAGAAGGTGAAGAAGACCTACGGCAAGATTATCTACCGTGGTACGCTGTCGCTGTACGACATGGCCGAGCACATCATGAAGCACGGCACCCAGCTGAGCACGCAGCTGTGGAGCGAGATGACGGAGGGCCTCACCCCCAGCCCCTCTCCAACGGGCGAGGGGAGTGGAAACACAGGCGGCGGTAGCCTCACCCCCAGCCCCTCTCCAACGGGCGAGGGGAGTGGAAACTCAGGAGGCGGTAATTCCGGAGGCGGAAACGGCGACGAAGAGCCGAACGAGAACTGAACGAGGGCTGAAGGCTGAAGGCTGAAGGCTGAAGTTTAATTAACCGCAGATTCCGCAGATTATACAGATTATAGCTGCGCCACACAGTTATGAGAAATAAATCTGTGAAATCTGCGTAATCTGCGGTAAATAAAAGAACGTAATCTGCGGTAAAAACTAAAAAAGAAAGGGAAGGTATTATGAAACGAGAGACTTGGAAGACAGTGATTCAGATGGTGATATCTATCTTGACAGCGGCACTGACCGCACTGGGCACTACGAGTTGCATGGGCCACGGACCATTCTAACGCTTCGCTAGTGAAGGCGCTTCGCGGGCGCGAAGCTAGTGAATAGTGAAACGCTTCGCTAGTGAAAAGTGAATAGTGAAAAGTGAAAAGTGATAAATTTGCTACCGCCCTCAATAAATCCGTAAAATCCGTATAATCCGTAGGAAGATTGGAAGATTGGAAGAGTGGAAGAGTGGAAGAGTAAATGTAAGCATTTCCTTTGTTTTCGCTGCCCCAAAATTTGGTATTTCGCTCACTTATTCGTAACTTTGCAAATAAAAACAACGAGAACGAAAACTATTCTCTAAAAAAACTAACAGCTTATGGAAACGCTTCTCATATTAGTACAACTGGTCGTCGTGCTGGCAATGATATTCATCGGAGCCAGAGTAGGCGGCATCGGACTGGGCATATACGGCATGGTGGGGGTGTTCATCCTGGTGTTCGGCTTCGGACTGGAGCCAGGAGCCATCCCTATCGACGTGATGCTCATCATTGTCAGTGTCATTACGGCGTCGGCAGCGCTGCAGGCGGCAGGCGGACTGGACTATATGGTGAACGTGGCGGCACGATTGCTGAAGAAGCATCCCAGCCGTATCACCTTCCTGGCACCATTCGTCACATGGCTGTTCAGCCACTGGGCCGGTACGGCTCATACATGCTATGCACTGCTGCCTATCATATCGGAGATAGCACGCAAGGAGAAGGTGCGTCCAGAACGTCCGCTGAGTGTGGCGACGGTAGCGGCATCGCTGGGGTGTACGGGTTCGCCAGTGTCAGCCGCCACGGCAGCTATCCTCTCTGAGGAACTGCTGGGCGACAAGGGCATCACCATGACGGATATCCTCGTGATTACCATACCAGCCTCCATCATCGCCATATTGGTGGCTTCACTGGTACAGAACTATGTGGGCAAGCCTTTGGATAAAGACCCGGAATACCTGCGGCGCATCCAAGAGGGGCTGCTCAGTGACGACGATGTTGACACCGACGAGACGACAACCGGCAATCCTCGTGCCAAGTGGGCGGTAGTGGCTTTCCTGCTGGGAGTGGTGATGGTGGTGCTGTTTGGCATCTTCCCTGAATTGCGCCCCGCTTTCAACGGCAATGCGCTGAACATGAGTACAACCATCGAAATCATCATGATGAGTATTGCCGCCTTGATACTGCTGGTGGGCAAGGCTGATGTGCGTGAGGCTATGAAGGGCAACGTGTTTGCATCGGGCATGAATGCCATGGTGTCGATTTTCGGCATAGCATGGATGGGCAGCACCTTCTTTGAGGGGCATCACGAAAAGATACTGGGCAGCGTGGAGGGCGTCTTCACCAGCTATCCCCTACTCTTCGCCATTCCGCTGTTCCTGTTCAGCATCATGCTCTTCTCGCAGGCTGCCACCGTTAAGACGCTTTACCCTGTAGGACTGGCAATGGGCGTGCCGCCCATGGTGCTGCTGGTGCTGTTTCCTGTGGTGAACGGCTATTTCTTCCTGCCCAACTACCCCACAGAGGTGGCTGCCATTGGTTTCGACCGTACAGGCACCACAGGCATTGGCAAATACGTCGTAAACCACTCGTTCCAACTGTCGGGATGGATAACAACGATTGTCAGCATCGGCGTAGGCTATTTGATCATGACGCTCTTATGACGAATGGGTGCTCATCGACGTTGATGAACACCCATTTGTTTATTCGGTATCTCTTGCTACTGATTAGAAGAAGAGGTAGCGGTTGTCCTTGATGTTAGCCTTCTGAATGAGTTCGTACATGAATCGGCCTGCAGCCTGAGTAGCCTGCTGCTTCATCTGCTGCATCTGCTGCTTCTCGTCGTACTTAGCACCCTCGCGCTGCTTCTTGGAAAGAACCTGGAAGAGGTATGCACCACCGTGGCCCTTGACTACTGCGGGCGAGAACTGTCCTGCCTTGACAGCAGCTACTGCACCACTCAGAGCAGCCTCAGAGGTACCGGCAGCCTGTACAAATACGGGAGCTGCAAAGGTAATCTGACGAACGCTGTCAACAGTAGCACCCTTAGCCTTGGCGTCAGCGATAGACTTGACACCTGCCAACTTCTCGGCAAGCTTCTGGAACTTCTTGTCAACGATGATCTCGGCCTTCAGGCTGTTCTTTACCTGATCGTCGGTTACTTCACGATAGCCCTCGGGATGAACGCCAGTCAGAGCGATGACCAGCAGGTGGTCGTTGTTGCCGCACTCGTAGAGGGGGCTAACCTCGCCAGCCTTGCTGTCGAAAATCCACTTCATAGCCTCACGGGTGGCACGCAGGCCAGCCACATTGTGCTCGGAATTGAAGAGGTCCTTACGCTCCTGAACGCGGAAGCCGTACTTCTGGGCATTCTTCTCAAGACCCTCAAGTGTCTTGTTCTCGCTGACATACTGGCTGAACTTGTTGTATGCATCGCTATAGGTACCCTTTGAGAAATCGATAGAGTGCTTAACGATAGCTACGTCATACTTGGTTACCATAGCCTTGCGGGCAGTGACCTGCAGCACGATGTTGCCGTTGGTGAACTGGACGTTCTTCAGTTCGTTGGCCTGCAGTGTGTTGAGGGCTTCGATATAGTTCTTAGAGTCAGCATCGATGGTCTGCGAACGCTCATACATGGCAGATGTCATCCACTGCTTCTCGGCTGTCTGATTGTACTTCTTGGCCAGAGCCTCGAAATCGGCACCACCCTTCAGGGCGTTGTAGATGCTGTCGGCACGCTTGTGGGCCTCGTCAGCCGACTCGCCACTAACCTGAATCTGACGGAACTCGACAGAGTCGGGCAACTGGGTCTTGGCAATGAGCTTCACCACGTTAAGCGTGTTGTCGTATGTGGTCTCGAAAGGAGCCGAAATCTGACCAACCTGCATAGAGTCAACCTTAACGGCAATGTCGTTAGGCATAGCATTGCGAGTCACAGCAAGACCGGTATAGGGAACCTGCGACTGAGCCTTACGAACAACTTCGGCAGGCACCATGCCGCTCTCCAGCTGCTGCTGGGCATCCTTCATGGTCTTCATCAGAGCGTCGCGGTCAGCCTTAGAGGCAACCACCTGGAAGTCAACATACTTAATGTCGCGGCTCTCGGTGTACTGACGGAATTGCTCTTTCAGTTCACCATACTTAGCCTTCAGGTCGGCCTCAGATGGCTCAACCTCGCTATCCTTGATGCTGCTGTAGGGAAGTACTGCCAACTGGATATCGCTTTCCTCATTGCGGGCGTCGAATGACATCTTGGCAGATACAGGGTTCGACAGCAAGCACTGAGACAACAGGCTCTGATACTTATTGGTCAGAATGTTCTGACGCAACATCTTCTCCATGAACTTCCAGTATTTGTAGATACGGTCGTACTGCTCCAGCTGCTGACCACCCTGCGACTGCAACTTCTTGTAGTCGGCCAGGAACTTGGTGAGCTGTGTAGCGTCGAAACGACCCGTCTGCTGATTAACAAACGGAGTCTGCAATAACATGGGGTTGGTACCAGTCTTCAACACACTCTGCAGTTCCTCGTCAGTTACGGTCAGACCTACCTTGGCACACTCGGCCTCGATAACGGTGTTGCTGACAAACTGCTGCCAAACCTGATCCTTTACCTGGTTCAGCTCCTCCTCAGAGAGGTTGTCGCGGCCCTGGGTCATCTTGATGACCTCCTGATACTCATCGACAAGACTCTGGAAGTCCTGCACAGAAATTTTCTTACCTAACACTTCGCCGACCTGCTGACGTTTCTCGTTGCTTGTGGCTTCACAAGAACGGAACATCTCCTCGGCAATGAATGCAAACAGGGCCAGACCAATCACTGTAGCGAGTACTGGTCCCCAGCTTCTAATTTTACCAATTGCTGCCATTTTTTAGCTTTTAATTTTTATATTTTATTTGTTATTTCTTTAAGTTTTGTCAATTCAGCCTGCAAAATTACTAAATTCTACTTAAATTTCGGCATATTTTTGCGAAAAAATAATGATTTCATCATTTATCGCTCATCTTTAGCCATAATTTTCAGTCTTACAAGCTCTATTTTCGTCATTGTATTCTTCACAATCTTGAACTCGAAACGTCCGATTTTCACCACTTCGTTCAGTTTGGGGAACGACTGGTATTCATGCAGTATCAGTCCACCTACGGTCATGTAGTCGTCGCTCTCGGGCAAATCAAGGTCGAACATTTCGTTCACCTTCTCAATCTCCAGACGTCCTGACAACATGTAATCGCCATCCGACAACTGCTTGGCCACATATTTCTGACTGTCGTGCTCGTCCTCGATGTCGCCTGTAATCTCCTCAACAATGTCTTCGAGCGACACCAGTCCACTGGTACCGCCAAACTCGTCGATGACCACGCCCAGCGACTTCTTCTGCTGCAGGAATATATGCATCAGTTTGCGGGCTGCCATTGTCTCAGGCACGTACGGCATGTCGCGCACCAACGAGTCGAGTTTCTCAGGCAGAGGCCTGAACAGGTCGGAGCTGTGAATATATCCCACAATATGGTCTATGTCCTCGCGATAGACAACAATCTTGGAGTGGCCGCTCTCAATGAACTTATTCTTCAGCTGCTCGACGTTACACTCCTCCAAATCAACGGCATCAATCTCCGTACGGGGAACCATGCAGTCGCGCACCTTAGTATCGGCAAAATCGAGGGCATTATGGAATAGTTCCACCTCGTCTTCTATATCCTCATCGTTGGCGGCATTGTCAATGCTCGACTGCACCAGATAGTCAAGGTCAACCTTCGTAAACTCTTTATCCTCAACGTCTTTGGGCATCTTAACACCAAACAGCCGCAAAAGGCCACGCGACAACATCGTAGCAAAACGCGATACCGGCCATAACAGGATATAGCACAGAAGGGCTGGCACGGCAAAGAACGTAAGCAACCCATTGGGATTCGACTTGAAGATGGTCTTAGGCAGAAATTCACCCGTAAACAGCACCACCAGCGTCGAAAGCAGTGTATCGCACGTCACACGGACACCATCGCTGAAACCGGCAAACAGGGTGGCATCGAAGATTTTGGCAAACAGGATGCCATAGACCACCAACGCAATATTGTTGCCAACCAGCATGGTGCTGATGAAGTTGTTGGGATGGCTGTAAAACAGGGCTAATGCTCGCTGCGAGAGGCCGTTTTTCTCCTTATCCATCTCCATACGCAAGCGGTTGCTGGACACAAAGGCTATCTCCATGCCCGAGAAGAAGGCAGAGAAAACCATCGAAACAAGTAATCCTATGATAAGATTCGTCATGGCTGATATACTGATTTCTGTGCAGCTTTGTGGCGCGTAGCAGCCTGACGTACGGGAGGTGCCGGGGCGGCTGAGTCAGCAGGTGCTGCAGATGATGATTTAGAGGCTGACTGATCTTGTTCGCCATCTATATCCGTTGACTGGAACGAGCCAACCGAATTGGTAACCACGTAGTGGGTCATGTGTTCGTCGCTACGGAAGTAAGTTCCCTCCAAAGTGCGCTCAGGCGTCACTACACGCGAGAACTTATGTGAATAGAATTCATGCGTGATGCCATCCCAGAAGAACTCCTCACTGCGAAATACGAGGCCGTTGACATTGCGGATGAGCACACGGCCGCGCAGTTCCCAAAGCTTCTGCTGATCGTAATACCATGCGGTATCGGCCTGGATATAACCCTCGACATGAAACTGCTCGTCGAACTGTTCCATGAAGATGCCTTTTTCGAAAGTCCAACGAGATGGCTGCCGTACGGTGTTGACATCCCACCGCTCGGCCACAATCTTATATTTGATGACACCCGAGTCGGAAATCAGCGTGTTGACACCATAGCTGGTCATCATCGAGACAGAGTCACGGTCATGAATGGCAGGAGCCGTATGAGCCTTCTGTTCGCTGCAGGCAGCAAACAAAATGATAAATGAGCATAGAGAAATGAGAAATGTTAATCGACTTTCCATTTTGCAAACCAACGCTCGTTAAATGTCAGTCCGATATTGATACGGAAGGAGTTCTCCCTAATATAGTTCGAAGCAGAACTATTAACCCACTGCGCCGAGATATTCAGCAGCGAGCGGTTATTCCACGAATTGATGATTGGAATGGCAAAACCTCCAGACAATACAAACTCATGAGGACCTTTCTCCCCTCCCCTTATATTATAATAAGGTGTAGCATACGAGGCACCGACCTTATAATGGATACTCTTGAAGAACGAACGACGCACCATTTGGTTGGGCTCAGGTATCCAGTCGGCACCAATCGTGATTTTATGACGGTCACGGAGGACTGAGCTTGACATCTCGTAACGCTTGCTCAACTCGTTAGACTGCGGGAAGTCCAAATTCCCCCAATGTTCATAGGTATAGTCGGCACCAACGGTCAGACTACGCTTGTGAACCAAGGCTGCACCCACGCCGAACGTCATAGGAAGCTGGAACGCGTTGCCGAGCGTTACCGTAGTTGTATCAACCTGAGCAGTCTCAGAATCAGTATTCATCACAAACATATTGGCATCAGCCCCTAACTTATGGCCAATGCCAAAGGTAGCACCAACGGTCAGTTTATTATTCCTGTCAAGCGCAAACTGGCCTTGGGCACCGAAGTCAAGCTTATACGAACTGACGTTTGTTTCATATCCCTTCAACATCACGTTGATATGACTTTCACCGACCGCAGCAACACCAAGCGTTTTCGTGTAATTACCCCAGAAATAAGAGAAGTTTGCACCTATGGAAAAACCTTTGAGCACCTCATAACCGACACCTAAATAGGCCTGGCTGAAACCACCTGTGCCTGAATAGGTCATCACTGAGGCGAGCGTAGAATTCGGTGTATTCTCAGTGGCAGTGAAATCATAACCCACATTGGAAAACGGAACAACACCCACACTCACACCCATCTTAGGCATGACTCTGAACAGGGATACAACATAGTCGAAGTCGGCGGTTTTACGGTTCTTGCTCATGCCACCCTCCTTGAAATTCGTGATCTGACCACTAACGCCCATATCAAATATCATGGTCAGCGAGTCAACAGCCGAATAAGAGGCAGGATTCTTCATATTCACTATCGAACCTCCTCGTATGCCCATGGAAAGACCGCCCATACCACGATTAAAACCTTGCGATTGGTCGGCCAACACGCCAAGTCCATACATACTATAGGGTGACAACGTCTTACTTATCTGTGCCATACCCGACAGGGTGACAGCCCCCATCAGAATCGTTGCAAAAAGTCGTTTATTCATCTTTATTTTTATAATCATATCGATTTCGGCTTGCAAAATTATCGAAAAAAATCGAAATAAACGCACGATAAATGGAAAATATAGCGTAATTTTGCATCGTGAAACATTTAAAAACCGTTTTTAATGCTCTCAGATGGGGCTTTTTAACATTTATAACAGGTTTTTCAGCACCTGTGGCAGCACAAGATGACTCTACACTGCTGGCTATGGATTCAGTAGAAATAAGCCTGCTTACCTGTCAACCCCACGACGAAGTATATAGTCTATATGGTCATACGGCCATCCGTTACCACGACATGCATAAGAAGGGTGGCGTAGATGCTGCTTTCAATTATGGCGTGTTCAATTTTAATGCGCCGCACTTTGTGGCTCGCTTTGTGTTCGGACTGACCGACTATGAGTTGGGGGCTTTCCCCTACCATTTATTCCAAAGCGAATATCGCCATTTTGGCAGTATGGTCACCGAGCAGGTGTTGAATCTGACAGCTCAGGAGAAGTGGCAATTGCGTCAGGCATTGAGTGAAAATCTGCGTCCTGAAAACCGCATTTACCGTTACAATTACTTCTATAACAACTGCACCACAAAGGCTCGCGACATCATCGAGCAATGCATTAATGGAAAAGTGGAATACGCTGGGCATGAGGACTATACGCCGACATACAGGGATATGGTTCACGAGATGACGCAACGTAATCCATGGGCACGTTGGGGCAACGATATGCTGCTGGGCATCATGTCCGATCAACCCACGACTCTGCGCGAACAAGAGTTTCTTCCACACAACCTGCTGTACGACTTTGACCGTGCCCAAATCTATGCAAATGGCAACTATCGGCCTTTAGTCAAGGAGCGTCGTATTGCCGTACCCGCTGGTGTACAGATGCATGAGCCTGGATTTCCATTGTCGCCCTTGCAGTGTTTCGTTGCGCTTTTGGCCGTTGGTTTCGTTTTGTTCGCAGTCCAATGGAGGCTGCACCGCATCTTCGTGCTATGGGAAGTCCTGCTGATGTTGGCAACCGGTATAATCGGTATTGTGCTGTTCTTGATGCTCTTCTCGCAACATCCCACCGTAAGCCTCAATCTGCAAATCATTCTGTTCAATCCCCTGCCCTGGCTGTTCCTCTGGCCCGTTATCAGAGGCAGAAAGACTGTCTATTGGCGCATCACAGCAGCATTGTGCTGCCTGTTCCTGATAGGCGGCCTATTCCAGTCGTATGCCGAGGGCATCTGGAGTTTGGCATTATGTTTGCTGCTACAAAGTGTACTTCATATTGACAGATTCCGCAAATGAGAAACGGCTATCTATACATCACACTGTTGGCTATCTTAGGGTTTAGCGCCGAAAGCCAAGGACAGTCTATCCGTCAGACTCCCCGTTTGGTGGTCAGCATTCAGATTGACCAGCTCTCCTCCGATGCTTTGGAGAACTATGCACCAGCCTATGGTGATGACGGACTGCGCCGTCTGCTAAGCCAGGGTGTTGTATTCAGTCATGCATCCTACTCGTTTGCACCCATCGACCCCGCATCAGCCTCTGCCACCATCACAACAGGCACAGTACCCTATTATCATGGTATTACGGCGGCAGAATGGTTCTCTCGTGACGCCATGCGCCAATTGAGCATTCTCAACGACCGCGAACACCAACAATCACCGGCATTACTAACCGTATCGACCCTTGGCGACGAGATGAAGGTATCGACAGCAGGCGAATCACGCATATTTGCCTTTGCACCTACTGCCGAGAGTGCCATTCTGTCAGCCGGACATGCTGCTGACGGCGCTGCCTGGATTCAGCAGGGGCGCTGGAAGATGAGCACCTACTATGTGCCCGCCAACCCTTGGCTCAAGGGCTTTTGTCGCGACTATGTGCCTGATAATGACGTCAATATAAGTATTGCCAAGGCTGCCATATTCTGTATCGATAAGACGACTGTCGGCATGGATGACAATGTCGACATGCTGAGTATCTCGCTGAAGGCAGAGCCCACGATTGACGGCTATCTGTCTCTCGACCAATCACTGGCCTACCTCATCAATGGCATCACACGAAAGATTCCCTTGAGTCGGGTGCTGTTTGTTGTAACAAGTACTGGCAGTCGTGAAGAGGAGGAAAACGACAACAGCAATCACGAACGCTTCCGTATTCCTACAGGCAAATTCTACATAGGCAGGACGGCAGGATTGCTTAACATGTATCTGGGTGCCATCTATGGTTCGGCTCAATATATAGAGGCCTGCTACCAGAATCAGCTGTTCCTGAACCGCAATCTGATAGAGGGGAAAAATATCAACACGGGCGACTTGTTGCGCAAGTCTCAGGAGTTCCTTTTGGAAATTGCCGGTGTACGCAATGTCTATACCTCGCATCAGCTGATGACCAGCGACAGTCCCAGGCTGGAACGCATCAGAAACGGCTATTGTGTCGAACGGTCTGGCGACCTGATTATCGAGGTTGCACCAGGATGGAAGATTATCAACGAAGATACCAAAACATCTTACACATCACGTTATGCTACGGCTCAATTCCCCATCATTTTTTACGGAAATGAGTTATCGTCACAACGCGTAGAACGCCCTGTTACGACGGAGCAGATAGCCCCTACCGTGGCACGCTGCATCCGCATCCGAGCCCCCAATGCCTGTCAGGCAGAACCGCTTTTTTAAAAGTAAAAAGGTAAAAAAGTAAAAAAGGTAAGCAGAAGTACGGATTTTTTTCGTACCTTTGCACGCAATTATTAAAAATAAGGTAAGAGAAAGCAAATAAATTAAATCGTAAATTGTAAAATAGTAAATTATAAAGATATGAATTTCAACAAGTTTTTACGTTCGTTGTTTGGTGATAAGTCGTCACGCGACATGAAACTCATCCAGCCACTTGTAGAGAAGGTCAAGGCTGTGTACCCTGAGGTTCAGAAGCTCGACAACGATCAGCTGCGCCAGCGCACCAAGGAGATTCAGCGCCAAGTGCAGGACTCTGCCCAGAAGCAGAAAGAAGAGATTGACAAGCTGAAAGCTACCATCGAAGACACACCTATCGACGAGCGTGCCGAGATTTTTGCCCAGATAGACAAGTTGGAGAAGGAAGTGCTCGACATCTACGAGAAAGCCCTCGACGAGGTCATGCCGGAAGTTTTCTCAATCGTGAAGGAGACTGCCCGCCGTTTTGCCGAGAACGAAGAGACCATCGTCACGGCTACCGACTTCGACCGTGAACTGGCAGGCGACCCACGCAAGGACTTCATCACCATCGATGGCGACAAGGCTATCTATCATAACCACTGGACTGCCGGAGGTAACGACCTGAAGTGGGAAATGGTACACTACGACGTTCAGTTGTTTGGTGGTGTCGTTCTGCATCAGGGTAAGATTGCCGAGATGGCTACGGGTGAAGGTAAGACGCTGGTAGCCACCCTACCCGTCTTCCTAAACGCGCTGACTGGCAATGGTGTTCATGTGGTAACGGTGAACGACTATCTGGCTAAGCGTGACTCTGAATGGATGGGACCGCTCTATATGTTCCACGGACTTTCTGTTGACTGTATCGATAAGCACCGTCCTAACTCTGAGGAACGCCGCAAGGCTTATCAGGCCGATATCACATTCGGTACAAACAATGAATTTGGTTTCGACTATCTGCGCGACAATATGGCCATCTCGCCCAGCGACCTTGTACAGCGTGCCCACAACTATGCCATCGTCGATGAGGTTGACTCTGTGTTGATTGACGATGCCCGTACACCTCTGATTATCTCTGGTCCCGTGCCCAAGGGTGACGACCAGATGTTCGAGGAGTATCAGCCACTGGTTGAGAGACTGGTAGGTGTGCAAAAGCAGTTAGCAACGCAATATCTGGCTGATGCCAAGCAGAAGATAACAGAAGGCAACCGCCTGATTGAGTCTGGTCAGAAGAAGGAAGGCCAGCAGATGGTCGATGAAGGTTTCCTGGCTCTGTATCGTTCTCATAAGTCCATGCCAAAGAACAAGCCCCTCATCAAGTACCTCTCTGAGGAAGGTATCAAGAGCGGTATGCTGAAGACTGAGGAGACTTATATGGAGAACAACAACCGTCGTATGCCCGAGGTTGTAGAACCCCTCTACTTCGTAGTTGACGAGAAACTGAACTCATGCGACCTGACGGATAAGGGTACTGCCTGGCTGGCTGGTCAGGTAAACGATAAGGACTTGTTTGTGTTGCCCGACATCACAGCGCAGCTCTCCGCCCTGGAGGGTGAGACTAACCTTTCTGACGAAGAGCGTATCAACAAGAAGGATGAGATGCTGCAGCACTATGCTGTACAGTCGGAGCGCGTACATACCCTCCAGCAGTTGCTGAAGGCCTATTGTATGTTCAACAAGGACGACGAGTACGTGGTCATCGATGGTGAGGTGAAGATCGTTGACGAGCAGACGGGTCGTATCATGGAAGGTCGTCGTTGGAGCGACGGTCTGCATCAGGCTGTCGAGGCTAAGGAGCACGTCAAGGTCGAGGCTGCTACCCAGACTTTTGCCACCATTACGCTGCAGAACTACTTCCGTATGTACCACAAACTGGCTGGTATGACGGGTACGGCTATCACGGAGGCTGGTGAGTTGTGGGACATCTACAAACTCGACGTGGTAGAGATTCCTACCAACAAGCCCGTCATTCGTAACGATATGGACGACCGTATCTACAAGACTGCCCGTGAAAAATACAAGGCTGTCATTGAGGAGGTTGTCAAGATGCGCAATTCAGGACGTCCTACGCTGATTGGTACCACATCGGTAGAGATTTCCGAGCTCTTGAGCCGTATGCTCGATATGTATGTGGATCCTGAAACAGGCAAGCGTGAGGGTATTCCACATCAGGTGCTGAATGCTAAGCTGCACCAGAAGGAGGCCGACATCGTCGCTCTCGCTGGTCAGCAGGATTCAAACGGCAAGGGTGCTGTAACCATCGCCACCAACATGGCAGGTCGTGGTACTGATATCAAACTTTCGCCGGAAGTGAAAGCCGCTGGTGGTCTGGCTATCATCGGTACTGAGCGTCACGAGTCGCGTCGTGTCGATCGCCAGCTACGTGGTCGTGCTGGTCGTCAGGGTGACCCAGGCTCTTCGTTGTTCTTCATCTCTTTGGAGGATAAGCTGATGCGTCTGTTCGGCTCTGAGCGTATTGCCTCTGTCATGGACCGTCTTGGTTTCAAGGAAGGTGAGATGCTGGAGAGTCCGATGATTTCGAAGCAGGTGGAACGTGCCCAGAAGAAGGTCGAGGAGAACAACTTCGGTATCCGTAAGCGTCTGCTGGAGTACGATGACGTCATGAACAAGCAGCGTACCGTTGTCTATTCAAAGCGTCGCCATGCCTTGATGGGCGAGCGTATCGGTATGGATATCTCGAACACCATTTGGGACCGTGTGGTCAATATCATTGAGACAAACGACTACGAGGGCTGTAAAGAACAGTTCATCAAGGTTTTCGCCATGGAGTGTCCGTTCACCAGCGAAGAGTTCATCAATAAGAACCACGAAGAATTGGAAGAGGAAGTGTTCCAGGTCACCATGGGCAACTTCAAGCGCAAGATGGAGCACATCTGCGAGGTGGCCCAGCCTGTCATCAAGCAGGTTTACGAGAACCAGGGCAGTATGTATGAGCGTATTGCCGTGCCTTTGACGGATGGTCGCCACATGTACAATATCTCTTGTAACCTGAAGGAAGCCTACGAGTCGGAAAGCAAAACGGTGGTCAAGGAGTTCCAGAAGCAGATTCTGCTCCACATCATTGACGATGCTTGGAAGGAGAACCTGCGCGAACTCGACGAACTGAAGCACTCTGTACAGAATGCCTCATACGAGCAGAAAGACCCGTTGCTCATCTTCAAGCTGGAGAGTGTGAAACTGTTCGATAACATGGTAAACACCATGAACAACCGCTCTGTATCGATTCTGATGCGTGCCCAGATTCCTGTCGTTCAGGAGTTGCAGGAGGCTGCTCCAGAGGAGCACACCCAGCGTCAGCAGTATACTGAGTCGAAGCAGAGCTTGACACAGGAACAGATGACCGATCCTAACCAGGCTGCAGCTGCTGCTCAGGACACACGTGCCCAGCAGCCTCGCACACCTATCATCAAGGACAAGTTGCCAGGACGCAACGATCCTTGTCCCTGTGGCTCTGGCAAGAAGTTCAAGAATTGTCATGGACGGGGGCTGGTGTAATGCATAATTCATAATTCATAATTTATAATGCATAATTATGATTAAGATAGAGAATCTGAAGAAGCAATTCGGCGAGACATGCGCCTGCGATATTCCCTCGTTTACTATTAACGACGGGGATATCCTGGGACTCGTCGGCAACAACGGAGCCGGTAAGACAACCCTCTTCCGCTTGCTGCTCGACCTGCTGAAAGCTGATGAAGGCACAGTTAGCTATTTATTTCCATCGCCCAATGGAGAGGGATTAGGGAATGAAGCTATCAATCCTGCGGAGTCCGAAGCTTGGAAACAATATATCGGTGCCTACATCGACCAAGGTTTCTTGATTGACTTCCTGACCCCTGAGGAGTATTTCGCTTTCTTGGGCAAGATATCTGGAATGAATCAGGCCGAGGTTGACGAGCGACTCTTGCAGTTCGAACGTTTTGCCAACGGCGAGATTTTCGGTCAGAAAAAGCTTATCCGCAACCTCTCGGCTGGTAACACCATGAAGGTTGGCATTATCTCTGCCCTTCTGCGCCAGCCCAAGACAGTCATTCTCGACGAGCCTTTTAACTTCCTCGACCCCACGAGTCAGTTAGTGTTGAAACACCTGTTGCGCGACTATGCAGCCAATACGGGTGCCACCATTCTCATCTCCAGCCACAATCTGCAACACACGATAGACATCTCTACGCGTATTGCACTGTTGGAGCACGGACAGATTATCCGCGACCTTCCCAACCAGGAAGGCTCTGCCAATGCCGAACTGCAAGAATACTTCGGTGCAGAATAAGAAAAACTCCTACGTCAATCAACGTAGGAGCTTTTTTTTATCTTACCGTCATGTGGAAACACCCCTGCTTGACTTCGTACTTGATGTAGCAACGGCCTTCGTTGCGCTTATCACGTAATACCTCGGACAGCACCCACTTCAGCGTGTCGTTGCGTACCTCGCGGGTCAGTGGCTGATAGCGGTTGTAACAAATGTCGATAGTTGTGCCGTACAGGTGGCAGCTCTGTTCAGTGGCATTGGGATTGTGACGCTTTAGCTTGGCTACGTCATCCATCGATCGCAACACACTGGTGACAATGAGTTGATGGAGAGGGATGCCTTTGGCATAAAGGCTATCGAAGAAAGCTTCGCCTATGTCCTGCAGCATCAAGGCAGCACGCGGTACAAGGTAAGGAATGGAACTGGACAAGCGGTCGACATGATAATACGGACTCTCGCCAATATACACCAACTCCTTCTTTCGATGCTCAGCATCCTCACGATTCTTAACAGGCCGCACGCCCCACTTCTGGGCTGCTACAATCTGTACGCTCTGACTGTCAGGAAACTCTGACTTGTAATTGCGTACACCACGAATACGATTGTACTTCTGCGCAGTCTTGGCAATCGGAGCATCCTCAAGACTATGAGCACGCTGCACAAAATACCTGATAACGCCCAAAATGGCGACAACGACAAAGAAGGCTGTCAAGAACTGACGCTTGGTTGGGTGCTTGATTATTTCTATGATTTTCTTCACTTCTCTTCTCTATCTCCTTTAACTTCCTTAACTTCCTTAAAAACTTTTATCTTTTACATTTTGCATACCATTCGAGCAACATGCCACGAGGAACACCACGACTGACTGCTGCATCGAGCACGCGACGAGCCTCCTTCCTACGTTCCAGGACCAGCAAGAGGTCCACGTGTGAAACCACGTATGTCGGGTCCTTTGGCGACAGTTTCTCAGCCTTCTGCCAGTCATAGAGCGCAGCCTCATCCTGCTTCATGTCACGCTCCAGGTTAGCACGTGCTGCATAGGCTACAGCCGAGTCAGGACACTGCTGAATAGCCTGATTCAGATGGTCCAATGCCTCCTGCTTACGTCCCAGTTGTTGCAGCACGACAGCCAATGACAGGCGTGCTTCAAAATGTTGCGGTAACACCATGAGCAGGTCGCTAAGGTCGTTGCGGGCCAAGTCGAAACGGCGCAGATGTGTATAGGCGTAAGCACGATAGAACAAGGCTGCAGGATTGCGTGCTTCATGCTGTAAGACGAGTGCATACTCCTCGACAGCATACTGCCATTGCTTCAGTTGCAGATTGGCATTGGCCTTGCGCAGATGCAGGTCCGTAGACCAATGCGACTGCGCTATCTGCTTGTTCAGCACGTTCAGCGTATCGCGCCAATTCTGTGATTGGGAAAATGAGGAAATGAGAAAATGAGAGATTAGGACGAACGTCATTAACACACGGCGCCAGCCCCAATTTCTCATTATCTCATTCTCTACATATCTCATTGTCTTTCGATATAGTCTACAATCCATTGACCAACTTCCTTTGTCCCATATTTCTGGCCACCCTTGACTTGGATTTCAGGCGTGCGAACATTGGCGTCCAACGAGGCATTGACAGCCTCACGAAT
>JAEEGI010014029.1_pt1 | contig 16905 bp, 14 predicted proteins | sample 8958751 | NCBI WGS metagenome assembly JAEEGI01 (sample SAMN16246545, study PRJNA631951) | gut metagenome | biome: gut microbiome; feature: rumen; material: KS-attached | host: Bos | place: Iran: Karaj | collected 2018-10
ACTTGCGATATTAATAAAAAATGATAGTAAATATGAGAACCAGAACAATTATCTTGATGTGCATGCTTGTCCTAGGGATGGGCATCACTGCCCAGGCTTCGCCCCTGAAGGCCGAAGCATCACGCTTTGCTGCTGCGAGCGTGCCGACATTGTCGGTTAATGACTTTGAAAGTGATAAACAGGCCCCTTATGGACAATTGGAAAATGTGCTGAGCAGTATTACTGCCGTAGAAAACGAACTGATCTCACTTGCCATCCCCAAGGATGAAAGGGTTTGGGATATGTTGGCACAGGCGAAGGCTGAATATGCCTATTGCAAGGACATATTGGATGCTGCCGACAGTGAGGCGAGACTTAGGGAGGTTGAAGTAGCGATTGCGAGTCTTCAAAAAACGGTAGCCGCCGTCCAGGACTATGCTGCAGCTTTTGAGCATGAATGGCTTGATAAGCCTATCGTATTTGCCGATGCTACAGCGAAGTTGATCTGTATAAATTCGTTGCACGCAGATCTGAACGATGACAAAGAAGTGAGTAGGCGTGAGGCCTCTATGGTGACCGCCATCGGCACCAGTTTCCAAGCTTGTGACATGACATCGTTTGATGAGTTTCAGTATTTCACAGGTCTGACGAACATTCCTGAATATGCCTTCAATCATTGTGAGTCGCTTACGACGATCACCCTGCCGAATAGTGTCAAAACCATTGGTGCGAATACCTTTGGCGGATGCTACCAGCTTCAGACATTGAAGATAAACTCTAACGTGGAGAGTATCGGAAACTTTGCGTTTTCGGATATCACCCCTGGCACTATTGATCTCACCATCGATTGTGCACCGTCGCATCCCGTCATTGCTGATGAATTGTTCTGGGGAAACTCCGCGCTGAAGAGCGTAACCCTCGGAGACGGCATCACGAATATCGGCACAAAGGCTTTCCAAAGTTGCACTGGTATGTCGTCGTTTGCCATGACTACGAGTGTGCAGACCATTGGCGAAAATGCTTTCACGAACATCTCTGAAGAGCTGGCATTCACCGTCGACGTCTCCTCTGCGACGGCTTCCACTGCCATTGCCGACAACCTCTTCAAGGGCATCAGAATGAAGTCTGTCACCCTCGACGATGCCATCATTGGGATTGGCGTCAGTGCCTTCCAGAATTGCAGTGAACTGACCGAGGTTCGTATCCCCTCGCATGTGTTCGTCATCAAAGAGGCCGCCTTCAAGGAGTGTACTCATTTGAATAAAGTCACCATGAGCACCACTCTGGAGTTCATCGAAGGGGAAGCCTTCACAAATAATCTTGACATGACCTTCTACATTGAGCCGACAGCGACGAAGACGACGATTGGCGGAAAATATAGTGACGGAACATCCATCACGCCTTTTGTTAATTCTTTGGGCCTTGTGGCTGTTGAGGTCATGGAGGGAGTAACGGCTATCGAGAAAAGTGCCTTCTCTTCCAGTCAAAGCATTTGGAAAGTCACGCTGCCCAGCACGGTGACGGAAATCGGAGAAAGCGGTTTCTCAGGTAGCCATCTTCTGCAGGAGATTGTCTTGAACAATGGGCTAGAGAGGATAGGATGGTGCGCATTCAAAGAGTGTGTGAACCTGCATTCCGTTGCCATTCCTGCCAGTGTGAACTATATCGAGAATGGTGCTTTCCAGGATTGCACCAATCTTGTAGCAGCAAACCTTCCTGCCGGCTTGGAGTTTGTGGGTGCCCAGCTGTTTCAGAATACTCAGTTGAGGAAGATTACCATTCCTGCCAGCGTGACCAAGATCTGGGATGATGCGTTTAAGGTGGCGCTTGATGAAGACGAATGCGGTTGGCTCAGAGAAGTGACGCTGGAGCAGGATGATCCCTCCAAGATTGAAATATCCGGCGATCCGTTCCTCACTCCCCATTCCAACATCACACTTAATGTGCCATTCTGGTCGGCAGATGCATACAGAGCCGACTCATATTGGAGGGACTTCAATATTGTTTCGTCAGCATTTTTCACTGTCGACAATATGGTGTATTGGGTGAATCCGAACACGGACGTTCCCTTTGCCATCCTCCAGTATCCCGTCGCTAGTTCTTTGGTAACAGGCGAGGTGACTATCCCTGCAGAGATCACTGTTCATGGGCAGTCCTTCCAGGTGACAGGTATTGCCGGTAATGCCTTTAAGGACTGTTCGAACCTGACGGGCATCAAGCTGAATACTGCTTTAAAGAGTGTCGCATCGGGTGCCTTCGATGGTTTGCAAGATATAGTCATCACCATCAATCCCTATGGCGACCAGACCACTGTCAAGCCCGAAATGTTCAAGGATTACTCTGCTACAGGCTCCTTCACGGTAGTCCTGGGCGAGGGCATCACGAAGGTGGGCGATAGGGCATTTAATAATTGCCAAAATCTGAAGGCCTTGTATCTTCCTGCTAGCTTGGAGAGCTTTGGCGAATTTGCCTTTACACAGGTTAACAACTTGATGGATGTATACGTTAAGTGGGAGAGTCCGCTAGACATACCTTACAACGATAGGGATCCGTTCTTCAATGGTAATCTTAATTCTGGCGAGAAGATTCGCCTGCATGTGCCCATCGGCAAGTACTCTGCCTATATGAATCATCCTTATTGGAGACAGTATTTCGACATTCCTAACGACAACGACTGGGTGGGCGACTTCGTATATTCTGCAGTGGCGAATGCGGATCATGAACTGATGGTGCTCCAATATGCAGGCCAACCCAGTGGCTCCGAGGTCATGGCCGTCATCCCTGAAACCGTGGAGAAGGATGGCATTACCTATCGGGTGACGGAAGTCGGAGGGGAAATTTTCGCAAACTTGTCTACCTATAATTATGTGAACAACGTTTACCTTACGATCCCCGAGAGCGTGAACAAAGTCAATGGCGATGCGTTCAAATGGTGTAAGAACATAACTGTTATCGTAAAGTGGCAGGAGCCTCTCGCACTTTATTGGTTATCCTTTGATGATCAACAATGTGAAAGTCACAAACTGCTGGTTCCTGTGGGTACGATGAGTAAGTATGAGTCTAGTGACTGGAGTCCGTTTACGATGATTGAGGAGTACATACCCTTCGCTGACAGCCTGGTTGAGGAAATCTGTCTGGCAAACTGGGATGGATATCAAGGGCAGCAGAATGGACCAAAAGACGGTGTGTTGTCGGTATTCGAAGCCTGGAAGGTTACTACCCTCGAGCAGGGTAATGGCAATTTGTTCCCTTGGAAAAAGATTAAGTCCTTTGATGAGTTGAAGTATTTCACCAATCTGACCACTATTGTGGAGTATGCATTCTCTCATTGCGACAAGCTGGAGCGCATCACTATCCCACGTAGCGTGACACAGCTGGGACGAGATGCCTTCTGGTTCTGTTCATCGCTGAAGACAGTCACGGTGGAATGGGACACTCCTATTGATGTCGATCTCGACAGCAGCAACGACCCGTTCCCCTCGAAGGATGGTATCACCCTCTTAGTGCCTGAGGGTAAGAAGTCCGCTTATCAGAGCCACCTCTACTGGCAGCAGTTCTTCATTGCTGAGGCTCGCGATGGCGATGCCAACGGCAATGGTGGGGTGGACATCGATGACGCTCTGGCTATTGTGAATTATATCCTTGGACAGCCGTTGGATGGTTTCGTCGAGGCCAATGCCGATGTGAACGGTGACGGCAAGATCACCATTGCTGATGCCGTGAGTCTGGTGAAAATGATCCTGGAAATGCCGTAAAGGGACACTTTATCGTGCTGTAGAGCCGTTCTTGAATACGTCCAAGAACGGCTTTATAATTGTTTCACAAATAAAAGCAGTAAAATGTTTGGCAGAGACGGAAATAATGATTAACTTTGCAGCAGATTTTTAAGCTTAAACTTTTAATGATATGAAAATTTCACACATTGAGCATCTGGGTATTGCTGTCCAGAGCATTGAAGAGAGCCTGCCGTTCTTCACTGACGTGCTGGGGCTGGAGTGTTATGCAACTGAAGTAGTAGAGGACCAGAAAGTGAAGACTGCCTTCCTGAAGTGTGGCGAGGTGAAGCTGGAGCTGCTGGAGCCGACAAGTCCTGAGAGCACCATCCAGAAGTGGCTGGACAAGGGCAACAAGGGTGTGCATCACGTGGCTTTCTGCATCGAGGATGGCGTTGCCAATGCCTTGGCTGAGGTTGGTGAGAAGGGCGTTCGCCTGATCGACCAGGCTCCTCGCAAGGGTGCTGAGGGTCTGAACATCGCTTTCCTGCATCCGAAGAGCACCTGTGGTATCCTGACGGAGCTTTGCGAACATCCAGAGTAATTTGACAATATCGAAATCTCGAATAACGAAAACATCGGAAATACACAATGACAAAGCAATTAGAAAAGATCAAACAGCTGATAGCTAATCGCGAGAAGGCTCGTCTGGGCGGCGGCGAGAAAGCCATTCAGAAACAGCATGAGCGTGGTAAGTATACTGCTCGCGAGCGTATTGACATGCTCCTCGACGAGGGCTCGTTCGAGGAGTACGACATGTTCAAGGAGCACCGCTGCCACAACTTCGGCATGGAGAAGAAGCAGTTCCCTGGCGACGGCGTGGTGGCTGGTAGCGGCACTATCGACGGCCGCCTGGTGTTCGTCTTCGCACAGGACTTCACGGTTCATGCCGGTTCTCTGTCTGAGACTATGAGCCAGAAGATTTGCAAGGTGATGGATATGGCCATGAAGATGGGAGCTCCCGTCATCGGCATCAACGACTCGGGCGGCGCCCGTATCCAGGAAGGTATCAACGCTCTGGCCGGCTATGCCGAGATCTTCGAGCGCAACATCCTGGCCTCTGGCGTCATTCCTCAGATCAGCGGTATCTTCGGTCCCTGCGCTGGTGGTGCTGTGTACAGCCCTGCCCTGACCGACTTCACGCTGATGATGGAGAACACCAGCTATATGTTCCTCACTGGCCCGAAGGTGGTGAAGACCGTCACGGGCGAGGATATCGACCAGGAGCACCTGGGTGGTGCCTCCGTGCATGCCACGAAGAGTGGTGTGACCCACTTCACGGCTAAGACCGAGGAGGAGGGCATCCAGATGCTGAAGACCCTGCTGAGCTATATCCCCTCGAACAATATGGAGGTGGCTCCCCGTCGTAAGTGCGACGACCCCATCAACCGTATGGAGGACATGCTCAACGAGATTATTCCTGAGAACCCCAACGAGGCCTACGACATGTATAAGGTCATCGCATCGGTGGTGGACAATGGCGAGTTCTTCGAGGTGCAGCCTAAGTTCGCAAAGAACATCATCGTGGGCTTCGCCCGCTTCAACGGACAGAGCGTGGGTATCGTCGCCAACCAGCCTTCGTGCTATGCCGGCGTGCTCGACGTGAACGCCTCGCGCAAGGGTGCCCGCTTCGTTCGCTTCTGCGACGCTTTCAATATTCCCATCGTGTCGCTGGTCGACGTTCCTGGATTCCTGCCCGGCACAGGTCAGGAGTACAATGCCGTCATCCTGCACGGTGCTCAGCTGCTGTATGCCTATGGTGAGGCCACAGTGCCCAAGATCACCGTCACCCTGCGCAAGTCGTATGGTGGTTCGCACATCGTGATGGGTGCCAAGCAGCTGCATACCGACCTGAACTACGCATGGCCCTCGGCTGAGATTGCCGTGATGGGTGCCGCTGGTGCCGCTGCCGTGCTCTATGCCAAGGAAGCCAAGGCCAAGAAGGAGGCCGGCGAGGATGTGCGTGCCTTCATCGCTGAGAAGGAGGACGAGTACAACGAGCTCTTCGCCAATCCTTATCAGGCTGCCAAGTATGGCTATATCGACGATGTGATCGAGCCTCGCAACACCCGCTTCCGCATCTGTCGCGGTCTGGCCCAGCTCGCCACTAAGCGCGATGCTCTGCCTGCCAAGAAGCATGGTAACATTCCAATGTAATAAACTATGAAAGCAAACGAAGTTTATGCTGCCATTGCTCTTGCCCTACATGAGCACCTGGGAAATAATGTCCACGACGTGGAGCCCGGCATCATCACGATTGCCGAGCATCCCACGCAGTGGAACGGCTATGCCCTGACCATGACAGCACACCCTTAAATCACGAGAACATGAAAGAATACAAGTATACCATCAACGGAACGAAGTACGAGGTTGCCGTGGGCGACATCGAGGAAAACATCGTGACCGTCACCGTCAATGGTGAAGAATACAAGGTGGAGATGGAACTGCCTGCCGAGCCTGAGAAGAAGAAACCTGTGCTGGGCAAGGCTGCAGCAGCCCCCGCTGAGGGTGAGCCTGCTGCCGAGAAGGCTCCTGTGAATGCCAACAATGCCGTGAAGGCTCCGCTGCCTGGCGTCATCACTGAGGTGAATGTGCAGGTGGGCGACGAGGTTCAGGCTGGCGACACAGTGATCGTGCTCGAGGCTATGAAGATGGCCAATGCCCTTCAGGCCGACAAGGCTGGTAAGGTGACGGCTGTCTGCGTAAAGGTGGGTGAGACCGTCATGGAGGACGATCCCCTCGTGGTCATCGAGTAGGCCACCTCTGTTTTTTTACGATTATCATAAAGGGCGTTGCAGTGAAAGCTGTGGCGCTCTTTTTTTGTGTGTGTAAGGGTGCATTGCTTACTGAAAGAAGTAGTACCAGTAGGTGTGGCCGAAATCCTCTTGCGAGCGAATCAGGCGCTCCGGCTTCTGCGAATAGATGGAGTCGTAGTGCATGAACTCATGCCATCGCTCGAGCATGAGCGTGTCGCTATATATAAATAATGTGTCTACCTTCTGCTGATAGAGTATGAGCGCCTCGCGATAGTGGCAGGGCAGCGAGTCGGCCTGCACCGTGTAGTAGTGGGGCAGGGCAGTGGTGAAGGCGCTGAGGTTACGGTCGATGAGATGGCCCATGAGGCGATAGTCCATGAAGGCCGTGGTGGCCAGGGTGTCTTGCTCGAGTGAGTCGAGGTAGAGGCTGACGGTGAGGGGCTGGCTCCGATGCAGGGAGTCCGCACGGTCGATGATGGTCTGAGGCCTGACGCCAAAGTGATTCCATACGATGGAGTCGTCGAGCAGTTGCAGATGGCTCTTGCTGCCTGACAGGGGCAGCATATCGGCACTGGTGCCTTTGATGGCATAGTGGAAGAGCCGTTCGGGCAGCTGTCCTTGCTCTGAGAGTGCTAGGATGCGCAGCATGGTCAGGCTCTCGTCGGTCTCCAGCGATCGTGCTCCCACGTGCAGCACCTCGTCAATGTCGCCCTGCCGCAATGCCACCTCGGCATGCGCCTTGAAATGGTCGATGGCATTGGTGTTGCTCACTGCCGCCACGCCTGTCATCATGGCAGCCATCTGCAGGAGGTTGACCCACATCTGGCGAGAGAACAGTCCTGACGACCGTTGGCTGAGGGTGATGGTCTGCAGCTGTCGGGCCGCCCATACCCCTGCGCCCCAGGCGACGAGCAGGATGGGACCTACCCAGGGCCATGCTCCCCAGCTGAAGGGATGGCTGATGCTCGACATGAAGGCCAGCAGCAGCATCGACGGCAGATAGGTCAGGGCATGGGCATGCTGGTGGAGCCTTGTCAGCGCATAGATGAGCAGCTGGAGCAGGAAGAGCACTGCCGTGGTGATGACGGCGCCTACTGTGCGGTCGTAGTGCGTCTTGCCGCCGCTGAGCCCATGCTGGGTTACGGCTAGTATGTCGGCCTGAAACCAGAAGAGCCACGCGAAGGTGAACGTCAAGAACAGGATGGCACACACCACTCGTGTGGTGATGGTGCCATCCATGTACTGAGCCTTGTTCCTTCGCCTCATGCCTTAGTTCTTCTTCAGCACCACGGCTGAGCGGGCAGGGATGTAGAGTTTGAGCCACTCCTTGTGATCCTTGACGTAGAGTGGGTCGTAGTTGGTGAAGTGTGTCACTGAGTCATCAGCGAATCCGAATCCTCCGAAGTCCTTCGAGTCCGTGTTGAGCACCACGTCGTAGGATCCTGTTGGCACGAGGAATCCGTAGTCGGTGAACGACTGCGTGGGCGAGAAGTTGAACACGAAGAGCAGGTCGCCACGCATGAATGCCAGCACCTGGTCGCCGTCGTTGTGCCATATCTCCACCACGGGCTTGTTCTGGAAGTTGCGCTCGCTCTTGATGACCTTCAGCATCTCACGGTCGAAGTCGCCCAGCCAGTGGTAGCACAGGTCCTTGTTGTCGACGAGGTTCCACTGACGACGTGCGTACTTGTAGCTCCATCCGTTGCCCTCACGTGGGAAGTCGATCCACTCCGGATGTCCGAACTCATTGCCCATGAAGTTGAGGTATCCGCCGTTGATGGCGGCACAGGTGACGAGGCGTATCATCTTGTGCAGGGCGATGCCACGCTCTGCCACGCCGTTGATGTCCTTCTTGGCGAAGTGCCAGTACATGTCGGCATCGATCAGTCGGAAGATGATGGTCTTGTCGCCCACCAGCGCCTGGTCGTGGCTCTCGCAGTAGGAGATGGTCTTCTCGTCGGGCCGGCGATTCTTCACCTCCCAGAAGATGCTGCTGGGCTTCCAGTTCTCGTCGCTCTGCTCCTTGATGGTCTTGATCCAGTAGTCGGGTATGTTCATGGCCATGCGATAGTCGAATCCGAATCCTCCGTCCTCGAACTTGGCAGCCAGTCCTGGCATGCCGCTCACCTCCTCGGCGATGGTGATGGCATCGGGGTTCTCCTCGTGTATCAGCAGGTTGGCCAGTGTGAGGTAGCAGATGGCATTGTCGTCCTCATGTCCGTTGAAGTAGTCGCCATAGCCGCCGAAGGCCTCGCCCAGGCCGTGGCTGTAGTAGAGCATGGAGGTGACGCCGTCGAAGCGGAATCCGTCGAAGTGGAACTCGCCGAGCCAGTAGCGGCAGTTTGAGAGCAGGAAGTGGAGCACCTCATCCTTGCCATAGTCGAAGCAGAGCGAGTCCCAAGCGGGATGCTCATGGCGCTCGCCAGGATAGAAGAACTGGTTGGGGTCGCCGGCAAGGTTGCCCAGTCCCTCCACCTCGTTCTTCACGGCGTGCGAGTGCACGATGTCCATGATGACCGCGATGCCCAGCTTGTGAGCCTCGTCGATGAGGGCCTTCAGCTCCTCAGGCGTGCCGAAGCGGCTGCTGGGAGCGAAGAAGCTGGAGACGTGATAGCCGAAGCTGCCGTAGTAGGGGTGCTCCTGGATGGCCATGACCTGGATGGCGTTGTAGCCGTCCTTGGCCACTCGTGGCAGGATGTTGTCCTTGAACTCAGTGTATGTGCCCACCTTCTCGGCGTCCTGGCTCATACCCACATGACACTCGTAGATGAGCAGCGGATTCTTCTTGGGCTTGAAGCCAGCCTTCTTCCATACGTAGGGCACGGCAGGGTTCCACACCTGTGCCGAGAAGATCTTCGTCTGGTCGTCCTGCACCACACGGCGGCACCAGGCAGGTATGCGCTCTCCCTCGCCGCCGTTCCATTTCACCTTCATCTTATAGAGCTGTCCGTGCTTGAGGTCTTTCTCGCGCAGCTTCAGCTCCCAGTTGCCAGTGCCCTGGATGCGCTTGCAGCGATAGTGCTCGTCCTCTTTCCAGTCGTTGAAGTCGCCAATGAGGTAGATGTCAGTGGCGTTGGGGGCCCACTCACGGAACACCCATCCACGTGCCAGCTTGTGCAGTCCGAAGTAGAAATGGCCCGACGCGAAGTCGGTGAGCTTCTGCTTGCCGTTCTTCGTCAGCTGGTTCAGCTTCCACAGGGCGTGGTCGTGACGTCCTCGGATGGCATCCTCGAAGGGCTCCAGCCAGGAGTCGTTCTGCACTAGGCCAATGTGGGGATTCTGGATCTGTGGTTTGGCTTTTGAGGTCTTTTTGCTTTCCTCTTTTTTTGTGGTTTTCTTAGTTGCCATAGTCTTTTATGCTTTCACTTTAAAAATTGCTTTCTTGATTTCAGGTGCCATCGAGATGCAGGGGGCGTGGCCGTCCTGTGGGAAGAAGATGGCGAACATGCCAGGCTGGCAGTCGATGAAGCTCTCGGCCATCAGGTCGGGATATTTCGTGATGTCTTTCTCGGCATTGTATTCCTCATCGGGCAGTCGGCAGAGTGGGGTGTAGCCGTAGGTCTCTGCATTGTCGATGGGGATCTGTATGTCGATCATGTTCCTGTGAGTCTCCAGGACGGCAGCGTCAGGCGTGCGTCCCTTGGCGATAGCGATGTTGACGAAGAGGTCGCTGCCCTTGATGGTGTGCTTGCCGGCCTCCATGCTGCTGAGGTCGTGCTCCTTGATAAATGCCACTACGTCCTTGAAGAGTGGGTTCACTGCCTCATACTTTGCGAGGTTGTCGATGGTGTCGATGATCATTTTTTTAGTTTGAAGATTGAAGTTTGAGGTTTAAAGTTTATTTTTTTTCGTACTTGTACTGTTCTGTTTGAGCAGCATTTTCTTTCGACGTCTTCACTATTTTCACTAATGTGGCATATATTTGTCGCCAATCAGAAAAAAGCGAGTCGAACTCTTTGTCTTTAAGATACCTGGTTTCATGGAGGATGTCCAACCAGAATCCTGACTCAGATGCCTCTTTCAATGCAATACTCATTTTAGAAATAAAGTCTGGGCGACTTTGTGCATTCTTGGCTTCGAACACATTGGCGCCTATGCTGGTTCCACTTTTCAGCAGTTGCTTGGACATGACATATTCTTTCTTTTCAAGCAGATAGCTATATAGTTTCACTATCCTTATAGCGAAGTTCCTAGTCAGAACGTATACGTTATTCTCGATTTCAGCCATCTTGAAATTTCAATTTAAACTTCCAACTTCAAATTTCAAACTTCAAATTTCAAACTTCTAACTTCCAACTTCACTGCACCCTTCTCATGCCCTGCACATACGAGCCCTGGGCAGTGATGTTGCCGTTGCGGTCCTTCTCTACGAAGCTGCCGTCGCGCTTGCCGTTGGCATAGTTGCCCTCGAAGCGCACGCCGTCCTTGGTCTCCTCGATGGCAGGGCCGTTGCGCAGTCCGCCCTTGAAGGTGGCCTTGAACTTCGACCCGTCCGACATGTGGCCTATGCACTCGCCGTCAGGCTGTCCTTCGCGGAAGCTGCCCTCCACCACGTCGCCCAGCTTCGTGGTGAGCTTGCCCTTGCCGTTGGGCTTGTCGTCTTTCCACTGTCCCTGGTAGGTGTTGCCCGTAGCCCAGACTATGGTTCCCTGTCCGTTCTTGTCGCCGTTCTGGAACTGCCCTGTGTACTGGTCGCCGTTGGCATATTTGATGATGCCGCTGCCCGTGCGCGCCCCTCTCACGTAGTCGCCTTCGTAGATGTCGCCGTTCTGGAAGCGGTAGATGCCCTTGCCGTCCTGCAGGTCGTCGCGCCATTGTCCCACGTAGAGGTCGCCGCTGGCATATTTGTAGGTTCCCTTGCCGTTGCGCTTGTTGTTGGCCCACTCCCCTTCGTAGGTCGAGCCGTCGCTCCAGTAGAAGAATCCCTGTCCGCACTTCTGGTCGTCCTTCCACTCGCCGTCGTAGTATGCGCCTCCGGCGAAGGTGTACTTGCCCTTGCCATGACGCTTGTCCTGATACCAGCTGCCGTCGTAGATGTCGCCGTTGAAGTAGTGCATCACGCCATGCCCGTGCTGATAGTCGCTATACCATAGGCCCTCGTATCGGTTGTTGTCCAGAAACCAGTAGGTGCCCTGTCCGTGCTGATGGTCGTCCAGCCACTGGCCTTCATAGCGCTCTCCGTCGGCAAAGACGTAGGTGCCGTTGCCCTGCCGCTTGCCTTTCACGTAGTCGCCCTCATACCAGTTGCCGTTCTTCCACGTGGTCTTGCCTTTTCCGTTGGGTAGTCCCTTTGCCATCTCCCCGTTGTATTCGCCGCCGTCACGGGTGGTGCATGAGCCCAGCGTGATGCTCTGTGCGCTTGCCAAAGTAGGCATGAGGAAGAGACTAAAGTATATAAATATGTGTCGAAGCTTCATAGATAATCCTGTTTTGAACTCCAAAAGTACGAAAAAAAGCGCACGTGGGCAAGGATTTTAAGATTTAGCCCCAAAGAATTAAGAATTATTTGGATTCTAGGGACTCATCATTTCGTTCTTTTCAGAAAAGTTTTGTAACTTTGCATGCTGAAACATAACAATGATCGACATGAAGTTTATAGGTATTATTCCTGCGCGCTATGCCTCGACGCGCTTCCCTGGCAAGCCCCTGGCCATGCTGGGCGGAAAGACGGTTATCCAGCGAGTATATGAACAGGTGTGTGGCGCCCTCGACGAGGCTTATGTCGCCACCGACGACGAGCGCATCTTTGCTGCCGTCGAGGCTTTCGGAGGCCGGGCCGTGATGACGCGCTCCGACCATCAGAGCGGCACCGACCGCATCGAGGAGGCGGCCGAGAAGATAGGCACCACGGCCGACGTGATCATCAACGTGCAGGGCGACGAGCCCTTCGTCCAGCGCTCACAGCTGGAGACGCTGATGCATCTCTTCGACGATCCTCAGACGCAGATAGGCACCATCGGCAAGCCCTTCGAGACGATGCAGGCCGTGGAGAATCCCAACTCGCCGAAGATCGTCTGCGACGTGCGTGGCTATGCGCTCTACTTCAGCCGCAGCGTCATCCCCTACGTGCGCGACAAGTCCCAGCCTCTCAGTCCCCAGTCCTTCCTGAAGCATCTGGGCCTCTATGCCTATCGTCGTGAGGTGCTCCACCAGATAACTCAGCTGCCCCAGAGTCCGCTGGAGCTGGCCGAGCGGCTGGAGCAGCTGCGATGGTTGCAGAACGGCTATCGCATCAAGGTGGGCCTGACCGACGTCGAGACCGTGGGCATCGACACCCCCGAGGATCTCCAGCGGGCAGAAGAATTTCTCAAGATGAGAGATGATAGATGAGAGATGAAAAAAACTGCCGCACTACTCCTCGCGAGCGGTGCGGCTGTTTGGCGCCTGTTTCTATTTACTACTTTACTGCAGTTTAAAAGTGAGTGGGAAGCGGACTCTAGTTCGCACGGCCTTGCCGTCAAGCTTGCCAGGAGCCCATTTCGGCATGAGCTTCACCACGCGGCAGCTCTCGTCCATCAAGGCTTTCCAACCCTCTTTTTGTGCTTCTATCAACTTTTTCTCCTCATCAGTATCGGGAAGATCTTCGTTTTCGCCTCTATCGGGGCGCTTGATACTTGAAACAACCATCTTCCCCACATCGGTGCCCGATTTTTCGGTGGTGATATGGGTGATGCTGCCATCCTTCTCAACTACAAACTGAACGATAATACAGCCATAAACGCCATATTCCGCAGCTTTTACAGGGTATTTGGCATTACGTCCCCAAAAACGCAGCATTTCTGCTTCCCCGCCAGGATAAACAGGCTTGACGCTGGGTGACTCGACGATAGAGTCTTCAGGTATTCTCTGGGCGCTTACGACCTGCGTGCGAGTAGGAAGGGCCGGCTTTACCTCGGGCGACTCGATGCACGACTCGACGATCGGCTCTTCGGATGCTTTCACAGCGCTTACGGGCGGTGTGCTATCTGCTTCCAGAGCGCTTACAGTTCGATCTGCCTCATCGCTTACAGGCAGCGTGCGATAGTCGGTTACGGTCTTGGCAGTCATAGCCAGCGACAGGGCTGCGATAGGTATGATGTACAGAGCCTTGAGCCAAGCACATCGGGATGATTTGCGTTTTGTCATCATGTGGATTCTTTTTTTCAGGTTTCTGTTGTTGATACCGTTGACCAGGGCTTGAGGCCTCATACCCGTGGCCTTACAGGCAAGCAGCGAGACATACTGGGCCATGCTGACCCCTTGCGAGAGAACTGCCTCGTCGGCTTCATATTCGTGGATGGTGCGCAGGTCGCGACTAAGCAGCCACACCACGGGATTGAACCACTGCAGGGCCGTAAGCACTTCAACGAAGACCACATCCCAGCTGTGATGCAGGCGTATGTGGCTCCGTTCATGTATCAGTAGGGTAGGGTAATCGCTCGAATGATAATCGTCGCGATTCACCACAATGGTGTCCCACCACGAGAAAGGCGCTATCGGGGCATCGATGATGCAGAGCGGCGTGCCATCGTCCAGCAGCCGACTGTCGCCTGCTGACAGCAGTCGGTGCAGCTTCAGGTAGGAAAGAGCCAGTACTATCAGACGGATCAAGATGCCTGCCAACAGTACGACTCCGATAATGTCGACCAGGTTGACCGAGCCAACGACTTCGCCTATGCCGTCATAAGCCACAACGGCGGGAGTTGCTACAGCTTCGGTCGTCATCTTTGGAGCCTCTATCCAAACTGTCTGATGGAAGGTGATGATACACAGCGGCAACACGAACGAGAGCACTAGCGATGCCAACAGAACCACTCGGCTCAGGCGGTGCAGCGTCTCCCGCTCGATAAGCAGTCGGAAAAAAAGGTAGCAGACAGCTATCAACACACCCACTTTGAGGTCGTAAATGAGGAAATCGGTCATCATGTCAATGCTGTAGGTCCTTGATGATTTGCGCTATCTCATTGATCTCCTCGTCGCTGAGCTGCTCATGCTTGGCAAAGAACGACACCAGCGACAACAACGAGCCTCCGAAAAACGTGTTCTTCACCTCATTCATAAACATGCTCGTGTAGTGCTCGCGACTGATTGCAGGAATGAAGCGCAGGGCCTTGCCCATCTTCTCAGTCACCACAAAGCCCTTCTCACGCAAAATCTTCAGAAAAGTAAGCAGCGTGGTGAGCGCGGGCTTCGGTTCAGGCATCAGTTCCATAATCTCTGCCGACGTCGCTCCTTCTGCTGGCAAGCTCCACAGGGCATTCATCACCTGTGTCTCAGCCTTGGTCAGTTGACGTTTCTCTTTCATGCTCTAAATTTTTAGAATGACGGCGCAAAGATACTCTAAAGATTTAGAACGACCAAACTTTTTGCTCTAAATCTTTAGAACTTTAACTTTCATTGTTAGAATGAGAAAGGGTTGAGAGTTCTTCGCAGAGCAAAGCGGCAGAGCCGAAGGCATAATTCTTCACTCTTCACTCTTCACTTAAAAAGATTCCTCACTCTTCACTCCTCACTCTAACCAAGGCTTCTCATCTGCTGCAGCAGGTCCTTCTGCCGTTCTGTCAGATGAGTTGGCAGAGTGACATTATATGTCAGTATGAGGTCGGCGCCTCCCTGACCCTTGCCACGCAGACGGACCTTCGTCCCAGGCTGCGTGCCGGGCTTCACCTTCAGGCGCAGCTTCTGACCGTCGCTCAGGCCCACCATCACCTCGCCGCCCAGCAGGGCCGTGTACATGTCGATGCTCATCGAGGCCTGCGACTCCACCTTCTGCGCCTGCTGTCGGCCGAAGCCGCCGAAATTGCTGCTGAAGCCTGCAGCGCCGCCTCCAAACAGGTTCTCGAAGAACGAGCTGAAGCCGCCGCCGCCCTTGAAGCTGCTGAAGTCGAAGCCGTCGAAGGGCGAGCCGCCACCGCCATCACCGCTGAAGCCACCCTGGAACTGCTCGGCCTCGCGCCATTTCTCGCCATACTGGTCGTACTTCTTGCGCTTCTCAGGGTCGCCGATCACGTCGTAGGCCTCGTTCAGCGCCTGGAACTTGGCCTTCGCCTTGGGGTCGTCGGGGTGCAGGTCGGGGTGAAACTGCTTAGCACGTTTCAGGTATGCCTTTTTCACGTCTTTCTGGGGAATGTCCTTCGCCACGCCCAGAATCTTGTAGTAGTCGATAAATGCCATATTATATATCTCCTTTCTTTACTTTCATCACAGCAATAATTGTGCCGAAAAGAGATTTTGGCAGTCTTTTTTCTGATTATCGGCCATGCCGAGGAGTTTAGGAGTCTAGGAGTCTAGGAGTCTAGACGTATGTTCGAGCCCGGAAAAGAGCCGATGTTTGTGTCTTATTAATGTTTTTTGAATTGATCTATTTCTTCTTGCCTGTCTGCAGTTTCATCTCTTCGATGGCTTTCAGCTGCGTGGGTGCGAGGGCGGGAATGTTGTGAGCCTGCTCATACTTCTGCAGCTCTTCGAGCGGCATGTCGTTCACCCATCCTTTGTTCAGCTCCTTGGTGCGTGCCTTGAACTCGCTGTCGTCCATGTAGCTGTGTTCAGCGGTGTAGAGGTAGATGATGGTGATTTTGCGGCCTTTCGAGGTGTCGTATTCCCAGTGGCTCATATCCATCACGAGGTTGTAAGGCTGAATATTACCCTCATCGTCAAGGTTGAACACCTCCGAATACTGATAGTCGTAGTTCCTGTCCTCCCTGTCTTTCAGCCGTTTCGTCTCGCCGTTTGCCTTGTTGGCATACATTTGTATTTTGCTGCCATCGAGCATGGAACGATATTGCCCGTTGTCATGTTTTATCACTCCTACCGTTCCCTCCGGGTTCTTGACGAGCCATCGGTTTTCGCCGTCCGGCTCCATGCTCACTTTGTAGTAGTCCTTGAACTTCTTGCTCTTGCAGACACTTTCCTCAATCGACATGACGGCTTGCTTTGCACCCTCTTCAGCCTTCAGCTGAAGCGTTTCGATATTCCACTTCAGGGCTTTGTTGGCAGCACCTCCTAACGTCCACACACTGCGGGTCTTGCCCTTATAGCCATTCTTGATGTCGTGAGCCACGGGGATGATGCCGGCAGCATAGGTGCGCAGCGAGTCGTCGATATAGCTGAAGCCACGGAAGTAATACTCCATGTAGACGTATGGCTTGGGTTTGACCACAATCTCGCCAAGGTCGTAGTCCACCTCCTCCATCACTATCCGGCCATTGGTCAGCGCGCTCACGCTCACCGTCTGAGGCTTGTAAGCCACGTGTGCGAGCGACACCTTCGTGGCCCCCTTCACGTCGGCCAGCGTGCCGTTGATGTCGGTGGTACCTATGAACACGCCGTCTTCAGTCGTCACGCTCACCAGAGGTATGCCGTGGCCGTCGTCGTCTACTGCTTGAATCTTCTGTGCCTGAGCACTTATGGCTGTCATG
>JAEEGI010014032.1_pt1 | contig 16903 bp, 12 predicted proteins | sample 8958751 | NCBI WGS metagenome assembly JAEEGI01 (sample SAMN16246545, study PRJNA631951) | gut metagenome | biome: gut microbiome; feature: rumen; material: KS-attached | host: Bos | place: Iran: Karaj | collected 2018-10
ATATTTTCTTTTCTTTCGTAAACATATCTTCCGTACTGCATAGGCCTTTCATCTTCAGTTATAACGAAATCTTTTGAAGTGCTTAAATATTTTTCAAACTTCTCGACGAGAGGATTTGTACAATCTATGAATGCGTGTGATTTTTGCCCATCGATATCTAAATCAAGGGAAATATTCCAAAGGGATGCTACCTTTTCATAATAAGGATCATCTCTCTTGAGTTCGGCGCTAACAATGTACTCAAATTTTATTTTTTCCAAATATTCTGAGTTTTCACTTCCGCTAATCCATTCTGGCCAGTTTTCTTTTGTCATTTTTTCTCCTTGTTATATAATACTTATATTATTTTTTCTAAGAAAACACAATGTATAATATATATATGAAGAAGGTCTATATTGCGATTGATTTGAAATCTTTTTATGCTTCGGTAGAATGTGTTGAACGAGGGCTTGATCCTTTGAAGGCTAGATTGGTGGTAGCGGATGAGTCGCGTACCGATAAGACAATTTGTCTAGCGGTCTCGCCTGCTTTGAAAGAATTAGGAATTCCTGGTAGAGCGAGACTTTATGAAGTTTATAAAAAAGCTCCGAGGGGTAGTTTTATTATTGCGAAGCCCCGGATGAGAAAATACATGGAGATTTCTGCGAAAATATTTGAAATATATGCGAGTTTTGTGGCGACTCAGGATATGCATGTTTATTCTGTCGATGAGGTTTTTATCGATGCTACAAGTTATCTTAAAAATTATCAGGTTACGGCACATGAGCTCGCTAAGATGATGATTAATGAAGTTTTAAAACAAACTGGTATTACTGCAACGGCGGGAATTGGTAGTAATATGTATCTTGCAAAAATTGCGATGGATATTGAAGCTAAACACATGAAACCTGATAAAAATGGAGTGAGAATTGCAGAACTAAATGAAAAATCATATCGCGAAAAGCTGTGGGACTATCAACCAATCACGGATTTTTGGCGAATAGGACATGGATATAAAAAACGACTTTTTAATCTTGGTATACATACGATGGGCGAGTTAGCACGTTATTCCTTGACTGGTTCTGATAAATTATACGTAACTTTTGGTAAAAACGCTGAACTTCTGATTGATCACGCTTGGGGATATGAACCTGTAGAAATGAAAGATATCAAAAGCTATGTCGCAGAGAACCATAGTGTTTCTTTAGGCCAAGTATTATCAGAACCGTACGATTTTAATAAAGCTCGGAATATTATGTTGGAAATGGTCGACGCTTTGGTGCTTGATCTTGTAAATAAAAACCTAGTTACAGATCAGATTGTTCTCACTGTTGTTTATGATATTTCTACTATGAAAAAGTACTCTGGCGAGACGCAAAAAGATTATTATGGTCGGACAATACCAAAACATGCACATGGTACAGTAAACCTAGATTATTATAATGCATCTTTCAAAACTATCTCTAAAAAATCGTCGGATTTATTTGATAAGATTGTTAATCCCGAGTTATCCGTTAGGCGTATTTATGTAGTGGCAAATCATGTGCGTTATGATACCGTAAAACCTTACCCTATGCAGTTTAATTTATTTGATGACCCTGTTAAACATGAAAAAGAATTAAAAAAGGAGTCAAATCGACAAAAAGCAATTTTAAAAATAAAACATCGTTATGGTAAAAATGCAATTCTTAGAGGTATTAATTTTGAAGATGGAGCAACGATGCGGGAGCGTAATCAGCAAGTTGGAGGACATAAAGCATGAATATAATTGATATGCCTCATTTTCATGACCCTAAACGTCCATTTATGAGTATGCATGATCGGGCGGGGCAATTTATGCCGTTTAAATCGCTAAGAGGTTTTGACGATGATATTAATGATAAAACCAATAATCTGCTCGATCAGGAATGGGAGAAAATTATTTATGATGAAGAGTATGATCTGGATTATTCTCTAGATGATGATGGTGATGTTTAGAAATATGCGGGAAGATAAATTCGAGACCAATTTTAACAATGATTAAAGCAATTAAAATACTTGCGTATGATTCAATATTAACATTAAAGATTAGATAAATAATAATTGAAGCTAATACGACGATGGAAATCCAGGTGTCATTCATTGTTTCAGCGCTAGAGGCGATTAAAACATTAGATTTGATACTCTTGCCAGTGTTTTTAAGGTATTGTGCTAACAAGAATTTTGCAGCGATTGATGCTACTAAAATAATGATTGTTGCGACGGAATAGTTTAGCTCTTCGGGCGTAATGATGTTTTTGATAGAATCAATTATTAATTCAATACCTAGTGCGATTATTATTAAAGCAATAATTATCGTAGTAATACGTTCAATTTTTTCACGTTTTTCAGTAAACTTTTTATGATTTGCAATTTTTTCACTGATGATTATTAAGAATCCTGAAATTGAGTCAATTAGACTATGGATAGCATCAGAAACGATTGCTAGTGAATTTGCAAAAATGCCAACTATAATATTGAATACTGCAAGTAGGAAATTTGTAAGTATAAAAATATATCCAGATTTTTGAATAGTTTTACTACGGGAGCTTTTCATACTATGATTTTAACATAGGTTTGTTATAATAGTATCAACGGAAAGGAGATAATATGTTTAATTTAAAAGGGAGAGTTGCGGTTGTTTCGGGTGCATCTTCTGGTCTTGGTCAACAAATGGCTTTGGCTTTTGCAAAACAAGGTGCTTCGCTTGTTATTTTGGCACGTCGAATTGAACGTTTGGAAGAATTTAAACCAAAGCTTTTAAAGGCGGGGGCAAAAGATGTCCTCGCAATTAAGTGTGATGTCACTTCTACGGATGATATTAATCGTGCTGCAGAGGCTGCGGAAAAAGAATTTGGTAAAGTTGATATTTTGCTCAACTGTGCTGGTTCGTCGAAGGATAAAGGTGTGATTGATATGTCAGATGAAGAATGGGATTTTACGATTGCTACAGATGAAACTTCTGTTTTTAAAATGACACGTGCGTTTGCTGCAATCATGAAGAAGAATAAATATGGCCGAATTATTAATATCGCTTCAATGTATGGCTTGGTTGGGAACACGGAGATCCATACTATTGCTTACCATACATCTAAGGGTGCGGTAGTTAATTTTACAAGAGCGGTTGCAGCAGAGCTTGCTACTGACGGTATCACATGCAATGCGATCTGCCCTGGCTATTTTGAAACTGAACTTACTAAAGAAGTTTTAGACACTCCACGATTTCAGGAATTTGCAAAAACCCATGTGCCGATGCAACGTTATGGCAAACCTGGTGAATTAGATGCTGCAGCGGTATTTTTGGCGTCTGAAGAGGCGTCGTATGTGACGGGTCTAATTATGCCAGTCGATGGTGGATATACTTGTATATAATAAATGAAAGGAGATTGTGATGAAAACAAAGTATGAAGGAACGAAGACTGAAGAAAATCTAAAGAAGGCTTTTGCTGGCGAATCAGAAGCACGTAATAAATATACTTATTTTGCGTCAAAAGCTAAAAAAGATGGTTATGAGCAAATTGCTGCGATTTTCTTGGAAACAGCTGACAACGAAAAAGAACATGCCAAAATGTGGTACAAAGAGCTCCACGGTGGAGCTGTAGAAGATACTGTGACAAATCTTGAAGCAGCAGCTGACGGTGAGAATTATGAATGGACTGATATGTATGCTGAATTTGCTAAAACAGCAAGAGAAGAAGGTTTTGAGGAACTAGCTAAGAAATTCGAGGGTGTAGCTGAAATTGAAAAACACCACGAAGAGCGTTATCGCAAACTATTGAAGAATATTAATGATAAAAAAGTATTTTCACGTGACGATGAATCCATTTGGGTATGCCGAAATTGTGGGCACATTGTAGTCGGGAAGGAAGCGCCTGAGGTTTGTCCGGTTTGTGCGCATCCTAGAGCATATTTTGAAATCAAAGCGGAAAATTACTAAACAAAAACGCCCCTTCGGGGGCTTTTTTAAATGGAGCCGTGAGCCAGGCTTGAACTGGCGACCTGCCGCTTACAAGGCGGCTGCTCTACCAACTGAGCTATCACGGCCTAGTGCTATTATAACACATTTTCATTGAAATTTGCAACAGTTAAAGCGCTTGCATTATTGGTGACAACCTATATAATAATAAGTATAAGTTTAATACATGCGAGGTGTTGTAGAGGTAGATGTTGAGTATATTAAACAGAAATGGTGTACGTTTGCGATTTAGTTTTGTTTGCCTTTTGCTTGTAGGCGTTATTGTTTTTTGCGGCATGTTTTTTTCGCGGAATACTTTTGCTGCAGCAAGGCAGAGTACTATTACAGTCGATATGACTCAAGGTATACTTGATATTTCATTGACGCCTGATATTGATGGTAGATTTGGTAAATCCACAAATTCGACAATTGATGTTAGTACTGATAACTATACTGGTTATTCCATGAAAATAGTTTCAACGGGGTCTACTAGCTTAGTGGATACTAACGATGATGAAATTCAATCTATTAATTCTGCAATAAATGAATCAACCTTTGTTTCTGACAATAACTATGTTAATAAATGGGGATATGTTCCTAGTCAATACATCGATGAAAACACTATTGTGAGTAATACTAATTATTTACCAGCACCTTCTTTAGAAGGGGATTTACTGGCAAAAACTAATGTGGCAAACAGTGCTGATGATACATATACTCTGTCTTTCGGTGCGAAGGTTGATCACCAATTACCTCCTGGGACATATCAATATACTTTTGTTTTACAGATTGTGGCTAACCCAATTGTATACAATATCACTTATAACGATAATACTTCTGATATTGTTACCAATATGCCGACTCCGAATCCGCAAATTGTTAATATAGATGGCGGTACTCCGGTTCAGGATAGCTATGCTACCTTAAGTGGTAATATACCGATTAGAGATGGGAAGAGATTTACTGGATGGTGTGACGTGGCTACAACTATAGATCCTGATACGGGTGATGATTTATGTTCGGGAGTGTCGTATTCTGCCAGCTCAGATTTGCCAATCGATCAGACCGCAGGCCCGAATATTACACTTTATGCTATTTGGAGAGAAGAAGCATATGTTTGTAAGATTGCGGCTGCATTACACACGGAAACTTGTGGTTGGGGCGCTTCGGAGTCCTCGAAGGGTTGTCGTGCTGCTGGTTTTTCGTCGGGGGATACTATTGTTTATGGTAATATAGTCGAGTCGAATACTAAAGTTTATGGTGATGCTTATACCTGCGATATTAATTATGATGGGATTTTTGATGAGAATACAGAGAGATTCTATTATATCGGAGAGGATGGGACTAATGCTTCTTTAGTGTATTATATGAATGAACCAGATGACGATAACTATGCGTGGGATGCGGCTTTAGAGGTTATGCCAGATAGTACTTTATGGTCGAACCCATATTTGATTTCGCAAGGTACTAAGGTTACTAGATTTATGACTGTAGATGAAATATCTACTATATGTAACGGGACGAATAGAATTGTGCACAGAATTGATAACACTTCAAAAGCAAACTGTGGCTATATTGCAGAGCAATCTTCCTATGCATACCCAAGTGGTAAGCATGATACGATTTGGCTTGACCGAGTGAATAATACAAATAGACGTATTCATCTTAGAGATGGCCAAACTATTGGAACTCCTGGTAGCACCAGTAAAAATGGTGTTCGCCCTGTGATTGGCGTTCCGCTAGAAAAGATAGAACCGTATACTGCAGCGTATATTATCAGCTTTGATGCACATAATGAAACTGATGCAACTATTGTAAGAATAAAACAAGGCGCTGCTCTCGGCTCAAATATTCCGGTAAATCCTACTTACACTAATCATTTGTTCCAAGGTTGGTTTACGGCAGATACTGGCGGTACTCAGATAAATGCTATGACTATTCCTTCTAGCGATACGACTTATCATGCACATTGGTTGAAGACTGTTCCTTTAGCTATACTTGCGAGGGACACTATTGCAGTAGAACCTGAAGACAGTGTTACAATTAACGTCACAAACTCCACTGAGCTTGAACCATATACCTTCTCATCGAGCGATACCTCAATCGCAACTGTTAATTCATCTACAGGTGAAGTATCTGGTGTTGCTGAAGGAACTACTACTATTATTATGACTGGTTCTATTTCTGGGGCTACTAAAACAATTATTGTTAATGTGACTGATGAAGTATTGCCGGTAACTCAAGCAATCATTGAGAACGATGATCTGACGGTATATGCAGGTGAACAAATCACTGTGGCCATAAGTAATCTTGACGAGCTAGAGCCTTATACTTTCTCATCAGTTGATTCTTCGATAGCTACAGTAGATACATACACTGGAGTAATTACTGGTGTAGGAATAGGTGCCACTAATATTATTATTACTGGCGAAAAATCTGGTTTAACTAAAAGTTTAGAGGTGAATGTTGTCGCGGTGCCTGCAATAATGCACACTGTTACTTTCAATGCGAATGGCGGTTCGTTTAACGATCCAGATGACGGTTCAAGACAAGTTGAGGAAGGCACTGTTGTAGGTGCTCTACCTACTCCAACTAGATCTGATTATATGTTCTTCGGTTGGTATAAGGACGACGGCACTTTCTATCAAGAAGTTTATCCAGAGGAAGAGATTAATGATGACGTGACTTATTATGCTAAGTGGATTGGACATACTACAAGCTTCCCAATTATATTTGCCGAAACTAATATGTGTGACTTTACTGGGACGGCGGTGGATGGAGCATATTGCGATAATACCTCTAGCACTTCGTATTATATTGATACAGGTATTAAACTGTTTAATAATGCTAATTATGAAAAAGATTTTGAAATTGGGTTTAATATTGTAGAGTACTCTCCTTCCAGTCAAATACCTACTTCTGGAAATGCTGGCGGATCTCAGGCGACATTTGTTAGTTCAAAAGCAGAGGACAGTGCCAATGATTATCCTGGGTTTGTACTTCGTCGAAGTGGCACAAGTCTTCAGCTTACTGCTAGATGGAAGGGCGATACTAACAATGCGGTGACATTCTCTTCTGCGGCGCATTCAGTTAAGATATCTAGACGTAAAGAAGAAGCTACTCCAGGAAATATAACTTATAAAATTTACTACACAGTTGATGGTGTTGAAAGATTATTCCAAGATGTTACGGATAAGACTAAGTTCCCGATTGAAACGAAAGTTTGGTTTGGTGGGGCAGTTAATGCCGATGGTATTTCACCGATGCGACCACTTGTTGCAAAACTTACTGATATGTATATAAAACTTGAGGAATAAGTAAACTAATTAATTAGCGATAAGGTTGTGCTATAATATTCTTTATGGATATAGTGTTTATGATAATCGGTGGGGTGATAATTATATTACTTATAATTGTGATTGTGCTTCTTCTTCGGAAAAATAGTAATGGTGTTGATCTAGCTAATTATAAAGCGATGGAAGAGCGTTTGATACGCATGGAGGGTGAAGTTGGTAAAATTAATCCATCAATTGATCGGAATTTTCGTGAGAACCGTAAAGAAATCTCAGAAAATCTAGAGCGGATGCAAAATAGTAATGCCAAGAGTATTGAGCAACTTCGAAATGGGAATGAAAAAAAATTAGAAGAAATGCGTGAAACTGTAGATGAAAAACTAAAAGCATCAGTTGAGAAGCGTTTTAATGAAAGTTTTAAGTCGATATCAACACAGTTGACACAGGTATATCAAGGTCTTGGTGAAGTTAAAACGATGACCTCAGAAGTCGGAAGTTTGAAGAAGGTGATGGAGGGTGTGAAGACGCGTGGTATTTATGGTGAGGTACAACTTGGCGCAATTATTGAGGATATTTTAAATAAATCTCAATACGAAGAGAATGTAATTACAAAAAAGGGTAGCGGTGATCGTGTAGAGTTCGCTATTAAAATGCCAGGGAAAGATGTCGACAACGTTGTATATTTGCCAATTGATTCGAAATTCCCGGTTGAAAATTATTCGAGGTTATTGGCGGCTTATGATAACGGTGAGAAATCTGAAATTGATAAATATTCCAAAGCCCTAGCAACTGATGTGAAAGAGCAAGCTAAAAAGATTTCAGCGAAGTATCTTGATCCACCGATGACTACTGATTTTGGCATGATGTTTGTGCCAACTGAATCGTTATACGCTGAAATATTGCGAATTCCAGGTCTTTCGGACGAGATTAGACAGAAATACCATGTTTCCGTAACCAGCCCTTCGACTTTGCCTGTGGCCCTGAATGGACTTTTGATGGGTTTCAAAACTGTTGCAATTGAAAAACGTTCAGCTGAAGTTTGGCAAACCCTAGGTGCTGTTAAAACACAATTTGGCAAATTCTCAGAGTTACTTGAAGGTGTACAAAAGAAGCTGCAGGAATCAGCCAATAAAATTGAATCCGCCAAGACTACTTCTCGCACGATTGAACGAAAACTCAAAAATGTTGAAGAATTACCTGAGAACGAATCTGTAAAATTGATTGGTGAGGTATAGATGAAAAGTGTTTTTAAAAATGTCTATAATAGTTTTGATTATGTTGCTCTATTTTTGCTTGATGTAGTAGGAATGATTTTGGAATTGGTTGCTGCTAGATTGATGTCGCCTATTTTTGGTAATAGTAATTATGTTTGGACTGCGATTATTGGGATAATACTTCTTGCTGGCAGTTTAGGAAATATTATTGGTGGGAAAATTGCTTCAGTTAAGCATCCGAGGTATATTCTTGGTTTGATGTTGTTATTTGCGGCCTTCTATGTAGCAATTATCCCTGTCGTAGATAAAAATTGGCTTCAATCTATTAAAGATATGAATTTTCCGACACAATTTTCTGCTACTTTGAGTAGTATTGTATTTTTCTTAATTCCATCGGTGATTCTGAGTGTCTTCCCCCCGATTTTAATGAAAGAAAAAATTGGTGCTGCCAAAGATAAAGGCAAAGAATCTGGTAAAATTACAGCAATTATTGCAATCGGTAGCTTAGTCGGTACTTTTTTGGGTGGTTTTTGGCTAATTCCTACGCTTGGAACCAGAATGATTTTTGCATTGATTGCTCTAACCATTTTATTAATCTCTTTTTTGGTTAAACCTTTATCAAAAATGGAAGATTCGAAACGCACATTGTATATAATAGTTTCAGTTATTACTTTTGTTGTGGTTTTATCATCAATAATTACCGTTGAGAATAGTAACAAACACGAAGATACTATTAGTATTGACACGGAATATGGTCGAATCCTGATTGAACCAGACGATAATGGTGTTTTATACTATAAACAGAGTGGGGCTTATTCTTCAGCAACTTATACAGACGAGAGACTTAAATATGAGCTGGTATTTAAATATTTAAAGAAATATGATGATATGTTTAAATATCGTGATGTAAAAAATGCGTTAATGATTGGTGGTGCGGCATATCAATATCCAAAATATTATATTTCACATTATACAGATAAAAAAATGGATGTAGTTGAAATAGACCCTATGTCGACTGAGATTGCTAAGAAATATTTTTATTTAGACGACCTTTTGGCTGATTATGGTGATGATAGATTGGGATTATATAATGATGATGGTAGATTATTTATGTCGAATTGCGACAATAAATATGATGCAATACTAAATGACGCATTTTCTGGAGCAGTGCCTGTTTCTACTATGACTACTGTTGAAACTGCCAGGATTGTTCATAAATGCTTAAAAAACGATGGAGTATATATGTCTAATGTGCTCGGAGCTATTAATGGTCGTAAAGGTCGCTTTCTGAGATCTGAAGCAAAGACTTTGATGAAAGTTTTTGAGCATGTTTATGTTCTTCCAATTAGAAAAGTATCTAAAGATGATGAATATGCGAATTGGATGTTGGTTGCGACTGACAGTGATAAACACTCACCGGATGATGCGATTAAATTAGAATTTTTAGATGACGATATAGTCTTAACTGATGACTATAATCCTATCGATAGCATGACTTCTACTGATTATTTCGACCAATAAATATCGACATGCTATAATTATAAGTATGAAGATAGCTATTTTGGGTGCGGGAGCTTTTGGCACGGCTCTTGGCGGTATTTTAGCCGATAATGGGTATGATATAGATTATTATGACCCTAAAATTGAAAAAGAAAATTTTTCCAGTGTAATAGAAGGTGCAAAATATATACTACTTGCTTCTCCATCTGAGGCAGTGCCGCACTTATTACCTTATATTCCGAAGAATATTCCTTTGATTATTGCAACTAAGGGGTTATTCGGTAGTAAACAGTTCTCTGCGTTTAAAGACTGTATGGTAATTTCTGGACCTGGCTTTGCTGATGATATTAAGCAAGGTAAGAAAACATTTTTTACTATCACGGATGATAGATTGTCGGTATTATTTAAGTCTGATTATATTGAATTTAATAAAACTACCGATGTAAATGGAGTTTTGATGTGTGGTGCGTTGAAGAATATTTATGCAATTCAAGCTGGGTATCTTGGACTTAAACGCGACACTTTAGCCTGGAAAGAATATATTGTAAACGTTGTGGGCGAGATGAAAAGCATTCTAGCATTAAACGGCGCAGAGGCAAGTACGGTCGATTCGTACTGCGGTATATCTGATTTGGAACTTACCTGTGGCTATCCTTCACGCAACTTTGAATATGGTGATTTATTACGCCAGGATACTAATTATAAGCCACAGAAGACCGTTGAGGGTCTTTCTGCTCTAAAAAGGGTTAAAAGGGGTGATATTAATGTACCAGACGATGCTTTTATAATGAAGGATTTAATGGAAAGGTTATAATTATGAGATTAAATCAGAAGCAAAAAGAGGCAGTTGAATACCTTGATGGGCCTTTGTTAGTACTTGCTGGCCCCGGCACCGGTAAGACACAATTATTGTCTGAAAAAGTTGCTTATATATTAAAAAACACTGATACAAACCCCGAGAATATTCTCTGTATGACTTTTACTGAATCTGGTGCTTCGAATATGCGTGAGCGTTTGAAGACTATCGTCGGTAAAGATGGAGCTAAGGTCAACATCAATACATATCATGCCTTTGGTTCTGATATTTTGGCACAGTATAAGAATTATTCGGATGAATATGATAGAAGATTGGATAATGCGATTGATGAGGTGACTCAATATAAGATTGTCAAGGATATTCAAGATAATCTACATGGTCGCGACATTTTGCGTGGAGATGGCGTCAAGGATATTATAGCTGTAATTTCCGCAGCAAAATCTGCTGGATTAACTGCAAAAGATTTAAAGATTATTGCTGAGACAAATATAGCTGATTCAGAAGCATTATCTAAAGCTATTTCGCCTTTACTTAAAAATATTGTACCGCGTGCCTACAAAAAATCATATGAGAATGCTTATCTACCTATTTATGAAATTCTCAAAGATTATACTACTTCAGATACGATTGTGAAGAATATTGAGCGCTCCATTGGTGGCATGGCGAGAGACCTGAAAGATGCAATAGTTATTGCTGAGCAAGAGCAAAAGATTAAACCACTTTCAAGTTGGAAGGATATGTATTTCGAGAAGGATAATAAAAATAACTATAGAATGCGTGACAGGATTGCTAATAAAAAATTGCTATCTATGTCTCATGTGATGGCTGAATATGATAAAAAGTTACGCGATGAAGGGCTGTTTGATTTTGATGATATGATCCAGGAAGCTTTAAAAATCCTCAAGAAGGATGCAGGGTTTAAGGCTACACTGATGGAAAGATTCCAAGTAATAATGCTAGACGAATTTCAAGACACTAATCCTTCTCAGTTTGCAATTATAAAAGAACTTTCTGATTATGAGAAACCTTTAGTGATGGCGGTGGGCGATGATGATCAAGCTATCTATGAATTTCAGGGAGCTTTATCGACTAATTTGGTTGATTTCCAAAAGCATTATAATGCTCATGTGATCCCTTTAATTGATAATTATAGAAGTACCCAAGAGATTTTAGATTTTTCGAGAAAAATTATTAATCAGGCACCAGATAGGTTCGCTGATAAAGAGTTGATTGCTCATAAGGAACTTCCTACATCGTCGCAAATTTCGAGACACGAATTTTTGTCTTCGGATATGGAATATGCATTTGTTGCGAAGCAAATTTCTAATTTGATTAAAAATGGTGTATCTCAAAACGAAATTGCGATTATTTCCTATAAAACAAAGTATTTCTTACCACTTTTACCTTATCTAAAAGAATACCCTGAAATTAAGATTGCATATGAGAAAAAGGATAATTTATTAGAAGACGAAAAGATCCATGAGCTACTTACTTTGGCTAGGTATGTAGATGAGTTAGCCAGTGATAAAAGACCGACTACTTCTATTTTGGAAATACTTTCTTATCCATTTTTTGAATTGCCCGCTGTTGATGTAGTGAGACTTGTTTCTCAGGCTAGATATGAGAAAAAAGCTATCTACGACGTGATAGCAAGCTCTGATAATACTGCGATTCATAATGTGGCGGAGTTAATAGCTAATCTTGTTACTAAAGCTTTGAATGAGCCTCTGGAAATATTCTTGGATTATTTAATCGGTGTTGCTGGTTTTGATAATTTATGCTCACCTTTCCTTACATACTATACTAGTAAAGACGAATATACGGCGTTTTCATTATACGAGAAAATCGCTTCTCTAAGAGGTAAGTTAAAAAAACATTTTGGTGACAAACCGCTCAAGCTATCAGACTTGATTCAGATGTTAGATGACTATGAACAAGCTGATATGCCAATTAATATGAATTCACCTTATCGTGATGCTGATGAGGCTGTTTCGATTTTATCTGCACACAAAGCTAAGGGGTTGGAATTTTCGCATGTATTTATTATTTCCGCAGATCATATGGCTTGGGGTAAAGGTAAGGGCAATAATAACTTGCTTAGTTTGCCAAAGAATTTGATGCAAATTAGGCATACCGGTACAACTGATGGGGAAAAATTACGGATTTTATATGTAGCATTAACAAGAGCTAAAGATTCTATCACTATTACGAATTCCCTTCATGATTTTAATGGGAAAAGCCCAGAAAGACTAGAATACCTCGAGGAATATGCAGAAGGGGATGAAGTGTTTTCTCCTCTGATACCGTCAGCTAAAGTCGTTACACATTATGAAGCAAGCGCGCAAGTTTGTTCCGAAAATAATCTTAAATATTGGTTGGTGCCATATGTTAAGGCTACACCAGATATGCGTGCTATTTATAAAGAACGAGTATCAAAATGGAAGATGTCAGCATCGGCTCTTACTTCGTTTATAGATATCGTTTATGCTGGTCCAGAAGCATTTTTTAGATCATATATCTTGCAAGCTCCTCGAGAACCTGAGACAGAGGCTCTGGCTTTTGGCGATTTAATTCATAAAACCTTTGAAAAAGTAACGAATGCGGGGCTTTCAAACGAAAAAGCAGTTGAATATTTCCTTGAAGAATCAAATAAAAAAGAATTGCCGACGGATGTCTTACAAAAAATTCGCGAACGCGGGGTTGAAGATCTATTGGTTTCACTTGGCAATTTTGGTGGTGTTTTACGGCAGGGTAAAGCTGAAGTCGATTTAGGCCCAGAAAAGCTTACTATAGATGGTGTGCCGGTGACTGGTAAAATTGATCATATTTTAGTTGATGATAAGAATAAAACTATCGAAGTATTTGATTTTAAAACTGGTGGATATCACAAAGAAAAATGGCAATCCCATGCAACGCTCTATAAATATATGCTTCAATTAGAGTTTTATAAATTATTGCTAAACAATTCACCTACCTATAGGAAATATAAGGTTGAAAAGGCTCATATTCTATTCGTTGTGCCTGATCGTGATGGGGAAGTATACGATAAGATTTATGAATATAATGATAAGGATGAAGCTGAGATCCGTGCACTAATTAAGGCAGTGTATGATTCGGTGATTTCACTAAAATTCCTTGACGATTCTGAAATATTTGTTTCAGCTGATAATTCTTTAGGCATTAAAGATATTAAGAATTTTATCGCGCTCTTGCTTGCAAAAAATACTGAAAAATAGTATTTTAATGAAGTAAGTTATAGCAATACTACAACTAGAACCTTAGAAAGGGGGTGGTTGAATGGCGGTAAGAGAAATATGGATGAAACGAATCCATTGTATCACATGGAGCTGTCCACGTTGTGGCAGACCGTTTACGACTGAAATAGCTCGTAATTTACATTATCTTTCATGTGGTTCATAAAAAACAATTAAACCTCTATCTCAACCTATGGCAAGGCTTAGTCCTTGCCATTTGTTTATCTCTGTGATATAATAATGACAATTATGGCAAAGAAGAATAATACTAAAAGAAAGCTTGTTGGGCTCGTTTCGGAAGAGTCTGGTGTTCGTGCTTACTATACTAAGAAAAACACTATGAACACTCCAGATAAACTTTCACTCAGAAAGTACGATCCAGTGCTTCGTAAGCATGTAGTTTTCACTGAGACTAAGAAGAACTTAGGCCGAAACGAAGTCAAAGAGAAGAAGCGTTAAAATAATCCCTCTAAGGGGATTATTTTTTTATGCGATATTCTATGTCTCTTAATACGTTCATGAAATACATAAATGATTCGTACGGAGAAGCATAGGCTGAGAAGTAGGCGTGTACGTCACCATCATTCCAGTATTTGGTACACATAGAATATGGATGATCCGATGTAGTAAGATAGCGCCAATCGGCAATTAATTGACCATCATTAGTTGCTAAAACATCATTTCTGAGATTGTATAGTTCTTGCATGGCAGAGACTTGCATTTTATTGGACAGCCAAGCGGATAAATCACGCTCAGTATCAGCCCAAGTTACAGTGTCAGGCATTGAGATTTCATCAGCTGGTTCTTCTAAATCGCAGGCTTCTGAGACTGTCACAAATCTATTTTCATATTCTGAAAGCCAGATCGAGATTAAACTATCCATAAAATTGAATATACCCGTATCCTCCCATTGGTGTTCACCAAAGGTCTCGAAATCCATAAATAGATTAATTAAATTACCACGTAGACAATCCATGTTTAGCCAGTTGATGTATTTTGGTACCGTTAGTGGCCACTCGCTCCAAGCACGATTAGAAAAACGGAAAGCGATGTCGTCAGAAAGTCTATAATTCTTCAGTAGCAATTTAATATTTTGTGTTCCAGCTGGGCGGTAAACGTAATTTGGGCTACGCCAACCTAAGATTTTATCCCAACCTTCTGCTAATATACCCTTATAGCCTTTTTCGTCTGCCCATTTTGCTAAGCTATCATTATATGCAAACTCAGTATTACGAAATACTTGGGGTTTGACACCGAATAAACTTTCAATTAACTGAGAATGCATCAACACTTGATCGTTAAATTCATCAAGATTATAGAAATAAGCTAGTGAATGATAATATGTTTCGCCAACGATTTCAGCTTGACCACGTTCAACCATTCGCTTGATTTGTTCAATTAATTCGGGCGCCCATTTTTGTGCTTGTTCTAACCATGTGCCGGTAATAGAGAAAGATACTTTAAAATCTGGATGAGATTGCATATTTCTTTCCAGTAAGCTAAGCATCGGGCGGTAGCTTTTGTTGGCTACTTTTTTAAAGATGCGCTCATTTGATTGGCGACTATCGTAGTGGTCGTAATAATAGTTGGAATCATTTGCAACGTCAAAAATGGAATATTCGCGGTAGCGAGTCGGTTGGTGGATATGCAAATACAAACAAATTGCGCGCACGTTATCTATTCCTCTTATGTTTTATAATTCTATTATAAATCTTCATGCATTTTTTTGCAACTTGATCCCACGATATTTTTCTATATTCGTTTTGCACATTTTCTTGGAGGGATTCCTTCAGGGCTGGGTTATTGGCTACCGCAAGTATTTCGTCGGCAAGTTTTTGTTTATCCCAAAAATCATATTTGAGTGCAGACCAAATGATTTCTGATACGCCGGATTGATTAGTGAGAATTAGTACATCCCCATGGTGTGCAGCTTCAAGTGCAGTAAGACCAAACGGTTCTGACACTGAGCTCATGACGAAAATATCTGCAAGCGTGTAAATATCGCGCAATCTTTTACCGCGGATAAACCCTGTAAAGATAACATTCTTAGCGATACCAAGTTCAGCGGCTAAGCTGATGAGCTCATTACGTTCTTCTCCATCACCAGCAAAGATAAATATTAATTTTGGGTTTTTGGAAATAGCTAGTGCAGCGGCTCGCATGAGATTTGGTAAGCCTTTTTGGATGGTGAATCGACCAACTGTTGAAACGATGGTATGACCAGATTGTTTGAGACTTTCTACATAGCGATAAGTCTTTTCGTCGAAATGGTATTCTTTTTTGTCATAATTTTCATCGAGCGAGTTATATACGACGTCGATTTTTGATAGTGGGATGCGATATTTATCATGTATGATGCGTTTGGTGGTTTCGGAGACTGCTATAATGCGATCAGCCATCATCAAGCCTTCATATTCAATTTCATGAATTAATGGATTACCGGTATTCATCCCAGCGCGATCGAATTCTGTAGCGTGGACATGAGCAACGAGAGGTATATTATAATCTTTTTTGGCAATTACACCTGCTTCGTAAGTAAGCCAATCATGCGCGTGAACTGCGTCTGGATGATGGTTTTTTAAATACTTTTTAATGTATTCGCAATACTCTTTTTGCACCTCACGCATAGAAATTAGCGTCTTTTTGTCTATACTAGGGATCAATTCTTCAAATATTTCTAACGATGCGTAAGAGCCACCTCCATAACGAAAAATCGGGTCTAAATGCGTAGCTGGTAATATCTCCATGAAATCGATATCAGGATGTTCGGCTTCATAGGGAACGACAAACTCAATATTAACACCTTGACGAGCCAAAGCTTTTGCCATATTAAAACAGGCGACTCCAAGACCTCCGCTATTGTGCGGTGGAAG
>JAEEGI010014034.1_pt1 | contig 16902 bp, 13 predicted proteins | sample 8958751 | NCBI WGS metagenome assembly JAEEGI01 (sample SAMN16246545, study PRJNA631951) | gut metagenome | biome: gut microbiome; feature: rumen; material: KS-attached | host: Bos | place: Iran: Karaj | collected 2018-10
TAACTACGGAACAGACCAGAATCCAATATATTATGGAGAAGTATATCAGCACTTCACTTCTGCAGCCGCAGGAGATACAGTTTCCTTCTCTGTGGAGCCAGTACAGGACTCCGCTTTATATGAGGCTCCATCTGTGACATGTGATGGTAGTCCAGTCACCTGTACTGCCGCTGGAAACCATATGTACACCTTTATTATGCCTGATGGTGATGTGACTGTGAATGTAAGATTCACAGAGACAGAGACAGATATCGATCCAGAACTCTTTATGTTCTATCTGCATGGTCTATATACGTCTAATGTAGGGGCTGTTCAAGCTTTCGGACGGTCCGGTACCCCTCCGGCGCCTGGGACAGAGAATGTCAAGATAATCAGGAACATGAAGATGTGGTTTGATGGTACAGATAAGATCTGCTGGTATTCCAGCATCAACGAAAACACAGCCAAATTCAAGCCGGGATCCCTTGCAAACCTCTTCCAGGGGCGCGATAAGTTTCTTAATATCAGCCTGAAGGGTTTTGATACTACAAATATAACAGATATGTCACATATGTTTGACAGTTGTCTAAATCTGCAGTCTGTTGATTTCGAAGGCATAAGCACTGCCAGTGTTACAGACATGTCCTATATGTTCTATAAAGCCGGGTACAACTACTTCCCATCGCATGAAACTGGTGTTGGAAAAGAGGATAATTTACCAGAAAACGAGAGACAGAACAACTCTAATAACTTGGCAATCACCAACGCAGTATTTACTACCGACAATGTCACAAATATGCAGGGTATGTTCCATATCTGCAGTGCCATTGACCTGAGCGGAATAAACATGAACAGTTGGAATGTTACTGGAGTCACCGACATGTCCTATATGTTTGCAGGTTACAGTCATGACCAAAATGGTTGGAAATATTGGTATAACAAGTTCACGGGTTTTGATATAAGCAATTGGGTTACCTCAAGCTGTACAACTTTCAAAAATATGTTCTGCCTCTGTAACAGAGTTACTGAGATTAATATACAAAACTTTGTCTTTACCAATGTTCAATATATTGACCGTATGTTTGAGCGCTGCGAGAGTTTGGGACGTGGACCTAATTATGATGAATCTTATGACAATAAAATTGTATTCCCCAATTATTGTAATATGAAAAATATTAAAGATATGCTCTATATGTTCGGTAAATGCTATCAGCTCAGAAGAGAGAACTTGGCTACAATAGTTTCAAGTTGGGACTTCAAAAACAACGCGACAATAGATGCAGTTTTTGCACAGACTAGTGGTAACGAAGCAGTTCCAAGCAACAGAATTCTTTCTAAAGAGGTGATTGAAAATAAAGCAGATCATGTTAGAGTAAACTTTAAGACTGATTCCCCAATCGTGCTTACAACTTATGATCATAGAACCCTCTATATCGGAGGAAACAGTAATTCCGAGCGTAATCAGCGTCTGAAGTCAACACCATAAAACAATTTTCATAGATCACAAAACCCAGCAGATTGGCCGGATTTTGTTGTATACAAGCGTGTATTGACGATATATTATTTAATTATTTATATTAAATTAGTATGCATAAAAACGTATTTTGGTTGTTTACATTTATTTGCATCTCTTTTTTTATGTTTATTTCCTGTGATTTCCTCGAGAATGAGCTGAACTTGCGCTCATCTGGCGGCGGAGGAGGGAAGGGAACGGTTTCAACTATTACGGTAAAGGCTGATGCTGCTTGGAAATATAGTGGTGAGGCAGACCCTGCTTTTACATACACCTATAGCCCTGACCCGCTCCCATCCGGAGTTTCCTTGACCGGCGAACTGACCAGAGATCCAGGTGAGGATTGGGGTACATATGTCATAAGACAGGGAACTCTGAAACTGACAGGGGGAAACGCCAGCAAATATACTTTAGATTTTATTGCGGGCGTTTTTACGATTTATCTTCATTAGCCATCTTCATGCCTTCATCGCCTTCCCCGCCGCTTGGAGTCTCTGACAATTTTCAGGATCTCGTCTTTAGGAAGGTTGGCAAAGCTTTTTATCCCATCGAAAGGAGAGGTGGCGGTCGATTCTTCTACAGTGACTCGGAAGGTGCTTCCATCTGCTCTTTTAATTATTGCAGCCCCGTCTCTCTTCACCTGGTTGAGGAGTTCTGATAAATGTGCCCTGGCATCGGAATAGGTCATCACAAGCATTTTACACCTCGCTTCTTTTTTTTTACAATGGTACAATTATTATGTCAAGTTTTTTGTCATTCATGGCTACCTCCTGCTCTACAGCGCATTTAACACTGTCTTAATCATAAGTTGTGCATCCTCCAGCTTTGTGAAGCCGAAGCATTTCTTATGTATGCATCGAATATCTGGCCTTGTACGAAGACACCCTGTTTTATTGACTTTGGAGAGGAATCCAAAACTTTGAATATTTTTGTGAAGTTTTTATCGTATTCAACAAACTTTAAATCTACTTTTGTCTTCAACTTATTTACTTGATTGATGTACTCTGAATTATTATTAAGATAATGACGCATATGTACAAACGCGTTCATAATAAAAATACTCACTTTAACAGCGATATCACTATGTAATACGCCCGAAAGCATGGCAACGCCTTGTTCTGTGAAGACAAATGGAAGATAACGTCTGCCACCTTTTTTATTTGAGGTTCCATTTTGGAACCTCAAACTGGCAAACTCGTCAGTAGTTAGCTGAAAACAGAAATTAATCGGAAACCTTTCTTTATTCCTGCTCATTGCTTTATTTATATTTTTTGTCTCAACCCCGTACAATCCCGCCAGGTCCCGGTCCAGCATCACCTGCTGGCCTCTGACGACCAGTATCTTGTTTTCAATGTTTGTCATGTCATTCATAGCTACCTCCTGCCCTAAAGTGCATTAAGTACTGTTTTAATCATCAGCTGAGTGTCTTCAAGCATATATACCCCCTGCTCTGTAAAGGCATAAGGGAGTTTTTTAATATTTTGCCCACGGAAATTACCTTTTTCGTTCAAAGTAACAAATTGTGACTTTGAACATGATTCAGCTTCAACTTTGTTCAATTTAAACATAAACCTATCTGGAAATCGTTCTATATTCCTTTTAACTGCTTGATTAAGAACTTTTGTCTCCACCCCGTACAATCCCGCCAGGTCACGGTCTAGCATCACCTGCTGGCCCATGATGACCAGTATCTTGCTTTCTATGTTTGTTATGTCGTTCATATATTCCTCCTGTTCTACAGCGCATTGAGTACTGTCTTGATCCACCGGGCATCCTCCAGCCGGGTGAAGCCGAAGCACTTTTTCCCTAAATCCTTAAGGGATGCTCCTATATGATAGATTTCGGTGTTGTCTATGATGAGGAAACGGTCGTGCATTGTGTTTGTATGCTTTATGGCCAGAGTAGGGTACTGGGCATTGAATTTGTCTATATCAAGCTTTTTGACAGGAGTTTTGGGCTGTGTATAGATAATCACATCAACGCCAGTGTTCTTTGCAGTCAACTGGTCTAGTACTGTCAGGTCTATGTAATTATCAATCAGGATGATCTCTTTCTTTGCGCTCTTAATCAGTTCCTGGAATTTGGTATATGCATCGAAAATCTGACCTTGGACGAAGACACCCTGCTTGTCTTCTATCTTGTATTTGTCCATGATGGAGAATAAAGTGTCGATTTTTTGATCTGATTCTAATTGCCTTATTTCTATTCTATCTAATCGTTGAAAAACTTGTGAGTTAGCAAGTAAATATCTGCGCATTGTCACAAATGCATTCATTATCTGAATGCTGACTTTTACGGCAGTCTCGCTGCGCAGCACAGCAGAAAGCATGGCAACACCTTGTTCTGTGAAGGCATAAGATAGTTTTCTTCTACCACCCCAACTTGAAGTCACAGTTTGTGACTTCAAGTTTTTTGAGGTCACAAATTGTGACCTTGAAGAAATTTCAACTGAATCTTGTTCTTCTTTAGTCAAGTTAAACATAAACTGCTCTGGAAACCTTTCTATATTCCTTTTTACTGCCTGATTAAGTACTTTAGTCTCCACCCCGTACAACTCCGCCAGGTCCCGGTCCAGCATCACCTGCTGCCCCCTGATTACCAGTATCTTGCTCTCTATGTTTGTCATGTCGTTCATATGACCCTCCTGCCTTATATACCGAAAAAAACTTCATTTTGATTTGGTTTTTCAAAAAAAAGGTGAAAATAATAGACAAAACAGGCATTCAGCCCCATGATTTATTACTAGTAACGGGCCACCAATGTTGGTATTTCAACCCATTTCTATCCTGTTTCTGAACCATTTTCAAAAAATATTCTCATAGCTAACTCCTTGCAGTGCAAATAGTTATAAAAAAGTTTGCATAAATTGTAAAATTTCTTCTGCGTTACTATTGACAACAGAGTAACGTTATAGTAATGTTGGTATTGTAAACGGAAACGTTGGTGAAACGTTACTGAAAAGGAGAAAGGAATGAAAAACTTTGGAATGATGGTTAAGATGATGGTTATGGCACTGGCGATGGGAGCTCTCTTCTGCTCATGCAACTCTGCCGGCGGTTATGACGCATATGAGGCGCAGGAGTCAAAGGCAAGCAACATCGAGCTCGGCGGAAGCGGCACAGTTGCAGCAAGACAGGCTGGACCATTCACAATCATCATCCCGGAGATCAACGTTTCTGTTTCCGGAGCGGACGAGGCTGTGCAGAGCGCAACTGAGACAACAACAATCACAGCAGAGGCAAGCGAAGGGGCACAGTTCATCTGGTACGTGAACGGCATGTTCCAGGAAGGCGAGACAGAGTCCACATACGAGCTCAGCTGCGCATACCCTGGAGTGTACGACGTGACCTGCATCGCATACAGCGCAGACGGCGCCCTGGTCAAGTCGGCATCCATGGCTGTGACCGTATACCCCAGATAAGATATAGAAGAAACCTGTTCCAAAGTTGAGACAGAAGGGGCTCCCACAGCGGGAGCCCCCTTTTTTTGCATTTTTTCTTCTCCCCCCCCTTGCCACGTTGGTAGAAACACAATATATTTAATTATTGGTACTTATGTTTAATATATAATATTATTGACGAGGTATTTTGAAGAAACCAGTTATAATAGCAGCTGCCGTTCTTCTTGCATTGTTGGCAGCAGCTGGTATTATTCTTATTGCAGATAAAAAAGACTCAACTCCAGATGCGGAGGCATCCCATCCCAATGTCCGCATAATGAAAGATACAACTGAAACCTCTGATCCTGTGGAAGAATCATATCTCAGGCAGATTGCCGAGCTCAAATCCCAGGTGGAACGTCTTGAGCAGGAGAAAGGAGAGGCCGAGTTCGACCGCGCCGCACTCCAGGCAGAGCAGGACAGCCTTCAGAAACGGCTTGCAGACCTTGAGGATCAGATTGTATATCTTCGCGACAGAAACAATGCATTGAGCGGAGAGGGACAGAACTATCAGGGTGCTATTGCCGCCCGTGACAAAGAGATAGCTGAGCTGAACGAGAAGCTTGAAAAGCTTGAGACAGAGCGGAATGCCAGCGAGATTGCATATCAGAAGGCTCTGGCCCGCACTTATGAATACAGGGAATCTCTGGACAGACGGGATGAGGCTCTGACCGAAGCCGAGAGCACAGGTACTACCCATATCACCAGAAAAGGGGACCTGGTCAGTACCTTCAACATCCTTCCTCCGGGACATGCAAGAAATGTTCTCGGCATCAAGTTCGGAACCCGGGATGTTGATATAGAGGGAACACTTGCCCTTCTGCCCCACTGGTTCCTGCTGGCAGATATCGGTGTATCTCAGGTCCCCGATGACTTTGTCAGGGACGAGCTTCCCGGCTACGATGCAGACCATGCCTTTTTCTATGAGGTTCTGGCAGGAACCGGTCTGAACTGGCGTTTCAACAGCATCCAGTGCCAGCCTAATTTCTATATAAGCACAATGGCGGGGCCTGCGTGGTTCTATTACAAGATAGACGGGGATATCGACATGAAAACCTATCTATTGTGGAGATCTTCGGTGGGCTTTGATGTGACATTGCACAAGCACCTGCAGTTTACCGGAGATATCAGCTTCGATTGGGTGCCTGACTATAGATTCACTCCGCGCTTCACACTGGGTGTCCTCTGGAGCTTCAGCAACGAATGGGCTATAATTAGGAAGAAATGAAAATGAAAAAAATAATTCTAATAATTTCAGTAATTCTTTTAACTCTTTATATTTTTATAGGTTGTGACAACGGCGTTGCCTTTGTGAACGATGTCAAACCCCTTCCCACATCAACTGATGGAGAGGGCTATAGCACTGTTATATTTGTCACTGCCCAGAACAAAGAGAAAATATACGACCCTGATGATCCACAGGGCAGGATAGAACCTGACCCGGAGCTCACCTATACCCATGTGCCGGTTGAATTGCCACCAGGTGTGGAGTTTACAGGAAACCTGATCCGTGTGGCCGGCGAAGAGGCTGGTGAATATGATATCAAGCAGGGGTCTTTGGCTCTTGCTGGCGAGAATGCCGCTAAATATACCCTTGTATTCATAGGGGCTAAGCTCACTATCTATGAGAAAGGTGTTGTCACCATCATTGCAAACAACAAGAGCAAATTCGAGGATGAACCGCAGGATCCTGAGCTTGATTATTATGTTGCACCAAGCGCTGAATCCTTAAGACTTTCTTTCGGTATCACTATAGTCGGAGCCCTTGAAAGAGGAGCGGGAACTGCCCCGGGAGATTATACTATAAGCCAGGGAACATTGCATCTGGAAGGCCCTGATGCCGGTGACTGGAGAATTGATTTCACACCAGGTGTGTTCCATATCGCAAAAGCAGGTGAAATCCTAGTTAAAGCCATCAGCTTTGAGAAATACTATGGAGAAGCAGATCCAATATTCACCTATGTATTAAGCCCTGCAGCACTTCCGGCTGGTCTTTCCCTTACAGGAAATTTGAGCAGAGAGGCCGGAGAAAAAGCAAAGGACTACTACATCAAGCCCGGAACCCTTGCTTTGACCGGTAATGCTACAGATGGAAAGCCATATCACCTTAAATTTAACGAACTTACCCCAGACTCCGGCAACCTTGCAACACTGACTATCAAGAAGAAAACAGTCACCGTGACAGCCAACTCATTTACCAGGGTATTCAATTCGGAATTCCCGGATTTCACCTATACAAACGACCTGGGCTTGCCAGATTCAGCCTTTACCGGCGCCTTGGAGTGCGAGGCAGCCACCATGGCAAACGTAGGTGTCTTTGCCATCGAGCAGGGAACTTTGGCACTTACCACTGCAACCGATGGTTCAGGTGGAAAATATATTGAAAACTATAACCTCTCCTTTGTGAATGGAACTCTCAATATTACAGATAACAACATTATTCATGTAACAGCAAATCCACAGACCAAGTTCTATGGAGATGCAGATCCGGTTCTTTCCTATACCCCGACCGAGGCGCTGCCTGCAGGACTCAGTTTTACAGGCTCTCCTGCCCGGGATCCGGGAGAGGATGTAAAAGCTGGCGGATATGCTATAAAACAGGGAACTTTGGATCTTGCCGGTACAAATCATGAGCATTATACCATTGCATTTACCAACTCGACCCTGACAATAAATAAGAAGGCATTGGCTGTCATCCCTTCAACACATCAGAGCAGAATTTATGGAGCAGCTGATCCGGCAAAATATACCTTTGCCACTGAACCGGCCGTTGATCAGGCAGCAGCTTTCGGAGCCACAAAGCTGAGCAGAGCTGAAGGTGATGTAGTAGGAGAGTATGCTATCACTCAGGGTAATCTGGCGCTGCAGGGCAGTTATGCAAACAACTACTATATTGATTTTGATGATACTAAGACATTTGCAATCACCAAATGTCCAGTTGTAATCACTATATTCCCTACCAGCAAAGTGAAAGATGATGATGATCCGGAATTTGATTTTGAGCCTACTCCGGCATCGCTTAAGGGAGTTGCCAGCTGGAAAACCACGGTATTTGAAGGCAGTCTGGCCCGGGAGGAGGGCGAGGCGGTAGGAAACTATACTATCGCCCAGGGCTCATTGAAGCTGAATACTACTTATAATGAAGGTTTTTACAATAAAAATTATGAGATCACATCAGTGCAGACTTCAACATTGCGTATAACACCTCCAGGCCCGGTCAACATCTCCGACCCTGTTAAATATATGAAGCCAATAATAACAGAGCTGCATGATACCTATGCAAAGGCAAACGCCACATTCAGGAAGGCAGACGGCCCGCTGAAACGGGATCCAGGAACTGGATTATACCCTGCCAATATAAAGGGAGAAACCTTCCTGGGAAGCTTCGCTTACTGGTATGACGAAAATGACAACACTGTATACTATTACTATGGTGGAGATGTATATCTGTATGGGGACTGCCACAATCTCTTTGAGGGTTGTTATAAATATACAACTATGGATATGACAGGATTCAACACCCAGTATGTTACCAATATGTCTCAGATGTTCTTCCTCTGCTATAACGTTACGAACCTTGATCTTTCCGGCTGGAGCTTTGATAGCGTATCCAATATGGCAAATATGTTTGACCGGTGTGAAAAACTGGAAGCTATATCATTTAGTCCAGGCGGAGTGGATTTGAGCAGAGTTACCTATATGAACTGGATGTTTGCTCATAACTTCTATATGACTCCTACAAAGCTCAGGGCAATTATTGCTCAGTGGAAGGTTAAGAACAATGGTGTTGTCAATACTATCTTTACCGATGACTATAGCAACAGCCCAACTGATAAACTTAGAAATGATGATAATAGCCCTCATCCCGCTGGAGCGAACCGATTGATAAGCATTGACATGAGAAATAATAACCCGTCAGGAATTTCTAGTAGCAAAATCAGTGAATATATCCCAGATAGAGTTATTCCTAGTTCAAATGGATATTCCGGTTCTCCTCCTTCAAAGGCGTTTGATTCCGACTTTGAGGCGTATGAAACTGCCGATGGTGTTGAACTGTATCTTGGAAGTCCTGGAAGCATAAAGGGGCAGCGGCTTAACTTGATACCTGCTGGAAGCCGATAAAACATGGTAAAAAAGCCCAGTCATCAGGCTGGGCTTTTTCTTTTTCTGGCAGTTTCTATAAAATTCCTGAATAACTAATCTCTTTTATCACAAGCATTTACAAAAAATTTTCAGGAAAACAACGAATATCTTTTGCGTTTCTATTGACAATTTAGAAACGGTATAGTAATGTTGGTATTGTAAAGCGGAAACGTTGGTGAAACGTTGCTTTTGATATATGGACATGGGGGAGACATAATAATATAATGAATAAGATATATTTATTATTTGAAAAAAAATTTTCTGTTGGTATTAATAGTTTTCTGCCGATAAGAAGATTAGAGGTATTGTCTCATGAAAAAAGGGGTCATAATAGCAGTTGCTGTTCTGCTTGCTCTGCTTGCTGCAGCTGGTGTTATGCTTACGACAAAACAGAAAGAAGACTCTCCACCCGTTCGCACCATAGAGGATGCTATGGACAATAATACTATCACTACCCAGACCAACCCTAAAGATGAAATAATACTCTCCCAGAACGCACAGATAGCACAGCTCCAGGCGCAGCTGGCCGACCTTGAGCGCAAGATGGCCCAGAAGGAGTTTGATTACACCGCCCTGAAGGCCGAAAAAGACAAGCTGGAGAAGCGGAGTGCGGATTTGGAAGGCCAGAACCGCTACCTGCGGGACAGAAATGGCACCTTAAGCTCGGCTTACGACAAAGAAAAGGCAGAGCTGGGCGCCCAGATAAATGATCTTAACAGCAAGATGGCTCAGCAGGAATCTGATTACAATGTGCTTTTAGCCACCAAAGCGGATCTTGAGAAACAGCGTACAGATCTGGAGGAGCATAATGCTGCCCTGAACGAGCGGCTGGCCCGCATTGACCAGGAGCGGGAGGCAAGCGAAGCCGCATATCAGGAGGCGCTGGCCCGGATAGAGGAATACGAGGCCCAGGCTGCAATTACCCAGGCGGCGCTGGAAGAGGCCAATACTGTTCCTGGCACCCGCGTGACCGGGGATGGGGATATTGTATCCACATTTAAGACAGCGCCGTCGGGGCAGGCCCGCAATATAGTCGGGGTAAAAATCGGAGGCTCGGACATAGACCTGGAAGCTACCTTTGCCCTTATGCCACACTGGTTCCTGATTGCAGACCTGGGAGCAGTGGAGACTGCCGACGATTTTGTGGAGGAGGAGTTCCCGGGTCTTAAAGCCGACCACTCCTTTGTATATACCGCTATGTTTGGAACAGGCTTCAACTGGCGTTTTAACAGTCTGCAGGGGCAGCCCAACGTATATATTGCCACCATGCTGGGACCGGCCTGGTTTAGATATTTCTATAAGAGCGATGATACTAAGGGGATCAATACATACCTGCTGTGGCGATCTTCTGTCGGATTTGACATGACATTGTACAAGAATCTTCAATTTACTACTGACTTAAGCTTTGACTATATGAAAGATTTCGGTTTTACCCCACATCTTACGGTGGGACTCCAGTGGAGCTTCAGCAACAGCTGGGCTGCATTTGGGAATAGATAATAGGAATTAATACTGACAATGAGAAAATATAATATTTTTTTTATTGACTTTATTTTTTTTAATAGGTATATTTGGTAGGTATTTTGGGTTTATATTGTATATATAAATATAAAATATAAAATTATTATTAAGGAGTTAATAATGAAAAGAAGAGGAACTTTAGTGATGACAGTACTTGTCGTAATGGCAATGCTGTTCGCTTCATGCTCCAGCGGCCTTAGCAAGGATGCAGAGGGCGAAGGCGGAGCTTCCACAAAGACAGTAAGTGTTTCCTTGGGCGTTGCAGTTGAGGGAACAGGTGCACAGAAGACAATTTCTAATAATACTGATCTTTCTAGCTTGACTTACTGGTATAAGGCTAACCCTAACTGGACTCAGGACAGACCTATTCATGGTGATACAGGGGCAAATTTCATCCTTATTCCAAACTACAGCGCAGGTGCTGCCCCAAGGGACTTGGGAAACTTCACCGCAGGTGACTGGACATTCTATGTAGAAGTCCGCAAGGGCGATGCAGTAATCTACTCTGGAGACGACACTTATACTCTCTATACAGGTCATACAAGCCCAGAGATTACAGTAACCCCTGATGGAACTGGCACAGGTACAATATCTATCTCTGTAAAAGTTCCGACAACAGGAGCAAGTGAGACTCTTTCCGTTGTTGCTGAGCCAGGTGGCGGAATAGTGATGAGCCGTGTTGGTTCTGCTGATGGTCTTACAACATTTACTGGAACCAAGGGTTCTCTGACTCCTGGTGCATACACCCTTACATTCCGCTATACAGATGAATCTACTACAGCAGTAACAGAGGGAGCTGCACAGGCAGTAACTGTATTTGCAGGTCAGACTTCAAATATCACCGGTACAATTGACGGTGGAAAGTGGCATCCTACTACAATAACAATCAACTCTCCTGGAATCAATTACACCTCTCTTTTGCCAGCTTCAGGTCATAGAACTCCGAACGATCCAAGTGCTTATACTGTTACAGCTTCTGCTACTTCTGCCCAGGGTAATGCTATTACATACCAGTGGTTTGTTAATGGTGTTTCTCAGGGAGATCCTTCTGCTACAGCTACATATGATTTTACTAATAATGATTATGGACTGTATGATATTACCTGCGCAGCAATCGATGCAACAGCTGGAGTTACTGCTTTCAAGACAATTTATGTTCAGGTTGGTTATGTGGTAACCTTTGCCGCTGGCACAAACGGAACAGTTGGATATGGAGTAAATTCAAGTGCTACCACAGTCTTTGCAGCAGGCGACGTTGTGTCTATGTCTGTTGAACCAGCAGCTGGATATCATGTTGATACACTTAATCCAGCAGGTGAGTATGATGATGCATCTCATACTGCTACATTCTATATGCCGGCAGCAGATACAGAATTCTCTGCTACATTTGCGGCAGACACACCGTAAGCAGAATTGTTTTAGGCTTTTAGGTGAGGCATCCATGGGGCGGAGTTTCCGCCCTATGGTGCTCCACCATTCAGGGGCACCCGGCAGGGCGTCTCTGAACGGTGGAAGCCGAGAGGAAGATTTAAAAAGGAAAGAAATAGGAGAATATAAAGTTGAAGGCGAAAGTAAGCAGCATAATTGCAATCATTTGTCTTGTAACATTAGTATTTTTCTGTATCCTCGCATGCGATAACGGATCAGCCTCCGGCTCTTCGTCTAATACAGACGGGCTGGTAAAGGTATCCCTTTCTGTTGGCGAATCTTCCGGCTCTCAGAAAAGCATTTCCGTTAATAGCAGCATTGATCCGGCTAACTTAAAATATTACTATAAAGCTATTCCACAGTGGAGCCAGTCTAGACCAATCCATGGTTCCACAAACAACCAGTTTGTGATGATTCCTAATTATAGCGCAGGTGCCAACCTTGGATATTTTACCGCCGGGCAGTGGGAAATTATCGTACAGATCAGGAACGGCAGCTCTGTTATTTACCAGGGCTCCTCTGGTGTCATAAGTGTGTATGAAGACAACTTTGCAGTCAATGTCGTGGTGAACAAGATCATCGAGCTGGCTGCCGGGTCTGTAAGTGTTTCTGTAACTGCACCTACTGTAGATGGCGAGGCAATGACTGTGGGCTGGTCCGGCACAGCAACTGGTTCTGGTTCTGCAACAGCCACTCCACAGGGTGATGGCACCAGCCTGTTCACCTTTACAAAGAGCGATCTTTCCTCTGGCTACTATTCATTCACATTAAGCCATTCATCTACTGGCAGCGGTGCAGCTATAGCTATAGATCTCCGTGCCAGCGAGAGGGCTGAGATCACAGGCCACCTTGAGAACGGTGCTTGGCAGCTTGGATATGTTACTGTAAAAGTTCATCCTATAACTCTGAACTTGACTGGATGCAGTTATCAGTTCAATCTTACTTCTGCTGCGGCAGGAGACAAGGTTTCTTTCCATTTGGAACCCCATGCAGGCAACGTGCTTCAGGGCAACGTAAGCGTGACATGGACCGGCGGCTCCATAAATCCGATTGTTCCGAACAATGGTCTGTACACTTTTGTGATGCCCGATGCTGATGATGTGGCTATCAATGCCGTATATTCAGGTGTGGGCTCAGATATTGATATCCCGCTTTTCAAAGCTTTGTTCAAAATATTGCATGATTCTTATCCTGGTGCCACATCCTTTGGTTATGACAGCGGCCAGATCGAAGGGGATTACTTTGAGACAAAGGGTGTGAAACTGTGGTATGACTCCGTGAAAAATAAAATATGCTGGAAGAACGACGCCGGCACATTCAGGTTCAAAGCCGGGTCTTTGGCCAATTTCTTCAAGGATTGCAGTATTTTTACAAATATAAACCTTTCCGGTATAGATACTTCTCTTGTCACTAACATGTCCGGAATGTTCAGGGGCTGCGAAGGGCTGACAGAAGTTGTGTTGGATACAGAAAAAGATGCTAATGGAAAGTTTGTCCACTTCAATACTGCCAATGTGACAGATATGTCCTATATGTTCTGCAGCAAAACTATAGAATCATCAGGCATAAAACCAACTGCGATGAGTTTGGCTTCTGTGGATGTCAGCGGTCTTAATACCTCCAGTGTCACAAATATGAGTTATATGTTCTATATGTGCTGGCAGCTTTCAGAGCTGGATGTCTCAGGCTTCAATACTGCTAATGTAACAGATATGTCCTCCATGTTCGCCTGCTATAATTATAGCGGCGTGTACTGTCCTGGCCATTTGACTTCACTGGATCTGCACGGTTGGAATTTCACAAATGTGACATCAGTAGCTCACCTGTTTGACCGGCAGGAGAGTTTGGCCAGCTTCTCATTCCCTGGAACAACCAACTTTGCAAGCCTTACTACTATGACATATATGTTCAGCCATTGTCTAGCTTTAACACCAACTGTTTTCCGGAATATTGTAGCAACCTGGACATTTGCAGATAATCCGAATGGTGTTTATGGTGATGGAACTCATGCTGGCGATATGGCTTCTTTGTTTGGAAATAATCAAAATAATAACAGCGGTGACAATAATGGAGCAAACTATATCTTCCGTGAAAATACAATGACTGATAAAGGGCAGAAGTTTGCTGATCGCGCAGGATATGCGACTCAAGATGGTCATACATTGTATATTGGTGGTGGGAAAAACCAAAAAAGTGCCCGCCTGACAACAAAGGAGTAATTGATGAAGAAGATGGCATCTATATTTACATTGCTGTTAACTCTTCTTATTCTCCTTGCTGGCTGCGACAACGGTTCGGTATCCGATTCTTCTGTTTCTAAGTCAAGCGGTCTGGTCAAGGTATGCCTTACTGTGGACGGCGATTCTTCTGACTTGCAGAAGTCTGTGGGGGTAAGCGGTGATTACTGGACATCCCTTACATATCAGTACAATGCAGTTCCCCAGTGGACAGATCCGGCCGGTACCAGAATCCATGGAGCCACAGACTGGCTGACCATAAACTATTCTGCAGGAATGAGCCTTGGCTACTATTCCCCTGGCCCATGGGTGTTCGGAATCCGGATAAAAAATGGTTCCAGTGTTATATACGAAGGTTTCTCTGATGTCACAAATGTTGAAAACGCTTCTGTGAACGTTGATGTAATGGTCAACAAGCTGGTTACCAATGCGGTGGCAGGTTCTGTACGCGTATCTGTGACTGCTCCTGCCGCTGTGGACGATACTCTGAGTATTTCCTATACAGGCACAGCTTCCGGCGGTCCTTTTGTTGTGACTGCCACAAGCGCATCTGATAAATATCCATTTGAATATATAATAAACGGCCTGAATCCAGGAACCTATAACTTCACATTGACCCATTCGGCCGGTGATATAGAGGGCAATATAGCAGTAGTTATGCCTGCAGATGCAATGGCAGTTATCAGCGGCCACATGGATAACGGAATCTGGCAGCTGGGCTGCATCACCCCCAAAATCTATGGTATAAATCTGACTTTTGACGATGAGAAGGGAGTTGTCCAGCCTAATGCCACTCTTGCCGCAGCCGGTGACCTTGTCACTGTCTATGTTAAAGCCCTGAGCGGCTCCGAGCTGAACAATGTTTCGATAACATGGGGAACCCCTGCAAAGACAATCACTCCTATTATAAGGGGAGACTTGTATTCATTTACAATGCCTGATGGCGAGGTGGATTTTGAAGCAACCTTCACATCAGACCTAGACCCTGATATTAATATCACTTATTTCAAATATATAGTTGATGCTCTGTATGATGCATATCCTGTAACATCCTTCAGCCGGTCTGCAGTTGAGCCCCAGGGCGTGGAGTATGTTGGAATAAAGAATGTCAAAATATGGTATGATAGCGGCCATATCTACTGGCATTCTGATAAAGTAGGTAACACATTCAGGTTCAAGGCAGGTTCCATGGCCGATTTCTTCAGGGAGCAGACCAAGTATACTTCTATCGATCTGACAGGTATTGATACATCAGCTGTAACCAACATGAACCATATGTTCTACGGCTGTACAGGATTGACATCAGTTACATTGGATACAGAAAAAGTAACAGAGGTTGGAAATCCTAGACGTGGTAAGTTCCTTCACTTTAATACTGCCAGTGTGACAGATATGTCCTATATGTTCTCAAGTACTGCTCTTGATGGATCTGGTGCGGATACAAAGAAAATGAATATTGAGAGTCTGGATGTCAGCGGTCTTGATACTTCTAGTGTCACAAATATGAGCCATATGTTCTTCCTGTGTTCTAATAGCAATCTTACTACTCTGGATGTCTCAGGCTTTGACACATCGAGTGTAACTGATATGTCCTCTATGTTCGCCTGCTGGAGATACAATCCAAGCTTCTTGACCGCATTGAATTTGAGCGGCTGGGACTTCTCTAATGTCACAACTGTAAACAGAATGTTTGACCGGTGTGAGAGTGTGGTCGTAACATTCCCGACACTCCGTACAGACTTATCACATATAGAAGATATTCTCTATTGGTTCAGCCATTGCTTTGCTATGACACCTGCACGGCTTAGAACAGTTATTAGCACCTGGGATTTCTCTAGCCATGTAAATGTTCCAGCCCTTACAGCACTCTTTGCAACATGTGATGACGATAATCCAGAGGTTGCTCCAAGCAACAGACTTATGACAAACGATATGACAAATTATAAGGCAACAAGACAAGAATTTGATACTCATGGAAATAATACTGTAATTACAAAGCTTTATGTCGGCGGCAACAACCTGAACAAAATAAGGGACCAGCGTCTTACAACAGTGGCGGATCCATATCAATAAAAGAAAATGCTATGTTTAGAAAGGCATTATGCTTAATAACAATTATCAGTCTTTCTCTGCTCGTGTTAATTTCCTGCGATGACGGCTCCCTGATATTCATGAACGAATTGAGCGAGGCCATACATGGTGGTGGAGGCAGTGGTAAAAAGACCATCATTGTGAAGGCTGATTCAGTAGGGAAGGCCTACAGAGCTGGTGTTCCTTTCCCTGATCCAGAGCTCACATATACATATAATCCGGATCCACTGCCTAAGGGCGTTTCTTTTACTGGAGAACTGGAAAGAGATCCTGGTGAGCTTGCCGGCACATATGTCATAAGGCAGGGTACTCTGGAACTTACGGGGTCTGATGTCAGCAAATATACCCTCAAATTTGTTGAGAATATATTTCATATTTATGATTAAAGAAAAACCCAGCCCTTCAGCTGGGTTTTGTTGTACTATAAAGCTTTAAGTATATCTTGTATCATTCGCTTAGCATCCTCTAGTTTTGTAAATTCAAAGCACTTTTTCCCCAAATCCTTTAATGAAGCTCCTATGTGATATATCTCTGTGTTATCGAGTATAAGA
>JAEEGI010014035.1_pt1 | contig 16900 bp, 9 predicted proteins | sample 8958751 | NCBI WGS metagenome assembly JAEEGI01 (sample SAMN16246545, study PRJNA631951) | gut metagenome | biome: gut microbiome; feature: rumen; material: KS-attached | host: Bos | place: Iran: Karaj | collected 2018-10
AAACATCTTTTTAACATGGAAAAAATCTGCCAATCTCAACCGCCAACCAATCGGAAGCTTAACAACCGCTGTAAACAGTAAGCGAGAGTGGGAAAGCACACCCCACTCTCGCACCAAAAACAGGATTGAACGTTTCGTTCAATCCTGTTTTTATATGTGTATTAAGATGTGACGTGTCGGGATTACCGCTCAACGCCGTCCACTCTGTATGCGGCGACGGCAAAGCGTCCGTTTTCCGTGTGATAACTGCAGGTTGAAAGAATAAGTATCTGCTCATTATCAGACGGAAAGGCGTCAGTTTCAATCTCGGATCTCGATTTGAATTCGTTTGCAATACGCTGAAATTCATCAGTATCGTAATTACCGACGTTGTCAAAGTAACGGTATTCATTTTTGCTGTTGACCTTTGTGCGGAAAACGGCAAAAACACGGTATGTCCTTTTATCCGTCAGAGTTTCAAATGTGAAATCCGGATGAGCGTCAAGCCATTCCTGATTCGCATACTTGTCAAGCGTGCCGAACATTGTACCCGTCTTCATATTGTGACCGTAAATGATGAAGATATCCGAATTTTCGTCACAACCCTCACCGATAAACGGAATGCCCGAAAAGGAATAGTTCTTATCAAAATCCCTGTGCAGATAGTACTGAGAATCGTTTTCGGGCGGCATAACTACAGGATAGTCGATGACCGTGTCGGGAATTGAAAGCCAGCCTACGAAATCGGAATTGTGCTCAGAGAGCCTGTAAAGACCCTTGCCGTCTGCGTTTTCATTTTCATCCTCTGCAATACGACGGATTTCGGAGAATCTCTCCTGCTCCTGCTTCTGAGGAAGATAGACCTTCAGTCCCTGATAAAGAGATATGACGAGTACGGTTATGAGTGCAGCCGCCAGAAGCGCCAGCACAGCTGTTTTTAATCTGCTTTTCTTTTCCGTACCGTCATCCCCTTTCACTTATTTTCTTTTCTTTTTCTTAATAATCATCACGGTTGCAAACGCAGCTACAATTACAACAAGCGTGACAGCATACGGCGTTACCGAAGTGTCGAAAATACCGGTCGGTATCGTACTGTCTCTGGTATTCGTTACGGCAAGCGTTGCGTCACCCGTCAGACGGAATGTCTTTGAAGTAACATCTTCGGCTGCGGCATCGCCTAACTTGAACGAGGTCTTATAGTAATCGTTGTTCTCCGCTATCGTGATATCGGTATCAAGAGGCAGAACAATAGTAACGCTCTCGCCGTGTCTGAGTGTGAAGCTGTCGCCCGTATGGAGCTTCTGCGTCTGAACAACGCCGTTCTTCGCCCACTCAAATTCAGCCGTCGGCAATACTCCGGCAACCGTCAGCGTAAACGTGAAGTCCTTTGCTCTGTTGCCCATATTGCCCGTAACGGTTTTGGTTATTGTAAGATTTGCGAACATATCAACGGGCGTGTTGGGTATGGCTATAGTACAGATATTCTCGTTTGTGCCCGTTATGCTGAGATAGTCGCCGTGTCCTGCGCTGTCAACAGTAATCTCGCCGAGCTGAGAAATCGTAAACTCTATGTCCTCGGTTAACAGCGCATAACCGTAAGCCGGCGAAAGCTCGGTAATATAATACTTACCCGCTTTGAGCGTATTGTCAATTTGCGGAATGACGCCATCCGTACCCGTAACAAGGTCCCCGTAACCGGGCATCGGGTTAAGGTCCTTAACCAAACCGCCGATACCGCTGACGCTTCTGTAAAGCGCAAAGTGCGCATTTGTAATCGGGTCGCCCGTGATGGAGTCAACCTTGACAGCGCTGAGGGTAAACGGCTTATTGAATATGTCGATATACGCTATAAGCTTGTCGCCCGCAATATCAGACTTTCTGCCGTTCTGCCACTCTGAGCTGTTGCCGCTTATAGTAACGGTATCGTCGTTTGCTATCGAGAATACCGCAGTATTACGGATACCGACATAAGCCGCGGGAGCCTCGGTTTCGGTCAGACTGTAATTGACGTTTCTCTCAAAGTCGTAAAGTATTGTAACTCTGCCGTGCGAATCCGAGGTGAACGTACCGAGGCGGTTATCACCCTGCATAAGCGTAAACTTACCGCCTGCAAGAGGCAGGTTGGTCTTCATATCGTAAAGTGTTATTACGACACCGCCCGTACGGGTGTTCGTTATAGTATCGGTTCTGACGTTTTTAAGATTCGACTGCTCGTCATCTGTGGAAACGGGTTCACCCTTGCTGTACTCAACGCTGTACGAATACGGGGCGGACGTGTTGGTGTTGCTTGCGACAGCATTGACAACGGTAAGGTCTCCGTCGTTAAGCTTACGTGTAAGGGCTGAATATGATGTTACTTTTCCGTCGGAATCGACAACGGGATTTGTAAGCTCAACCTCGTGTACTGCATAATCGGCAAAGGTCGTACCGCTTATCAGGCTGTCGAAGAAGTAACGTGCGGTTTTTCTCGAGTTTGTAATTTCTCTGAGTGTGTCGGGAACGAGCGTACCGCCGGCATAAACTGCGACATATACGGGATCGTGTGACTTGGTGAAGCTGCTGTCGCTCCACTGCTTATTGACATCAAGTCCCCAGCCTCGTTTATTCTGAACATACATCTTGGGCGATTCGTTTGCTCTGACCCAGCCGGAGTTAAGCGTGTCGCCGTCCTCGGCATGATACGTTCCGCTTTCACGTTCATAGGCAACGAAACTGTAGCCGACAGGTATTTCGTTATCCTTTTCAACGAGCATGAATTTCGTGCCGACGGTAACATTGGGTATATGAACCGTGTAACCGGCGGGTATCTTCGAAATTGCGCCGTTCATAGAGGTTTCAAAGGTAAGCGGCGCCTTCTCGCTGCCCGTCAGATTATCATAATCGCTGTAAGACGTCGGTACAAGTCTGCCGGCGCTTGCATCCCATCTGCAGAGATGGCCCTGATGGTCGGTGACATAGTATTTTGTCATATTCGCAAGCTCAAGGTTGTCGTCGGTGCCGTTTGAAAGATAAAGCCTGTAATTGAATACCGATTTATCCTGCGACGCATTAAGCACATGTCCCTGCTCATCAAACAAGGTCTTTTCAATGCTGATTGTACGAAGCGAATCGGGATCGACATGGTTTTCGAATACAATCGAGGGTCGCTGCGCAACGCTGATCCAGCCCGAATCGTACGAGCTTCTTCCCGAGCCGGTAATTGTATCTCCGGTCGCCGTAACGCCGTTAATCTTGACCGAGTCGTAAACCTCGTCGTTAATACCGCATTCGACTATTTTGTACTCAATGGTATTCGTCGGGAAATGTACCTCGGCGCTCTTACCCGGATTGAGCAGATAAACCGAGTTGTACGAAACCGTGCTGTTAGGCGGAGTATATACGGGAAGATAGTCAACCCTCTGAGTTGAATTCTGATAGGTGACGTTAATAATGTTGTTATCGTTAGTAAGCAGACGCTCAACGTTGTTTCCGTCCTTGTACCAGATCTGATAAGGATACTCAACAAGGTTGAAGTCAAGGTCATCGGAGCCCGTAACGGTCTTGGTAAGCATAACATTACCGGGCGTTACGTTACTGAGATTGAAGCGCATGTGAAGGTTGGAAGCTCCTGCGCCTCTCTCCATATAGAATACGCGCATCTGGTGCGTGGTGTAAGGTCTGAATACGGTTGAACCGGGTTCAAAGAATCCGGCGAGATAATTGTCAACTTCCTGCTGTGTAGCAGAGGGATTTCTTTCTCTGTAATTTTCTTCAAATACCTGACGGATTGTCTTCTGAACACCTTCGACTATTACCTGACCTGTCGAGAAGTTGACGCTTCCCTGAAGGGCGGAATGGATACCTCCGAGGTCGATAAGAAGCTCGCCGTCGGCATAGAACCAGAAGTCGTCGTCGCCAGTAAACTCGAAGATTATATCGTTGCCCCAGGCATCCTTACCGTTAGGAGTCGAGGTGAAGGTCGCGGTCATTTCCATACCGTTGTAATAATTCGGATTGCTTACAAGGTGCAGTCTTTCGTGCTTACGGGGATCACTGTCGGACAGCTTGCCGATAGATGTATTGCTGGGGTTTGCAAGTGCGCTGTAAAGGTTTTCAGGATTTTTAACCGCAAAGGAATTTGCCGTAATCTTATCGTAGGGGAAGAACTGACCGTGCTGAAGAGTCGGCTTAATACTCAAGTCGGTTGTACCGAGCTCCTTATATACGGTAAAGTCAGATGTTCTGTTGCCGTTTTTATCAAGCAGGGTTGCGAAGTTTTGGCAACTGTCATACTCATAATAACCGCTGGCGTGATATGTGCTCTCGAGGAACAGATGATTGACCGTCGAAGCGCCCGAATAAAGCTCGGAAAGCGGGCGGCTTGTTCTGACCGTCGTGGGATATCCGTCATTGCCGAGATTGGACGAAAGAAGATTCTTAGTCGCACCGTCCATACTTGTAGAATTTGTGCCTAAAAAGTCATTCTGTAAGTAGCCGTTCGTAGCGCTCTGAGTCGGGAAGTCGATCATCTTCATTGTAATTCCGTACTCGCTGTTGTCAACCGTGTCAACCTCTGTCAGAGTGCCGCTCGGAGTTTCAATAATTGCGAAATAGAAGGAGTCGGCGTCAGCCTTGGCACCGGAAAAAATTCTTCCGTTTGCAATATCGGCCTCAATTCCCGCATAAGCGTAATACGGCTCATCCCATGCAATAATTGAAGAATAGTATTCGCCGTATCCCCTGCCGGGAAGGTTTATACCGATAGTATTGTCGGAAAGAGTCTGTCCGTCCTTAATCTGAGGAGCGATATACTTTCTCGAATAGGGGTTATAAAGCTCAAAATAATTATTGGGGGTTACTCCGTCCTCGGCGTAATATTCGGTGAAATTCCAGAGTAACGTATTTATCTGGTTTCCTATCCAGGTAATGTTGTCGCCTCGTTCGTAGCACGGATAAAGCGAACCGTCATGGTCAATAGCATAGAAATCATACGACATAGTCGAGTCGTTCCATACACGGGTATATACAATAACATTTTCTCCGTTGGGAACCTCGGAAATGCTGACCTTATCCGCAAAGTAGGTGACGTAATCATCACTGCTCAAGGCAGACTTTTCAACGAAATACAGCCACTGTGACGCCGTGGTTGAATTTGAAGTTGCACCGTTGAATGAAGTGCCGTTGAAGTTAATTGATTTACCGTTTGCAGAGAGCGAAATCTGGTTCTTAGTATTTGACAGAACAGTTATCTCCGACGCCTGATCCTCATTGACAAGAGTCAGTGTATTGCCTATATTAAGATATTTTGTAGCACCGCCGACTTCTGTTGAAACCGTATAACGCTGACCTGCAACATGATGGAATGTCCACTCGGTAATATCGCTGTCCTCGGCAATATACAGAGTTTTGGATGCAGTATCCGTTCTCACGGTCATCGACACCATAGTCAGTGAGTTATTTGAAGCGTCAGCCATAAACGCATATCCGACAGTTCCGCCGGAGTAGCTCATAAGTCCTATACTCTTGCCGTCAAGCTTAAGGAAGTCCTCAGAAACCATAATCGAATCGGCAAACGCAATTTTAATGCTTGAGTTGTTGGCGTTATTGTGGTCTTTATAATATCGGATACCTCCGCCGCTTCCCGAATGCTGAAGGTACTTTGCTTCACCGCTCTTCTGAAGATAATACGAATTCGCTCTTCCGCCGGTTGATAGCTCTATAACATCCGCCTGAGCTTCGGTTCCCAGACCGACATTTACACCGCTGGTGTTGTAAATATACTTCGGCACGCCGCTAATTACGGTATAAATCTTGTATCCTGTACCGGACGGGGTGAAATGCCACGCACAAGCAAGTGAAGCATCCGTAGTTTCCGCTAATACGGCGTTTGAAACTATCGTTTGTGTGAAATAGTGTGCGGTATTTGATGTGTCTTCATAGTAAAGAAGGAATCCGTCATCCGAGCGGTCACCCGTCAGGTCGTTTAACGAACTGATTGTTTCTATGTCTCCCGAAGCCTGCGCGCCTATGTCAACAATAGCATAAACGCTGAAGCCCTTAGCCGAGAAGCTAAGCTTTCCGTCCTCAACGCTGAAGTCGGATATTTTTTCCTTCGTGCCGTCATCCTTTATGTGAAGCAGTTGAAGCTTTGAGCCCTGCTTTATTGCAGGGTTGCTGATTTCAACCTCAATGGGATAAATCGAATTGGGCTGATACTCTTCTTCGCCGTTCATAATGCTTATATCATAAGCCGCTATAACCTTTGCCCACGGAATATCGGCGAGCAATTCGTTCTTAGCGTTATCGCTGTTGTATTCTTCGGTTACGTCGGTTGCCTGAGCCTTTGCGCCCTTCGGCATCCAGCCGCTTAAGCTGAGCTTATCTTCCGAAGACCTGCCGTTAGGATAAGCCTCCAGACTGAGCGTTTCGAACTCGGCGGTCTCGCTGCTCTTCTTCACTGTTTCGGCGACAAGCGGAGCTATAACCTCACCTGCACTGCTCGAAATCATTGCAACAACAATGAGTACCAGAAGCGCAGAAACCAGCGGCTTTTTACACTTTTTCTTAAACGCGTTGACAAAACCCGTAATAAAGGAGAGCAAGCGTCTTAAAGCAGTATTAAATTTTTCATTTATGATTTTCATACGCAAACCCTCCTTTCTTATTATTCAGTGTTTGTCTGCAATAATGTTAATCAGTATTTTTCTTTTTCTTTATCATTTTGTTTGTGTCCGCCAGATATATGACTGACAGCCCGAGCAGGCCCGCCGAAGCAATCATGGCAACGAGGAAATAATGTTCCATCATTGTATCGTCGCTTGTTTTGGGATTGCGCTTGTCGGGTGGCGGCGAGACGTTGCTTCCCTCGTCAGAAGGCTCGGTTGGTTCGGGCGGCAAAAGAATGTTCGCAAACAACAGACACTCGGGCGTTCCGTCGCTGCCCGTATGTCCGGCAAACTTTTCATCGCCCTTATTGACAACTACAGTCGTTTTCAGAACTCCGTTGTCGTCCATTACGTAAATGCGCACGGTGTAAACCGTTGTGTCAAAGGTTATATCTCTGCCGTCAGGCTGCACCTGAACAGAATAGGTGTAGCTGCCGGGTTCGGAAAAATCTATATAGAACCGACCGACCTCCCCGTCAGCGAGTTTAAGCTCGCAGATTTCGGGAATCGGACAGTTAACTTCCGGTATTATTACTGCTGTGCCGCCCTGCTCTATTTCAACCGGTACCGAGACCTTTGCGGGAGTATAGCTGAATGCGAAAGCCACGGTGCTTGTTAACATCAGCAATGCGACAAGCAAAATGATGAATGTAAACAGTTTCTTCATCTGGATTCCTGACCTTGTATTTCGGTTAGTGTTCCGAAAACAATAATTCTTTCATAACTTTCTGCCGACTGGCAGGTTGACAGTCCTATAATTCTCTCTTGGGCGCTGACCGCTTCGGGATAATAAACGGCGGAATGTACGCTCAGATATTCAAGCAGCTCACTGTTGCTGATATCGGTGGGATTAAAGACCGTCTTTTCGGTCGCCTGAGTTTTACATGAGGCGAAGAAATCAATTCTGTAGTTTTTTCCGTTAAGGACCATAAGCGTTCCTGTTCTGTGCGCTTCAAAATATTCCTTGTCAATGAATGCGTCAAGTGCGCCGAACATAGCGCCGTATTCCATATGATGTCCGTAAACGAGTGAATAGTCGTCGGTGAAGTCGTTTTTGTTCCTTACGTCAAGGAAAATACTTCCCGACAGAGAATAATTACCGTAAGGGTCCTTGTTGAGATATTCCTCATTGTTCTGTCCCTGCATTACGGGATAGTCAATCTTGGTATCGTCAACGCTTAACCATGCGACAGCGTCAGCCGACAGCTCTGCGAGGGCCTCGGGATGGCTCAGATCAGGCTTAAACCTGAGTATGCCCGTGTCATTTGCCCCTGCGAAAACCATATAGGCGTCTATCATCGCATAAAGACAGATAAGAAAGAGTATGAGAGATACAATGGCTACAATGCGGTCCACGCTTTTGTTGAGAAAAATAACCGTTTTGCGTACCGTTGTACTCACCTCTTTTCAGTAACCTAAATTTAACCATACGGCAACAATCCGTATCACCTGTGTTTTTTTACAGCGTACGGACCGTTGCCGTAACTGTATGGTTCATAATTCAAATAACGAATTCGCACTTTGGCTCACACTGAAAAGTTTTCAGTGTGAGCCGATATTCGTTTTTCCTTTAAGAAATTCGCTGAGAATTATTCAGCGTAGAGTGCAGATCTTCTCTTCTTGGCGATGAGGAAGATAATAACCGCGCCGAACAGGCAAAGTCCGATTGCGAACGGAGCAATTGCCATGATAACACCGGTCGGTATAATACCTGCACGGGTATCGGTGAAAGAAACGAGGATTGTGTTAGCATCGTTTTCATCGATATCACCGCTTGCGCCGTTGTTAGCTGCGGCAATGGTAGCCTCAGAAGCTGTCGGATCGGTATCGTCGTTATCGCCGGTAACCGTAACAGCGGGAGTATAGTCTTCTTCGTTCTCAACTATGTTGTAGGTTGTACCCATCGGGAGACCGAGAATGCTGATGGTCTGGCCGTCACGAACATAGAAGACCTGAGTGATTGAAGTAGCGCCGGCGGGAACTTCAAGCTCTGCGGGCTGAGTTGTTGTGCCCGAGATAACCGTTGTGGCATCATTGGGATCTGCAGCGATGGTTGCGTCTGCGCCGCCGGTTGCGTAGTCAACAGTATATTTGTTACCCGGAATAAGATTGTCGAGAGTAACTGTAACTGCGAAATACTTGTCTCTTGATGCCTGGTTGCCGTCAACTTCCTTTGCGATGCTGATTGTACCGGTGGGATAATGGTTAACGAAACCGTCGACCTTATCGGCAACAGCAGCGCCTGCAGTTGCAACGTCGCCCGAACCTGATGTTGCATTTCTCGCAGGAGCGGCAGCATTGCTGTGAAGAACTGTGCTGCTTACGGTGAGAACGCCTGCATCGTCGCTGGTAACGTAAACGTCAAGATAAAGCGGATCGGTAACAAGGCCTACCGCTGTATCGGTTGAGGAAACCTCGGTAAGATTGTAGCGATATACGCCGGGCTCGGTGAAGGTGCAAGCTGACAGGTTGATGGTTGCAGTCTGCTTAGCATACTTCTTTCCGCCTGTGAGCTCGGAAGAGTCAAGTATGTCGCCCGTCTGAACCGTTGTGTAGGTAGTATCGGTAGGCGCAAAGGTTACCGTGTTAACTGTAGCACCGGTGGGGCCTGCATATACTGCCATGTGGGTAGCATCGGCAGCTATGGCAGTACCGGGAGCTATAGCAAAGGTTACTACCGTGTTGGGAATGTAAGCGTCGCCCGGTACAACAAGGTACTTTTTGAACTGAACGCTTGCGGGACCGTTAACGGGAGTGTTGTTAACAGCTGAAGCTGAGATTGCTGCGATACTCATAACAAGTGCGAGAATTACGAGAACAGCAAGCATTGCTGAAAATCTTCTCTTCATAATTTTTACCTCCTTTATGAATTGAGAAAATTTGGTTTGTGAATTTATATCTGAACGCCGCCAAGACAGTTTACTGTCTAAAAGCCTCTGCGGCGAAAAGAAAAGATTATGGGACCGTCGAGATCGCTCAGATCAAAAGCTCCGCTTACCCGACTGTCATCCGTGTCCTCTCGGTAATCGTTGAGGATGAACACCTTACCCTCCGCGACAGTGTAGGGATATTCAATATCCGACTGCTCGCTGGGGTAGGTTGGATAATAAATGTCCTCAGCAGCGGCAACTCCGTTAACAAGCAGCTGACCGACGTCATTTATTTCGATAACGTTGCCCGGAAGTCCGACAACCCTGCCGACACATTTTTTGCCGTTTCGCTCGTACACAACCGCAGCATTAAGATACGGACGCTGAAGCCTTAACGAAACTACAAGGTCGCCGTCGTTTATCGCAGGGTGCATATTGTTTCCGTAGTGAATCGTCACCGCAAGAACGAAGCTTAATATCAGCCATACAGCGGCGGCAATGCACACAATTTTCACAACGAGACTTACAGCCAGTCGCTTTGTTGACGGCCGTTTGGGCTGCGGCTTGTTCTGAACCTGACTTTCGTTATCAAATTGTACCTTTTCGGTTGCGTTTTCTCTTTCCAATGCTTTCTCCTGACATAAAATACTATGTTATCATTATAATTATAGTTTATTTTTTTAACTTTTCAATACTTTTTTTGCATTATAATCAACGTTTTTTGATTTTCGATGTATTGTAATAATTCTTTGAAAACTTAGAAAATAAAAAAGCGCATCGCACTGAAACCGCCCTCAGATACAATGTTTTCTTCAACTCCGAGCTGTTTTATCAATTCCCGCACCAAGTAAGAGCATATCCGTTCGGATATGCTCTTATCTTTTTGTATTTTGTCTGGATACGGCATAAAACCCGCCAACCGCAACCGACAATCAACCCAAAAACGAACAAAGTGCGGACGCTCTAAGCGACAGCTTCTGCAAGGTGCACACTTCCGCACCAACTAAAGAGCATATCCAATCGGGTATGCTCTTTAGTTTTGTCTGTTCAGAAAGGAAGACGGGGCTTGAAGCCTAAGAGGGTGAGGAGCGTTAAGAAAACAGTTCTGTGAACTGTTTTCAGCTCCGAAGTCTTTGACGGGTCCTGTCGCAAGACGGGTGTCAAAGATGCCCGATTTGCCTGCAAATCGGCGGCGCGTCTTCCGCACCAAAAGAGCAGGCAATTTGCCTGCTCTTTTTTTGCCTTAAAATCGGGCTTTTTCGCTATGCGCTTTTGTTTGTCGGGACTTGTCGCATACACGATTGCACACGGTTCATCTCAATTGACCACAGTTTATTGCACAAACTGCAGACGCTTTGCAACATTTTTTGCTTTATTTTGTCATGGTAATTACTTCTGTCTACCAGCTCTTCTCACTGCTTGTTTCTCAGTATTACGAATCAATCGTTGAAATTGTCAGCGTAGTTTCTTCAAGGACATCCAGCAATACCCTGACAGTGTCGAGCGAGGTAAACATATTAACTCCGTTTTCAATGGCGGTACGGCGTATTGCAACGCCATCTTCATAGTGAACTCCCGACAGAATTGCCCTTGTGTTAATCACATAGCTTACATAACCGGCACTGATGGCATCGAGTATCTGTGTACTGCCTTCGCTGATTTTTTTCAGCGTTCGGGTTCGGATTCCATTCTCACGCAACACCTTTGCTGTTAAATCTGTTGCCTCTATGTTAAATCCAAGCTCATAAAATCTTCTTACAAGCGGAATGGCTTCCTGCTTATCCTCATCCGCAAGCGTTACAATAACCGTTCCGTAATTCTGTACCTTTATGCCTGCGGCAATAAGTGCCTTACACATTGCCCTGTGAAGACTTTTATCGTACCCTATCGCCTCGCCTGTTGACTTCATTTCAGGCGAGAGATATGCGTCAACTCCTTTTATTTTACGGAATGAAAATACGGGAACCTTAACATAGTATTTTTGCTTTTCTTCAGGATATATATCAAATATTCCCTGCTCTTTCAGTGATTTTCCGAGTATAACTTCGGTTGCAATATCTGCGAGACTGTATCCCGTCGCCTTTGAAAGGAACGGTACTGTTCTTGAGGAACGGGGATTAACCTCAATAATATAAACCTCATCATTTTGATCAACAATGAATTGTATATTATAAAGTCCTATTATACCTATTGCTTTACCAAGCAACTTGGCATATCGGAGAATAGTGCCTTTCACCCTGTCACTTATTGAATATGACGGATAAACAGAAATCGAGTCGCCGGAATGAACGCCCGTTCTTTCTACAAGCTCCATTATTCCCGGTACAAAAACATCTCTACCGTCGCATATAGCGTCAACCTCAACCTCTTTGCCCTGAATATACTTGTCTACAAGTACGGGCTTATCAACATCAATTTCAACTGCATTTTTCAGATAATGCCGCATATCTTTTTCCTTTGAAACAATTTGCATTGCTCTTCCGCCGAGAACAAAGGACGGACGAACAAGCACGGGATAGCCTACTTTCCCAGCTGCTTTGATTCCCTCTTCAACAGATGTTACTGCAAAACCGGCAGGTTGGGGTATGCCGAGTTCTTTTATAATTGCATTGAAGCTGTCACGGTTTTCTGCCTTTTCAATAGCTTCGCAGTCAGTACCGATAATTTTTACTCCTCTGTCCATAAGCGGCTGAGCAAGGTTTATTGCTGTCTGACCGCCGAGAGAAGCTATTACGCCCTCCGGCTTTTCAAAGTCGATAATTGCCATAACATCTTCGGGTGTCAAAGGCTCGAAATAGAGCTTGTCGGCTGTCGTGTAGTCAGTTGAAACTGTTTCGGGGTTGTTATTGATGATGATTGCTTCATAACCTGCACGCTTGATTGTTTGTACGGCGTGAACGGTTGAGTAGTCAAATTCAACGCCCTGACCGATACGGATTGGACCTGCGCCGAGAACAACAATTTTTTTGTTGCCGGTACATACAGATTCGTTTTCCTCTTCATAGGTAGAGTAAAAATAAGGCACATAGCTTTTGAATTCAGAGGCGCAGGTGTCAATCATTTTGAAAACCGGAGTTATTCCTTCCGCTTTTCTTTTTTCGGTAATTTCTGTTTCTTTACAATCCCACAAACGAGCAATAGCCTTGTCAGAAAAGCCCATTCGTTTTGCAAGGTACAGCATACGGGAATCCCCGACACTGTTCTTCAGCTTTTGCTCGGTATCAACAATATTTTTAATCTTACGCAGAAAGAAACGGTCAATTTGTGTTTTTTCAAATATCAAATCAATATCTGTCTTTTTGCGTAGCAGAGCCGCTATTGCAAATATACGGTCGTCTGTACCCTCTTCAATATATTCAAGAAGGTCATTTGCCGTCATTTTTTCAAACTTTTCAAGGAAAATATGACAGGCGTTGGTTTCCAGTGAGCGTATCCCTTTCAGTAGACTTTCTTCCAGTGTTCTGCCTATACTCATGACCTCCCCTGTTGCCTTCATCTGAGTGCCGAGAATATTGGAAGCATCAGAGAATTTGTCAAACGGAAAACGCGGAAGTTTTGTTACAACATAATCAAGTGCAGGTTCAAATGAAGCAAGAGTATTGGCAAGTATTATTTCGTCCAGCCGCATTCCTACTCCGATTTTCGCGCTTACACGGGCTATCGGGTATCCGCTTGCTTTCGAGGCTAACGCAGATGAACGGGACACTCTCGGGTTAACCTCAATGACATAGTATTTAAAAGAATTCGGATCAAGCGCAAACTGCACATTGCAACCGCCTTCAATCTTTAGCTCTCTTATTATTTTCAGCGCACTGTCACGCAACATGTGGTATTCCCTGTTAGTCAATGTCTGCGAAGGGCATACGACAATACTGTCGCCCGTGTGTATGCCGACAGGATCAAGATTTTCCATATTGCATACGGTTATTGCCGTGTCGTTGCAGTCCCTTATTACTTCATACTCAATTTCCTTGAAACCCTTAACGGATTTTTCAATTAAGACCTGATGCACCGGACTTAATGCAAACGCCTGCTTACCTATTTTTGCAAGCTGTTCTTCGTTGTCGGCAAAGCCGCCTCCCGTTCCGCCCAGTGTGAATGCGGGTCTTAAGACAACGGGATAACCGATTTCTTCCGCCGCCTTTTTTGCTTCATCAAGAGAGTATGTTATCTCGGAAGGTATAACCGGCTCGCCGATTTCTTCGCACATTTCCTTGAAAAGCTCTCTGTCCTCTGCGCGCTCAATACTGCCTGATGGAGTTCCGAGAAGCTCAACTCCGCATTCCTTCAGCACACCTTTTTTTTCAAGCTGTATTGCAAGATTAAGTCCTGTCTGTCCGCCTATACCGGGCAGAATAGCATCGGGGCGCTCTCTTCTTATAATTTTGGCAACATATTCAAGCGTCAGCGGCTCCATATATACCTTGTCGGCTATCTGTGTGTCGGTCATTATAGTTGCAGGATTGGAATTGCACAGTATTACCTCGTAGCCTTCCTCTTTGAGCGCAAGACAAGCCTGAGTGCCGGCATAATCAAATTCGGCAGCCTGACCGATTACAATAGGACCAGAACCGATGACCATAATTCTTTTAATATCCGTTTTTTTAGGCATCGTCTTTTGCCTCCTTCATAAGCTCAATAAAACAGTCAAAAAGGTATGCACTGTCCTGCGGGCCAGGTGCGGATTCAGGATGATACTGCACCCCGAAAGCACGGTCCTTTTTACACGCCACGCCCTCAACAGTATTATCCAGCAGGTTTATATGCGTAACACTCAACGCAGTGTTAACGATACTGTCTGCATCAACGGCATAAGAATGATTCTGTGAGGTGATTTCAATTTTACCCGTTATGAGATTCTTTACGGGATGATTGCCTCCTCTGTGCCCGAATTTCAGCTTGTAGGTTTTTGCGCCGTATGCAAGAGAAAGAATCTGGTGCCCCAGACAAATTCCGAAAATCGGCACCCTGCCTATAAGACTGCGAACGGTAAAAATAAGCTCGTTTACATCCTTGGGATTTCCCGGACCGTTGCTTAAAAACACGCCGTCAGGATTAAGCGCTTCTATTTCACTCGCAGTGGTATTCCACGGTACAACTGTAACATTACAGTTTCTTTTCACAAGAGATCTGATTATATTTTCTTTCATACCGCAATCAACAGCAACGACATGAAACCAGGGATTATTACAACCGTATTCTTCTGCATTTTTTCTGCTGACACGGCAGACTGCATCGCTTGGAAGAACTGTATTTTTCAGCATTTCAAGGGCATCGGCATCATCAGTCTCAGAGCTTGTAATCAAAGATTTACACGAGCCTGTTTCACGGATTTCCCTGACAAGCTTTCTTGTATCAATTTCGCTGACGCCGACTATGCCGTATTTTTTCATCACGCTGTCAAGAGTTTCTGCGCTGCGGAAATTGGACGGCTCGTCATTATATTCACGCACTATAAGCGCAGAAACAGTAGGAATTCTGCATTCATAATCATCGTTATTCATACCGTAATTGCCTATAAGCGGATATGCCATTACTACGCTCTGCCCCGTATATGACGGGTCGGAAATAATTTCCTGATACCCGACCGGTGAGGTATTAAAAACAATTTCGGCAACACGCTCTTCACGCAAGCCAAAGGACTTTCCGTAATAAACAGAACCGTTTTCAAGCATAATTTTCACATCGCAATCCGATTTATAATTCATTATCATACCTTCCCAAATATAAAAATAAAAGCCAAAGATGCCCTGGAACCCCAAGACACCTTTGCCTTTCGTATTATTTTATTACTAATCCATATAGTTGTCAAGAAAAGTAATTGCATATTTTAAAAAAGCAAAACAGACTGCACTCATCCGAGTACAGTCTATGTGATTTACACTCCGCTGTCGCCGTAGTTTGAAAGCACTCTTGCCGACGGGTCGTTGACATCGCAGCCCTCCCAGGATTTGTTGGGCATCCAGAAATCAACTATCATCTGCGACTGGCCGGGATAATACTTTTCAAAAATATCTCTGTAAAGCAGCGATTCCTTTGTGAACGGCTTTGCGTGGCTGTATTTTTCGCAGCCCTCTCTGAACTGTTCATACGTATAAACTGTTTCTGCATACTCCTTGAGATAGTCGACCATCGAATGACCTACCGCATCCGAGAACGCCGCTTTTTCACGCCAGAGTATTTCGTCGGGCAAATAGCCGAGACTTTCAAAAGCGTGGCGAAGCAGGTATTTGCCTTTGCCGTAGGTATTCATTTTGATTCCGGGATCAAGAGCCATTACATAATCAACGAAATCAAGGTCGCCGAAGGGCACTCTCGCCTCAAGAGAGTTTACCGAAATACATCGGTCCGCACGAAGCATCAGAGGTTCATAACTTTTTGCACTTATATTAAAATTCTCATCATACATTTTTGCACAGAATCCCCACCAGCCGACAATCATAAGAACGATGAGGCTCAAGATAATGCTCAATATGACAATAAAAACGATTTTCTTTTTTGATTTTGCTTTTTTCATTTTAAGTCCTTCTTCTTTGAGTGTCAATTTGCTTAAATGATTCTACCATATTTTACCCGCTCTTACAACACGAAATTGGCTCAAAATAATGCTTTGTACCAATTGTCGGACTTATCAAAGTTGGGCGCGGGCTTTTGCCCGTTCTTTCGGCTTGCCGAACAAGACGCCGTTAGGCGATGCTTGGACTCACGGTTAAGGGAGTTATTATGCGAAAAAGCAGAATGGCGTTAAAATGCGGTAAGAATAACCGCTTGATTTGTAAGGAAAAGCCGATTTGTGACGTCAACAATGACGTTTTTAAAAATAATTGCCGTTAGAATTAAATCCCCGTACAGCGTTGCTGTTGCGGTGTTTTTCTGCGAGGCGGCACGAAAAAGGCGCCACGCTTTATCCCGCATAAATATCGACCACAGAAAGACGCCCAAAAATGCCTGTAGCTGACTTCCGGATATAATCCCCGAAACAGATGCAAAAATGACTGCCAACTGCCACTCAGAATTATCCGTCAGTTGAAAAACTGCCGTGCGATTTTTAATCTCCCTGCGCCGCAGAGTGAATTACGATTCTGCTCTTTGCAGAACATCCCGTCACAAAGCTCCCACAAGCTCCACACAATCGTTTTTGATTGCTTCGGCGGTTAGTTTTGCTACCGGTTCCCTGCTCGTTCAAAAAACCTGCAAAGAATTGAAATAATATATTTAATAATTTTGTGTTTGTGGAAAAGATATAAAAAGCCCTCCCGAGAATCGAAAGATTTTTCGGAAGGGTTTATGTATTGTTTGTGTATCAATTATTGCACGGGGGTAGCTCATTTTTTAACATACCGTAAAGCCATTTTTCGAGCGCCTTTTATATATTCTTTATGCGCAATCCACTGCACGGGGGTAGCG
>JAEEGI010014038.1_pt1 | contig 16899 bp, 12 predicted proteins | sample 8958751 | NCBI WGS metagenome assembly JAEEGI01 (sample SAMN16246545, study PRJNA631951) | gut metagenome | biome: gut microbiome; feature: rumen; material: KS-attached | host: Bos | place: Iran: Karaj | collected 2018-10
AAGCGACGCACCTCGTTGTTGATAATCATATACAGCTGTTCGCCGGTAGGATTGGACCTCAATGTTTGAGCCGTGCCGTTGAACTCATAACGCTTCTCGGCGGTCTTCCGTTGCGGGTCGATTTCCCACAAGGATGGGTTCTCGCCATAACCCACGTCCCAGGAACGTCCTTCGCAGAGCACCCACACATGGCCGTTCTTGTCAACAGCCATTGTGTTGGGTTCCTTCCCCACTTCGATCTCAGCCACCTTCATGTCATTGTTCATGTCGACGACCTGGACGGTGTTGTAGCTGTTGTGGGAGCTGGGATCCACATAATAAAGCGACCAGTTGCTGACATACAACTCATTGCCCACGGACACCATCTTTTCGGTGGTCTTGCCCATCGCGATGGAACCCGTGTGGGTCATATCCTTGGGGTTGACAATCCAAAGGTTAGAGCCAATGATATCGCTGACATAAGCCTTGTCGGCCGCCACAAAGTACATCTCACGCGGCGAGTAGAAGTCAGTAAGCTTGAAAGGCTTCGTGGTGTCGCAGACCATCGTGCGGGCATCCACCTTGTAGATCAGGTTGCTATTGTTGACGACGATATACAACTTACCGTCAACCAATGCCATGCTCTCGGCCACGTCACCGAGCGGGGCATCGTTTACCTTGTAAAACAAGTTGTTGCCCACCGTATCGGCATTGATGTCATAGAACGACAAGGAAGCGTTGGAGAACTGGAAGTTGCCTTCGTTGAGCACGAAAACACCTGAACCCAGATCCAAGGCATTTGGATTCACTGGAGTGTCGGGCTTGCAGGCAAATAGCGAGACGGCCAGGACAGCCAGCAGGAATAGGTTTAGTCTTTTCATATTAGGTTGTTATTGTTTCACAATACGTTCCGTAACGGTCTTTCCGTCAGCCTTGACACGGACAAAATAGATGCCTTGGTTCAGGCTTCCGAAGTCGATGACGGGCGTTGTCACAGCCATCACCTGTTGGCCCATCAGATTGTACACTTCAACCGATTGCAGGTTCTCTGCCTTCACTGTCAGACGGTCCTTCACGGGATTGGGATACATGGCAATGACATGCTCTTCGTTTTCACCCACATTGTGATGGGCAACGTCGTGTATCACGCCAACGGCATCCAAATCGAAGCCGCTCGACCAGAACGGTGTCGGCCACGGGTCGTTGACGATATGGCCTTCCGAATCGTAAGTGGCATATTCCGGATTGATGGAGCCAATCACGTCAACCAAACGGACATGTGTAATGTGTTCCTTGTCCAAAAGAGCATTATCCTCCACCTCGTCGAGGTCGAAAGGCGTGCCATACAACACCTCGTATTTCCCTGCGAAATTGTGGATCAGCGTGGCATCCATGACACCAAAACCTCCCATCTGGGTTTCGAAAGGCACGTTGGTGACGGCAGGGAAACGGAAATAATTCTCACCATCGGAGCTCCCCTCCACGAAGGCCAGTTCCAAGAAGCAATTCGGCGTATTATGGAAAGGGTTCTCAAACACGGCGAAATCGGGACCGCGACGGTTGCAGATGGGTGAATTGAAGGTCAGCACTGCAGTGCCGCCATCGCCCAAGCTGACCACCATGTTGTCGGCCTTGCCAAGGGCATCGTTATCGGCACCATAACTGACTAGACCCAGACTGAGGTCGTCAATCTGTTGCGGCCCACGGTCAACGGTGCAGCCCGTAGCCCAAGCCACGAAGGCCGAAGAGTCGGCATGCATGGCCGTGGTGCCGGCGACCCCCGCCTCGGGAGCAAACTGCGCCCAAAGCATCGTCGGCACCAAAGCCATCAGCAGGATGGAAATCCTTTTAATCATTTCACCACGAGTTTAGCGGTACGCACGGCACCCTCGTTGTTCACAGTGACAAAATACACACCGGCATTCAGCATCTCGGTGCTGATTCGGACTTGTTCTCCAGCCATGACGTCGGTGTTCACCGTGCTGACCATACGGCCTTGCATGTCGTACACCGAAATCGTGGTCATGCCAGCGTTTTCGACACTCACGAAGGTCTCGTTGACGGCGGGATTAGGATAAATGCTCAAGGCGATGCCTTGGTTCTCCTGTACGCCAGTGTTCATCCACACAGGCTCAACTTCTTGCGTCCAGACATAGGACCATTCGGCAATCTCGGTAGCGCATGACTCGTCGCCCCACTTGATGAAATCGCCGTTCTGGAGGGTCTGCTCCTCATAGCCGTACCAAGCCATCGCACCGTTCACGTTGAACAGCCACCATTGGCCAGCAAGGGCATAGTGCGTTTCTTCTGAATCAACATTGAAGATGATATCTTCGATACCCCAATCGCCAGGCACGTATGAGAAACGGATATCGGTGGCAGCGATGGCATCCATCACTTCCTTCACCGTCACGGTTTCCTCATTGAAGCGGTAGCCCCAAGCCAGGCATCTGTTGGGTTCGTTCCAGTTGACGGCAAAGACAATCTCGTTTTCGCCTTCGCCAACCCAATACTGGATTTCGGAGAAATCAATCATGGCTTCTTCGGCGTAGGTATAAACGGCAGCCACCGGTGACTCCCAGACGTAGGTCCAAGGAGCAATCTCGGTGCCGCATGACTCGTCGCCCCACTTGATGAAGTCGCCGTCCACGACCGTTTGTTGGTCGAAGCCGAGCATGGCCATGCTGCCGTTGACGTTATACAGCCAATAGGTCCCGTAGAGTGCAAGGTCGAGGTCACCTTCAGTGTAATAGATATCGCCCACACCCCAACCGATGTCAACGTAGTCGAAACGCGGGTCAGCGGCTTTGATGGCATCCATGACATCTTTCACGGTCACGGTCTCTTCGCTGAAGCGGTAGCCCCAGGCCAAGCAAGTGTCGGGCTCGTTCCAGTTGACGGCTAAGACCATCTCATTTTCGCCCTCACCAATCCAATAACGGATAGCAGAGAATTCAATCATGGCCTCGTCAGCCAAAGGATAAATAGCCGCAACGGGAGCTTCCCAGACGTATGCCCACGTCTCAGGATCCACCATGGTGCCACAGTTCGTGTCGCCCCATTTCACATAGTTGCCGTTGGCGACGGTCTGCTGGTCGTAGCCAACTTGAGCCATTTCGCCATCGACGTTAAACATCCAGTAACCGCCAGCGGTGATGCCCATTTCGAGGGCACCATCGTTGAAGAGGATGTCGCCAATGCCCCAAGGTCCCAGCGTGTAGGACAAACGGGAGTCGACGTCGGTGATCTTGTCCATCATCTCTTGCACCGTGACCGTCTCGCCTTCGAAGCGATAGCCCCATGCCAAAGCCGTGTCGGGCTCGGCCCAGTTGACGAGGAGGACGGCTTGATTCTCACCCTCGCCAATCCAATAGCGGATGTCGGCAGGGTCAATGGTAGCGTCCTGTTGTGCGAACAGGTTGGTCGTAAACAGACCAAAGATTCCCATAAGGAATAAAAGGGTAAAGTTTTTACGCATAATAATATAATTTTAGGTTTGACATTCAATCCATTACATTAAAATGCTTGGGGAGATGAGGGTACACCTTAATCTATATAAGGAAAGCCAGCTCTTGTCCCGAAAGCCTTGTTTCAGCGACAGGCGGCAGGTCTTCTGACTTACTCCTTTTGTCCGGCCGCCTTCCCGAAAGACTAGGTTTTCAGTGGCATAGTGGCCAGCGTGAAGAGCTTACAGCAGCGGGAACTGTCCGGGATTTGCACCCGATTCCCTATTGAGCCTCACGGCACCGCTTATCGGCGGCAAATATACATCTTTTTTATGGTTTACATACTGACTACAAGAAAAAGTTGTTAATTTTGCCCTCTCAAATAATGATATTATATAATCACGAATAATCATCCAACTATGAAAAAGATAATTACACTATTTACCACTTTATTTCTTTTGATTGGCTTTGCCCAAGCACAAGACATTTATGTCGCAGGCAACCACTTTACCACAGGTAAGGTGTTGAAAAACAACACGCTGCTTTACAGCCTCACCGACAGCCTCGACATCCAGCTGAGAGGCATACAAGTCGCGGAAGACGGAACTGTTTATGGAGCCGGATCCGCCTTCAACTCCGATGGCGTCTATGGCCGTGTTTGGATGAACGACTCTTGCGTGTTCGTCTCCGACAATGGCACCTATTTCGATCACATCGCCCTCAACGGCAACGACTGGATAGTGGCTGGCTTCAACAACATTTGGCAAAACGGCGAGCTCCTCTATTCCTACGACCACGACGAAGACGAGTGCCACATTCACAGCCTGGCCGTCGACACAACGACAGGCGACATTTATGCAGGCGGTGCCATCTCCTTCAATAGCGACTCCCTCTACCATGCCAGCATTTGGAAAAACGACTTGCTGCTTTGGATGGCAGATAGCACTTCGAGCATCCAAAGCATCTGCTTCGATGGCAACAACCTCTATGCAGCGGGATTCATGGTTGAAAACGACTCCCTTACCTACGGTGTCATTTGGCAAAACGACTCCATCATTTACCAATTGGAAAACGCCAACTTCGGACACATCTCAGCATTTGAAGGCAGCCTCTATTGGACAGGGATTTCCTTGACGGATATCATTGTCTATATTTGGCAAGACGGCGAGGTACTCTTCGACCTGCCTGAACTCTCTGGAATCAGCAACTTGGTCGTCAACGAGAGCGGAGTTTATTATACAGATGCACAAACGGTTTATAAAGACAGCGAAGTCCTCTATCAGCCCGAAGAGTGCATCATCTCGGGTCTTGTCGTGGTTCCCTCCGAAACACCACAACCTGGACCAGAGCCCAAACTCCTTCCCTGGTTCGAAGGTTTCGAGGTCGACAGCACCTGGACCGACTGGACCATCCTCGATTTCGACGGTAACACCACCATCGCCTGGGAGCGCACCGATGAAGATGCTGCCACTGGCGACTTCAGTGCCCGCCACCTTGGCTTCGACAACATCCAGGAAGGCTGGCTCATCACACCTCCACTATACCTGAATCTCTACTGCGACTCCACTTGGATGAGCTTCAAGACCTTGGAGGTCAACCCGAGCAGCTACACCAGCAGCAGCCTCCTGATTTCAACCACAGGCACCCAACTCTCCGATTTCACTGAGATTTGGTCGCAAGACAACCCCTCCAACACCTGGGACTCCATCTATATCGACCTCACCGAATACCAAGGCGACACCATTTATTTGGCTTTCAAATACGCCGGTCACCACGGTCACGACTGGTATATTGATGACATAAGTGTCGAAGAAGCGTTAACACTTTTCGACATCACCGTCGAAAGCGACAACCCCGACTGGGGTACCGTCAGCGGCGGCGGCAGCTATCCTTATGGCGACACCATCCAAATCGAAGCCCAACCCAACATTGGCCATGAATTCCTCTGCTGGAACGATGGCATCACCAATAACCCACGCGACATTGTCGTCCTTCAAGACAGCACTTTCGTGGCCTTGTTCGCTATCAGCCAATATACCATCGAAGTCGTTTCCAACAATCTTGAAATGGGCACAGTGACTGGTGGTGGTACCTATCATTACGGAGACACCATCGTGATTGCAGCCATGCCTTACATCGGCTTCGAGTTCATCAGCTGGACCGACGGCAACACCGACAACCCGCGCACCATTATCGTCACAGAAAATGCAACCTACACTGCGCATTTCGGCTTACAGCAGTGCGTCATCAAGACCGATGTCACCCCCGAAGGTGCTGGCACCGTCAATGGCGGTGGCATTTACGATTACGGCTCCACCATTCAGCTGGTGGTCCACAACAACATGGGCTACAGATTCCAGATGTGGGATGACGGCAACATCACCAACCCACGCACCGTCTTCGTAGAAGGAGATGCTATTTATACCGCTGTGTTTGAACCACTCTCGTATGAAATCACCACCGAATGCGACCCCGTGGAAGGCGGTACGGTGAGTGGCGCAGGCACTTATTACTATGGCGCCACTGCAACGCTGACAGCCACACCTAACGAAAACTACTCTTTCCTCTGCTGGGGCGATGGCGTTGTCAGCAATCCGCGCAACATCACCGTTACAGGTAATGCCAACTATAAAGCTCTTTTCTACCTCAACAGTACGCCTCAATATACCATCACCGTCGTAGCCAACGATCCTTCGTTGGGCACCGTTACCGGAAGCGGCACCTACCCAGAAGGCTCCATTGTCGAAATCAGTGCAACGCCCAATAGTGATGCCCTCTTTACGGGGTGGAACGACGGCAACACCGAAAACCCTCGCAGCATCGAAGTTACACAAGACATGGTTTATACGGCCATGTTCAATAAGATAGAGACTTACACCATAACGGTAAGACCTGAGAACCCACTGCTTGGCACCACATACGGCAGTGGCGAATATCCTCTCAATCAAGTCGTCAACATCGGTGCCACTCCCACTTTGGGTTTCTACTTCTCCGGCTGGCAAGACGGCGACATGAACAACCCACGCACTATCACCGTGACGGGCGATGCCGAATACATCGCCTCATTCTCCCAAGACCCTGTTCTGACTTACAACATCACCGTGTTGTACGATGAAAGCCAAGGTTTCATTCTTGGTGCTGGCACTTATAGCGCGGGCAGCATTGCCACCATCGCTGCCATCCCTGCCGATGGCTACATATTTTTGAAATGGAGCGATGATACCAACTATAACCCCAAGGAAATCTTTGTCGACCACGACATCGTGCTGGCTGCCTTCTTCGAGTTCGCCAGCGTGGACGAAAACGGTATGGAACGCCTCCATCTCTACCCCAACCCCGCCAACGACAAGATCCACCTCGAAGGCCTGGAAGGACAACATGAGATTCAGATTTACAATATCTATGGCATGATGGTAAAGACGATTAACATCAACGGTGACAGTGAAATCGACATTAACGACCTCTCTTCAGGGTTATATTTCCTGAATGTGAACGGACATGCCATAAAGTTCATGAAGGAATAAGGCGTTTTCAACAGAAAAAGGAAGGTGAGCCTCAATGACGAGACTCACCTTTCTCATTAAATACGAATTACTTTTTTTACTTAGTCAACACCAGCTTGATGGTCTGGTTACCCAACTCCGAAACAGCCCTGATGAAATAAACGCCCGATTCAAGGGTATTCAGATAGCTCTCCAATGTCGTGTGGTTCAACCCATTGAAGCTGTAGGTATAGCGTTGACGTCCCATGAAATCGAAGACTGTCACTTCAGCCTTTGCTCCTTCCATCAGTGTCACGTGTACCTCGCCTTGGGAAGGATTGGGATACACATTGATAAGTTCATTACTATAAACCGAATCTTTCACATCCAGTAGTTCCAATGCCTGCGAGAAATCCGGAACGCCATAGCCGTAACGGTTGTCAGGATAGTCGGCGTGGTCGCCGCAAGAGCGGATAACATCACAAATCTCCTGCACCGAAGCGTAAGGACGAGCTTGGCGTAAACAAGCCATCGCACCTGCCAGTACAGGGGTGGCAAACGAAGTGCCGTTGCCGTTGTAATAATTCCCTCCCCATTGCGGGTTACCCGAAGCCACGTATGTGCCTTCACCCATAGCCATCACATCAGGCTTGATACGGCCATCGTAGGTCGGGCCCACCGAGCTGAACGAAGCGCGTACGCCCCTGTTATTCACGGCACCAATGGTCAAAATATGCTCAGCATCACCAGGAATGCCCAAAGTGCAGAAACCGTCACCTTCGTTGCTCGCGGCATTGACGCAGATCATGCCACGGCTTGCGGCAATTTCGGAGCCAATGGTCATCGGAGCAGTTTTCCCGTCAAAATGCTCAAAAGGATGATCCCATTGACTCATGTCGAAGTCAATGTAGCCCAACGATGTGGAACACACATCAACGCCAAGACTATCAGCATACTCCGCACCAGAGACCCAGTTATACTCCTCTACGATGTTCTCTGTATCAGAGTTCTCAGTATGGATCAGATAATAGGAAGCCTTGGGGGCCGTTCCTACCATATTGTTGGGGTCGTATGCAGCCATAGTACTCAGGCATGAGGTGCCGTGCGTACTCTGCGTGTACACCGAGTTGGAACCATATACATAGTCGCGTGTACCCAACAGACGGCCTTCGTCTCGCATGTTGTCGAAACAATGATGGCTTTCAGCTCCTATGAAACCTCCGTCAAGGATCGCTATCACGATGCCCGTGCCGTCAAATCCCTGATTGTGCAACTGATCAACTTTCAACTGCGTGACTTGGTCTTCGGCACCACCATAATAGCCACATATACCGCGGTCGTTGGACGATGTCGCATTCATCTCCTTGGCCAACCAACGTTCTTTCTGCTCTTGAGCCTTCAAGTCGTTGGGACAATTGCGCACCACTTCCACGAACTCAAGCGTGTTAATAGCTTCAATCACAGCGGGATTAGTGACATATACCGAGACGCCGTTCAACCATTTTGAGGGGTTGAGGAGTTGCGCACCACAGTCGGCCACTGCCTGAAGATACTGAGGATTGACGGGAAGGTCGTATTCGTCAATGCCAATGCCTAGATTGGCACGACGTTGCAAAGCCCTAGGACTCAAGTAAGTCTCAGGGTTGTCGATGGAATAAGGTGAGTTTTCCTTGTCAGTAAACTGCACCCAGTAGATGTTGGTCGCGATTTGCGCTTGGGCAAACATTGTGACTGCGAGTAACAATAGTAAAAGAGTAACCTTTTTCATCGTTATTGAATTTGAATTATGGACACAATTATATCATAGGTGATAAAAAACGGGCAAAAATAATAAGTTTTTCGGATTCAAGATTTAAAAATCAAAATTTCGTATTCTTCATTCCACATTCCGCATTCCACATTAACTTCGTTGAATCTTCGATTTCCGCATTCGAAAAATCACTACCTTTGCAAAAAAATTCAAAGTCATGCGCATTGACATCATCGCGGTTTTTCCCGAAATGTTTGAAGGGCCCTTCACCGAATCCATCATCAAACGTGCTGTAAGCAAGGGCATTGTGGAGATTGGGCTGCACAACCTCCGCGACTACAGCACCGACAAGCATCACAAGGTGGACGACTATTCCTTTGCCGCCGGAGCGGGTATGGTGATGATGATCGAGCCTGTCGACAACTGCATCACACACCTGAAAAGCCAACGAGATTACGACGAGGTCATATACATGAGTCCTGACGGCGAGCTTTTGGACCAGCCCTTGTGCAACCAGCTCTCAATGAAGAAGAACATCATCATCCTCTGTGGACATTATAAAGGCATTGATGAGCGTATTCGTGAGCACTTGATTACTAAAGAGATAAGCATTGGCAACTATGTCCTTTCGGGCGGCGAACTCGGTGCGGCAGTCTTGGTCGATAGCTTGGTGCGCCTCATCCCAGGTGCTTTGGGCGACGAAACCTCTGCTCTCTCCGACTCGTTCCAAGACGGGTTGGTGTCGCCTCCAGTCTACACAAGACCGAGAAATTACAAAGGTTGGGAGGTTCCCGAGGTGCTTTTGTCGGGCAACGACAAGATTATCAGTGAGTGGCGGCTTGAGCAGGCCATCGAGCGCACCAAGGTGCGCCGACCCGAGATGTACGAAAATTTCAAAAAAAGCTGAGAATCTTCGTTACATATTGGAATTTTTTGTATTTTTGCACCCACTTTTTGGAGAAAAATATACAAAAATATATAAAAATGAGCAAAAACGCATTAATTCAATTCGTTGAAGATCAAATCGTTGTAAAAGATTTTCCGAAGTTCAAGACAGGCGACACCATCACGGTGACCTACAAGATTGTTGAAGGACAAAAAGAGCGTCTGCAGAAGTTCCAGGGCATCGTCCTGAAGCGTAGCGGACAAGGCAAGGTGGGCACTTTCACCATCCGCAAGATTTCCAACAACGTTGGCGTGGAAAGATGTTTTCCCATTGCCTCCCCGATGATTGAGAACATCGAGGTGAACAAGAAGGGCGCTGTCCGCAAGTCACGCATCTACTACCTTCGCGGTTTGCGTGGCAAGAAGGCCAGAATCAAGGAACTCAAGGACTGATTCCTTCAGCAAACAACGAAAAAAGAAGCTCCGGGCGTGGCTCGGAGCTTTTTTTTGGGGATTTTTACTTAATTTGTTCCAATTTTTCTGCAAAAATCAACGATTTGATGGACTTTTAAAACTGAATATTATTTATTCTTCATCACAATTATCTTGACATCCCTCATTCAAAACTTCCAATGTGCTATTTCCAGGACAGAAAAACTCGCCATGGATTTCAACAGTTGGTGCATTGAGAATGCAGTGATCCTTAACCGGAATGACAAAAGAAGCAGAAGAGGGTATTTGGATTTTCTCACTTGCAAGATAATAAGACAGTGGCGAGTTTGTATTGTCGTAAGTAGTAAGTGTTATTACGTCTTGGCAAGCGCTGTTGGTGCAGTGGTAGAAGTTCACTAACGGGTCGCCGATAATGGTAAGACCGAAGTTCCAACAAAGAATCTGTTGCGGTGTGTATTGAGGCATGTAATAGGTCGACCACCAATCAACTAAAGCTTGACCTATCGTGTTGCCTTCTCTAAGAGATTTATAAAAATCAACAAATGGATACATACCGCCAACTTTTGTGCTTCCCACAACACAAAGTCCATCAGATATTGGAGAATAAACATAATCACCTGCCATGAAAGCATTTGCTGGACTTGCAGATGTCCAACGACAAGCACTGCAACAAAACAAGTTAAATCCCAATGATTTGATGCCGTTTGAATACATTTCATTTCCTAAAATAGTGTCATCAAGCTCTCCAAAATTCGTATGCATAGTATCTCTGGAGTGGCTGGCAAGTTGAACAAACTCATACCTTTCATTTTGCAAGCGTTGCATATAGTCAGTTTTTCCAAATATATCCGGATTGGCACGTTCATCAATATGATCATAATTGTTACTGCCATAAAGTGTGTCTATAGAATGCCTAAAATTATTTGTGACATATATTTGACTTGGATCTGGTTTGACCCAATCTTTATTAGTATATGACAACGCAAATTTTTTGTTGATATGTCTATGACCAATCCAGAACTTGTGGTTTTTATTCAAATATATACGCATTCCTTCAATCTCCTCTAATAGACTTCCCATGTTTGAAGTTGATATTCTCCCTACAAAAATTTCAGGTTTTTTATCTCCTGAATATTGGTCATAAAAACCGTCTTGGTTTGAGTCCGTCCAAATACCAGTTAAATCCATGTAATATAAATCACATGGCCACTCTTTTGTTGAATTATTATTAATAACATCTGCTGTTTTATACCATGCTGGAACAATGTCGCCTATGAAGACACAACCGTCCAAATATGTTTGATGATTTAAAATCAAGGCTTTAATGTCTTGACAAGTCTCAGAATCAACTTGTTCCATTATTACATTGCAACCATAGACATAATGAATGTCGTATGCATATCTGTTGATTTCAAAGGTTAAATCTGAATATAAAGTAGAGTCAACTATTATCAATACTTTATGTAGTAAATCTGCTCGACTTGATGCTGGAATATTCAATACCTATTTGTGTGAATACAATCCATTTGGAATTGTAAAATACCTTTCGTCATCAATTGGGGTTGCACAGTCATTTTCATTAAACAATTCTGATAAGTTGAATATATCATCTCCATTTGTTTGTGCCATAATGTTGATATAAGTACAATGTAATAATAAGACAACGATAATTATTTTTTTCATCTTAATACCTCCTTTGCTATTGTTTTATTACCATCTTTAAATACAATATATAATAAAACCAACCCTTTGTATTCTCTTAAGTCTAATGTGATGTTGTTTGAACAATTTGTTTTGGTAAGTATAATTTGTCCCAAACTATCATAAACATAGACGGTTTCCATCGTCTCTTCTGAATTAATATTAATAATTCCGTTTGATGGATTGGGAAACACCTGTATATTAGACATTGATAATTCAAATACACCTGTTATTATAGTCGCTTCTGAGATAAAAACATGATAATATGGCTCAAAACCATTGTCAATTTCCATCGTTGTTGCCATGGAGGCTGTTAACTCCATGCCACGTGTCAATGTGTCATTGCCAACTACGATTGCTTCAGTATCACCATAAGGCCCTAAGCCAATTCTCTCATTGTCAAGATAGTAGTTTCTGCCACCACTGTAAAAAGCCAATTCCATTCCAGGTAATGGAACAAGTCCAATAGCTGGATTTGGCGCATCCTGTAATCTGCCAGATAGAGTCTTTTCTTCAACAGTTTGCAATTCTGCGATTTCAAAAGATTTGAAACTTCTGCCGAACAAATCATATCTGATGGTCTCAACGCCTCCCACATTAACAGGAGTAGTTTCTTCATAGAGATCTGGATTGATGAAACTATGTTTCAAAACTCCATTAATTGTTAGATAAAAATTTTCTGTTCCATCATATACTGATAAGCAAGGAACATCCATGGGCAAATCATCACTAAGGGTTAAAGTGCCATCAATACTATCGGCGGCAATGCTATAAGGAATAGCAAGTTTTAGGTTAAAAACTGGAAATGGTTCGCCATAATAGTCAGTCCAAATTTCATGAGTGCCAACAAATATATATTGTGATAAGCAATTGATCGTAACACCATTAACTATCCATGTGAAATCTGTTTGTAATTCACCATCAATACTAACATAGTAAAGAACATTGCCATACTCATTTAATATAGCATAAGCATCTATCGGCTCGGATTCGGGATATGATATGGGATAAAGCCATCCCATCCAACAAATACGGGAGTTATAATACAAATATTCGGCATCAACAAGTTTTTGAATGTTAATAACACTAAATGCCACTCCGTTTCCGTCCTCCATTTCCAAAATCTCACCAACAACCGAAATCTCGTTTCCAACAGCAATGGTGTCGTAATGAATAACCAAATCCTCGAGATAAGGATTTGGCCAGTAGCCGTCCACCATAACGTAGTAGGTTCCGCCTTCAACTGTAATGGCAAAGCGGCTATCACATACATTCTGCTCGAAATATGGTGCATCCACACGGCTCACCACGCCTGTGATGGTGTCCTGGGCTATGCCTTGGAAGGCTATCGCTAACAATATTATCAATAAGGTCAATTTCTTTTTCATAGCTCAGTTATTTTGAGGTGATTACCATTCTTTTGGTGTCAATCAGTTTTCCTTCAACCAAGAGACTGTACATATAAATTCCAGGCTTGAGCTCATTGGCTTCGATCGTGATGGTGTTTTTGCCTTGATAATATACAGGATACTCCTTTAACTGCAACCCATTCAAGTCATATACCGCTATGACTGCTTTTGAAACCCGCGAATCAAGGTAACAATCAATGCTTGTAGAGGAATTCGTTGGGTTTGGGACATTCTGATACAAGACATTACTGGAAAGCTCTTGCTCCCCTATTCCAAATGTACCGCGATCCTCTAACTCCAGCTCGGCAATCTGATTTTGGAGCGACTCTATGGTACGCTGCTGTTCCTTGAAGGCTTCGATAAGGACTGGGACAATGGCGCTATAATTGACGGCCATGTTGCCTTCGGCATCGTGACGCACGGCTTCGGGCAGCACTTCCTCCAGCTCTTCGGCATACATGCCGACAACCTTGTCCTTCTCCAAATCCTTCAGCAAGCCTTCCAGGGCCTCGGGAAGCACGTTGGGGTTGTTCTCGAAGTCTTCCGGGGTTATCCCGTCAAACTCATGGTTGTCCATGTAATACCCTTTCATGCCTGAAACCAACTCGGTCGCCCCCTCGATGGGCTGACGGCTGCTCTTGGAAGGGCTTGGCGGTGAATAGGTGAGGTAACCGCTGTATGCGAAAACATTGCCGTTTCCCAAGGCATAGAAGCTTTCACAGGGAAGTTCCGGATTGTACTGAAGCCTGACAATCCATGCCTTTGCCAAGGGATTTCGGGCTATTGTCTTTTCAATTTCCCCATACGAGGACAAGATATTGGGCTCGATTGACATCACACCCGAACTGGGAATCTGGATTCCGTATGAGGTGGTTGCACTTTGTAGGCTGATTCGTCCGGTGCTATGCACCTTGATTGCAGTCTGCGCCTGTACCGCCACTGCGAGCAGCACGATGGCTAAGGTAAGTAATATCTTTTTCATTGTCTTGTGTTTTTGAGGGTTGATATTTTGTTGTTGTTTTTAATCCGTTACCGTAAATTCACCATAATACTCGTCTCCGTTGGAGAGCGTGAAGGTGATGATGTAATCCCCAGTGTTGGCCATGTAGGACTGCAGGCCATCAGGGGTGTTCATCCAATAAGTTTGGACAATGGTTCCAGTTGCTGTGGTGACATCAATGGCCACTTGGCCAAGGTTCTCGGTGAAGACCACGGTGAGTGTGTGTCCATCGATGGAGGCTTGGATGGAGGAGCTTTTTTCAGAACCGCCATAACATGTGTTTTGAATAATTACAATGGATGTCCCATCTTGTCCTTTCCCGTTTTCAATTCTGGCCGCGCCACTGGCGTAGCTCAATGCTCCCGAAAGGACCAAGGAGAGCATCAGAACCCATGTTGTTACTTTTTTCATCACTTGTTTAGTTTAGATGTAATGCAAAAGTAATACTAGGTGGATAATCCTGTCAACAAAATGATGGTTCGGATTGGCTCGGGTTTTTGATTAACGTCTTATTAATCAAATAAATAATTGTTCATTAGCTAAGCTTATCATAGTAAGAGGTAGCGGCTTGTTAATGCCGAAAACCTTCTTCAATTTGCCGTCGCGCTCAACCACGGTGTTGTAAGCTCGTTGCATCAAGGCGGCAATGTCGGCATCAGTCAATCCGAGCAGGTATAGGCAACAATAGTCAAGATCGCTATTAGTGAGTTGGGGATAAGCATCCTTGAGGCGAACTGTGAACTGGCCAAAATGCTGGTCGGCTGCTACTCTTAAGGCAAACAACTGTTGCCTGTTTAAGGCTGAATCCTTATATTCCAAATAGCTCACTTTAGATTTGAATTGCCCGTTTTTCACTCGTTCTATAATGAGACGGCAAATAGGCTCGTCTTCGAAAGACTTGGCTTGCTCGGGCGTGGCATACTTTTCATCCTGTTGCCTGATTTGGCCTTTCAACTCACGTGCTTTTTGGTTGCTCCGTTTCAGCCTACCCGACATGACGGCTTGTTCCATTCGACGCGCTCGGCGCTCAGTCTCTATGGTTTCTGTGTACTGCTTATCCATTTCTTCCAGTTCCTTTCTTGTCTTGGCCTCTTTTTCTTCCATCTCCTGTTGGTGTCGTTTCTCTTTGGCTTCAAGCATCTGTTCCGCTTCGGTCTGCCTCTGTCTCAGCTCTTCTTTGTGCTGCTGTTCTGTTTCACCAAGCTTTCTGTCCGCCTCCTCTTGATGCTTCTTCAAAAGTTTCTTACTTCTCAATTTCGCCGGAACTATGATAGCCAAAGCCAACACAATAGCAATGGGAACAACAACCTTCAAGACTTTCTTGACCGCCGTCTCTCGCTTCGCTTCAGCCTCTTTTTCTTGTTTTTGGCTTAAATAGGTTTTGAACATGTCGCTAAGCAGCGAAACCAAAGCGCTGTTTTCCGCTCCTGTCTCATTGTGAAGCGCCAAATAGTGTTTACATTCATCTGACTTTTCACTGTTTCCAAGATTATCATATATAATTCGCAGATAATTTGCCACTTGTATCTGTAAGAGCCCGTTATCTTTACTCTCCAGCACAGGCTCCAAATAAATGCACGCAGAATCATAAAAATATTCCTCAAAGTATATATTACCAATCACCATATAACGAGTTAGTCTTTCATCCTCATCCTCGGCCAAAGCAGCCATCTGTTTCAAACGCTTTAAGGGTGCTTCGACTTGATGTGTCAATTGGTAAGACAATAGGGTTTGGCTTGAAACAACGTTTCTATAAAAAAGATTTGTCGAGTCTGGCATGTTTGCCAAAGCCTGCGAATAATAATAGTTTGCACTGTCCTTTTCGCCTTTCATATTAAACTGTAGGCCTATGCGATACAAGGCATTGGAGATACTATATGCTGAAATAGGCGATATAAGGGAATACTCATAGGAGTTTTTATAGCACACAATGGCTGGCTCCATCATGAATTGCTCGGAAAACATATCCCCAAGACGGTTATAGGTATAAGTCATGAATTTCGCCTTCTTCCCCACCAGTTCCTTCTCCTCAAAATGGTTTTCCATCACCTCCAATGCCTTCAGGTATTCCTTGCAGGCATCCACCATGCTGTCTTTCTCGTAATAGCCCACACCATTGATATAATGGGCGCGGGCATCCAGGAAGGCGATGGTCGCCGTCGTATTTTGGGCGGACGCACGCCGTGCGTCCCAACGATGCCGATTGGGCTGTAGGGACACACCGCGTGTGTCCGCCAACGAATCGAAATACGCCACAGCCTGCAACAATTCCTTGCGGTTGGTCTGGGCGCGGTCGTTCTTGTACAGCAATTCGGCCAACAGAAGATTGGCGTAATGGCGGTTGTAGAGACGCATTGCATGCGCCTCCATGGAATCATCGTCGGAGATGTCGGCAGACACAATGCTTGCGTCTCCCCTACAGGTGTCGAAATAGGGCAACAGACACGCCAACGCGCTGTCGGGCTGGCGCCACATCAGACTGTCGATGGCGGACAACTCGGGGGATGCAATGGTTGTGGGTAGAGACGTGGCGCGCCGCGTCTCTACAAGGTCCGTGTCGTGCCTTTGGCAGGCACACAACAATGCAAACGGCAGCAGAAACAGTAGCATAATATGTCTGACATTCCAGCACATGCATCTCCCTATTTAAAAACGCCATCATTCCTCTGCTTTCTTCTTCCGTTTGAAAATCTTCGTCCGTAGCATAAACACCGTCAGCGCGGCCCAGAAGACAACCAAAATGCCCAAAGTGATAAAGGTAGCCTTGGGGCTCTGCGGGGCATAGCCCACCAAG
>JAEEGI010014046.1_pt1 | contig 16890 bp, 22 predicted proteins | sample 8958751 | NCBI WGS metagenome assembly JAEEGI01 (sample SAMN16246545, study PRJNA631951) | gut metagenome | biome: gut microbiome; feature: rumen; material: KS-attached | host: Bos | place: Iran: Karaj | collected 2018-10
GGGGCATGTACTGGGCCTTTATGTCGGTTCTTGAAAGAAGCTCCTCTGCCATTTTCTTAAGAAGGGTGGTCTTTCCAACGCCGTTGGTGCCTACGATGCAGATCTTCTCAGGGCCTCGTACTCTGAGGAAAATGTCGGTGGCCAGGGTTTTGCTGTCGTCAGGGGTTTTGAGCTCAGCCAGTTCGTACTCGATAACGGTCTTGCCTGCGGGCATTGCAGCCTTTTTATCACCAAGCTTGAAAAAGATTGCTTCCTCCTGCTCGGGCATTTCGGTCATGTTCTCGTCTTCCCGCTCAAATCGTTTCTCCATAGATTTAACAGTGTGCATCTTTTTCTTAAGAAGCCTTGCAATGGTGTCTCTTTCAGCATGGGAAATATTCTTTTGCGCAGAATCAACGCTCTGCATGATTCTTCTGAACTTCTCGTCCCTGATCTGCTTTTCCCTGCGCTCGTTTTGAGCCTGCTGCTCCTGGCGATCGAAGTTCTCTGCCCTTCTTTCTATGTAGTTCTTGTAATTGTCATTTACAATGGTATATCTGCTCTTGGTTTTCCTCATTATCTGCTCGAGATGTATGATGACGTTGGCGGTGTTCTCGATGAGGGTCTCGTCGTGGGAGATGTAGAGCACAATGTACTTCCATCCGTTTATGAGTTCCTCTAAAAGCTCCAGGGTGCTGATGTCGATGTCATTGGAGGGCTCGTCCAGAAGAAGCACCGTGGGATTGTCCATCAATAGGCGCATGAGCTGGGCCTTCACTTTTTCTCCGCCGGAGAGACTTCCCATAAGCTGATCTCCGTAGAAGAAGTCCACGGGAACCCGGAACTGTGCTGCCATCTCCGAGAGTTCTTTGGGATTCTTGTCAAAAAAGAGTTTGGCCTCCGAGAAATATTCGTACAAAGTCTTGTTTTTATCCGCTTCGGGAAGCTCCTGAGGAAGGTATCCCAGGACTTCTCTGTTAATTATTCTTTCCCCTGTGCATTCGGTATACTCCTCAGCCAGGTCAGGATCGTATATCCACTTCATAAGTGTGGACTTGCCGTTTCCTTCTTCGCCTATGATCACGGCCTTGTCGCCGTGGTTCAGGACCATATTGAATTTATCGAGGATTACCCGCAGATCTTTGCGGTGTGTGATAGTAAGGTCTTTTATTTGAAGCATAAACATCCTCCGTGTAACTTTCCGGCTGCTGTTTTCGGATATGAAAAGTGAGTCTGAATTGCGTACGCAAAACAGACTCACACAAATAGACCTACCTTATATGGGAATAGGCTACGAATGCATGATAATCCAGTTTAAGCGTACACAAAACAGCCGCCGAAGCAGCCTCAAAACTAACTGTGTGTTCACCTAAGCTAAATTATCTAATAAACATTCCTTCACCTATACGTAAAAACGCTCTTTCTTTTTGATAGATTAAATCCTATCACTAAAGTGACATATATGCAACCCGAAAGCTCAAGTCAACGGGTAGATGTAGAGGCAAACCTCTTTCTGCTTTTGATTCAAGAATATATATCCATCAGTTTCGAACCCACATTTTTCATGTAATGCGATGCTGGGTTTATTGTCGATGCAAACCTGATCTTGGATGATCTTGTAGTCACGATCTGCTGCAATTTTGCAGGCCTGTGTCATTGCAGCTGTAGCATAGCCTTTGTTTCTCTCATCAGCATAGACCTCAATACCTAGAGATACAACGCTTTTGCTGTGTTCCATGAGTGAGATGTATCCAACGATCTCGTCATCTGCCGCGATTGCGAGCATCTCAAAGTATTTATCTTCATATTTCAGTGTCTTCCAATCATTGATGATTGAAACAATTTCTTCGGTGCTAAGGTCAGGCCATTGTTTCTGTCTGATGATTTCTGCATCATCTTCTGTAAAGTGTCTGAGTGAAATCATTTGAGTTCCTCTGTCTCATATACGTATTTGTATTCATCCTCCTGTGGGTTGTCATAACCATTTTCAACAATTGAAGTCCTCTTATAGCCACAATCATCGAAGACTTTCTGCATGGCTTTGTTGCTGGCTCTTGTTTCTGCGCAGATGCGGTTAAGGCTGCTGGTCTGCATTTCTTCATGAACGAGAGCCATGAGTTTGTGGGCAAGGCCTTGTTTTCTGTAGTAAGGATGAACTGCGATGTTCATTATCTTTACGTAGTCCCGCTCGCCTTTCCAGTTGTAGGTAAAAGTGCTGCCTGCTAGTCTTTCGCCATCCATGAGCGCATAGTAGGTTGCACGTTCATCAGTCAAAAGGTCTTCCCAATCTTCTTTTTTCCAGCCTTCACCGGGGAAGCACACTGCCTCCAGATCTAATATTATGTCTAAGTTATATATGTTAAGTTTCCTAAGTTCCATATTATTTTATCTTTAGTCCCATTGTTTTATTTTCTTACCACATCCGTTATGTCTTTGACAGCTACTGCCTTTCCGGCGCTTAAGTATTCCCAGATAGGATTCTCGCTGTGTTCTCCGGCAAAATACTTACGGGCGCAGGACAGTGCAAGTTCTATATCCTGAGTATGACTCATGGCTTCGTAAGCAATGTCATATATGGACATATCTCTTTTTTCCGGAGCAGCATCATCAACCTCTACTTCAAAAAGGTGCACCTGGGCACGCTCTTCCTCAGAGGCTTCGCCCCAGTCGTATTCGTAGAGCTTTTTGCTATCTTCCAGATCTGTATAGTAATAATTGCAGTTAAGTCTGCTTACACACTGAGGATATTCGGTCTTTCGAACATATTCAAAAATTCCCTCAGTAGCCCACTTTGCGTAGTCTGCCCACTCGCGGAGGCCGCTCTTGGACAATACTGCAAACATATACTTGGCATTCAGAACCATGCCTATAAAGCAATCCTTACTCTGTTCTAAGCCCTGAACAAAAGGCTCACTGAGGCGTTTACATCTCTGATGGTCGCAGACCAGCTCATCTCCCAGGGATAATGTCTGGCTCATATGGTATAAAATCATGTCTATTCCTCTCCATATCTGGCTTTGTCAAAAATTCTGTCAAAAATACAGACGATTTTGGACTGATTTTGTCAAAAAAAATTTGTTGTCAGGCACTGATATCATTGCCCATTACTTCTTCAGGAAAAGATCCTTTGAAAAAGTCCTCTTCTTTTTATCATCAATGATAACTTCGAGGCCTTCATGGGTCCAGCGGATGGGATCAATGTTGTACCAGGGCAGGTCTTCGTTGTCCTGGTGCATAAGTTTTCCGATGCTCTTAAGATGAGGGTCAAAGTTCATAGGATCTGAGAGGTCGCCGACCATGGTATCATAAGGGCAGGCCCAGTAGCAGCCGCCATAAGCCACGAGGTTGGTGGCGGGATCGTAGTGAATATCCGTGATGAACTACCCTCACCGACTCTGCGTCGGAAAGGGTTTCTGTTATGCCGCTTTGCGGCATGAACCTTCAGTCTGCCTATGGCATCCTGAAGAACAGGGCATGTCCACTATGCCCCTATCCCATTGTGTTACCTTTGGGAATACTTTTCTCAAGATATTTGCAGCCCCGTTTATATCTGCATTTGTGAGTGTTCCATCGTAGTGTCTGTAGAGTCCTCTTTTTATCCTTCTTCCTGAAAAAGAGTATTCTTTATTCTTCCCTTTTTCATACATGGGAATCGGATCCATGGCAAGAAAATCCGCCTTCGAAGTATAGCTCTCCTCGGTCAGGGCAAATCTTATTCCATATTCAGCAAGCTTATAGCGGAGCATATCTGCAAATATCAGCATTGGTATCTGCACAAAATTCTGGTTACTGATATGTCCCATATCTGCTTCCTGTTTCTGGAATACGTTATGTCCCATCACCACAACATCGACACGGTTATCCCTTGCATAGTCCGCAAGCTGTCTGCTTATCTTGTGGAACTGGTCCTTTATCCTCCTGTTCCTCTTTTCAGTAAGGATGCTCATTTTCCTGGTACGGTATCTCTTATTGCATCTCATGGCACATGATGAGAGCCTTCCCATTTCCTTGTTGTAAAGCTGGTTGATGGACTTGATGGCTCCGCCCTTTATGACAAATGGTCTGTTACCAAAGTTGTTTACTACGGCAGCTATGTTATCTGTTCCGGGATCTAGTGCCATCACGCGGATGCCTGAAATATCCGCCATATCTGCAAGGCTCCTCAGTATTTCCTTATCATCGGCAGGAACCATGCCCCTTGTTTCCACATCCATGACGACATCTATCACAAAGTCCTTCCCATGAGGCTTTATGCGCACTTCCTTAAGCTTTCCGGAAGGGAAGTCTTCACCAAGTCTTAGCATATCGTTTGTTCCGGGGAATCTGATAAGAGAGTCATCCTTTATCCTGCATATCTGGTTTGTGAGTATGGCTGTCTTGTACTTTCCCTCACCTACATATTTGGGCATGCGGGGGCGTCCTGTAAAAGCAGACGGATTCTTTGCATATGCCTTCACTGCCTCAAAAAATGACTTGTAATCCCTAAGGAGGAGTTTAAGTATCTGCTGGTTTGCCTGTGATGGAAGCCCGTAGTATGCCTTATCTTTTGTGGTCTTTAAAAGATAGTCGAGGGCATTGTAAGAAAGCCAGGAACCTTTTACCTGATATTTTGTACCATCGAGGGTGTCATTCACAAGCCTGAATACCTGCATCTGATTGGGATACAGGGGTCTGTAGGATGCCATGGCTTCCACGGCTGAAGAATACTGACGGATTATGAAATTAGCCCTGTTGTACAGAATGGCGCAGGCTCTGCAGATATCGCTGCAGTAACCATATAGTCTGTTGTTTTTACTGATTCTGAACTGCCTTGTTCTGTACACGGTTGTAATTCCTTTCAACTAGCCTTATACTCAATATTATAGCATATTTGTAGTAAATACGCAAACGTTTGTTTGTGTTGGATTTGGAGGTTTCATGGACAGTTACAAGAGGAACAGGCACTCAGTCTACCTGCTTACATACCACGTTATTTTTGTTACAAAATACAGGAAAAAGGTCATCACAGACGAGATGGGTGATTTCATGAAGAACCACGCTGCGTACCTCTGCGGGAGAATGAATTGCAAAATGATCTCAGCAGAAACTGACAGGGATCATATGCATCTTCTGATCTCCATGCCACCAGATATGGCCCCTGTAAAACTTATCAACACTTTAAAGACCGGGCTTTCAAGAGAGGTCCATATACAATACAAGGAGCATATAGAAAAGTACCTCTGGGGTGGTTCACCATTCTGGAGCGCCAGTTATTTCTGCGCTACTACCGGTTCCGTATCCATGGAAACCGTCAAAAAATACATAGAAGAACAGCGCACTGATGACCATCGAAGAAAATATGAGAAATCAGGAAAATATGTTAAAGCAAAGCGTTGAAGACAGGCGATTCATCCCCGACCGACATCGTCGGAAGGGGTTTTCTCGCTAATTATTCATAAAGATTCTTGTAAAATTCTGTTTCCATTTCGCCCCTACTATGTTTAAAAGATGATTTAATTATATCACTGAAAAGAGCTTGGGTCTGTCCCAAGCTCCTTTACTGTATCTATTGTTCTTCCAATTCTTCAAGTATATGAATCATATCCTTTATGGATTCGCCATTTCTTAGCTTTTCCTGGAGTTTTCGCTCAAGTTGTAAGTAAGATATTTTTTCGGGAATTATATCGTCTGAAACACCGGGAAACTGTTCCTTCAGGTTGTCCACCATGATCTTGACCAGTTGCTTATTGAGGACATCTGCGCTGACCTCAAGTACAGATGCTATTCCTGCAAGCACATCGACGTCAGGAAGGCCATTTTCACGTTCCCATTTGCTGACGGCCTGCGGTGTTACACCGATCCGGGATGCCAGTTCTTCCTGTGTGAGCTTCTTTAACTGTCTGTAGTGGCAAATTTTTTCGCCTATACCGTTTCCCATAAGCAGCTGCCTCCTTCTTATATACTGATTTTACAGCATAAATTATCGAAAATAAAACAACTACCTGTTTACAGCAGGTAAACGGATAAAACAAGCATCAGTTATAATACCTGACACTTTTTTAAGTATTTATCGCTAAATAAATCACATACTTGTATAATACTATTAAATGACTTGTATTTTTAAAGGGGTAAAGTATCATGCTTAACATCATATATGGCAAAGTTGACGCTGATAATTATATATTTGATCCTGACACATTCTTCAACAATCAGTACGATGAGGATTGGATTGTTGATGATTTCTCAAAGAAAGTAATAGCAGATATAGATAACTCTGAAGTACAGGGCCCATATTCCATTTTAAGCCCCGTTCTCGGATCCATATCAACAGAAAGACTCTCCGGAGGAGTCAAGACTTTGATCCTTATAAACAACGATAGCGATCACATTTTTAACGCCTCTGCCTGTGGAGATAACTGTGCGAAATGGCTTATTGATATCGGAAAAAGAAAAGATATCACTATCCGGCTCGGCTACCTGATGGACTTCGGCGATGATAATTTCGATATCACCATCCAGAACACTGGAAGAATAGTTCATTCTACTAATGAACTTGATGACGAAGTTATAGGTAAAAGATTACTACACGAGGCAGAATAATGATTGGAAAATATAAAATTGAAGTATCAAACAATCGTGTTACTTTTTTCCTGGAAGTAAAACGTAATATCACTATTATCCAGGGAGACAGTGGAACAGGAAAAACAACACTGATCAGATTGCTAAGCGATTACAACAGACTGGGCCAATCATCAGGTGTAACAGTAAAGTGCGATAAAGAATGTGTTGCTCTTATACCTACCGACTGGAAGCATTATATTGAAGCCTCACATGACAGAATTATCTTCCTTGACGAGAACAACAGCTTCATTCACACCAAGGAATTTGCAGAAGCAGTTTCCCACTCTGATAACTATTTCGTACTGATTATCAGAGACAGCCTTCCACAGTTGTCATATAGCATCGAAGAAATCTATGGCATGCGCGAAAACCGGGATTCTCAGAAATATATAAAAGCCAAACATGTCTACAATGAAATATACAAGCTGTACAACATTGAAGAAAAGAAAGCTATAGCACCAGATATAGTTCTGACCGAAGATACCAACTCCGGATATGAATGCTTTTCTCATATTTTTCCAGACAAATGTCAGTCTCTTGGCGGAAAAACTTTTGCTGCTACCGAAATAATTGACCCTAAGTATAATGAGCAGGAGGTTTTAGTAATTGTTGATGGAGCAGCCTTCGGTTCAAACATCAGCGAATTTATGCGTTCAGCCAAAAGGCATGGTGACAGATGTGCTCTTTATGCCCCGGAGTCTTTCGAATATCTTATCCTAAGCTCAGGCATTGTTCCTGCAGATAAAGAAGTCCTTGAGAATACTTTTGATCATGCTGACAGCAAGCTTTACTCCAGTTGGGAACGTTTTTACACAGGATACTTGACCAGCATAACTCAAAATACGCCTCTTCGTTACAGCAAGCACAAGCTAAATCAGGCATATTTATCAGAAGGAAACATAACGAAGATAAAAGAAACGTTACCAGAAATGATAAAACTATAGACTACTTAAAAGAGGGAAGCAAAACCGCTTCCCTCTCAGACTGAAGACAAAGTCCACGGATTACACCTCCGTGGGATTTATACTCTATCAATATATCTTTTTCGTTAGTTGTAATACTTCTTCATGATATCCACCACCTGATCCTCTGCTCCGGATAAGATGACACGGGCAAGTCCTCTGTCATATGAGAATCTGAACTGAACATCACTTGCTCCATTGTTCATAGCGTCTTGGAAAAACTCGGAAATATCCATAGCTTCTTCATGATCAACGGTAAAATCAAGGATGGTGCAGATCCTGTTTGACTTCTTGGAAGTGTCAGCTAGGAAATCAAAGACCTGAGCATTTCTCTTACTTTTCAGGGCCTGCTTAACGAAGTCCTGCTCCATGAATCTATCAACTTCCTCTGAGGTAAAGGTCCACTTGCCATCGATCTTTTCGCCTTCAAGAAGTCCCATGTTAATATGATTTCTCAGAGTTCTGGTGGTAAAGCCTGTTATAAGTGCCAACTGATTGATATCGTAATTTTCCATTTTTATCTTCTCCCTTCATTCAAATTGTTAAAGAGGTAAATGCATTTCCTTAACTTAATAATACAAATCTATCAACTACCTTTTCAATTTGAAATACCGGGAGTTTTTCATAGTATCCTCATGCGTGGCCTTATTGCTTATCCACCCCAAAACTAATTGCTACTATAATAACAATTTTGAGTATATATCTATATTTTTGCTATAATAATAGCAATACCAATAACATTCTAAATCTATCACAGGAGACAAAATGTCCGAATTCATATGGGAAACACCGGCTGAGATAACACTTGAGCTGGCAAAAAGGGTAAAAAAAATACGAAAACGTAGAAAAATTACACAGAAGCAATTGGCAGACAGAAGTAATGTCAGCTATGCATCTTTAAGGAAATTCGAGGAAACAGGCCAGATATCCCTGATATCTCTGACCAAAATCGCCATGGAGCTTGGACTGGCAAGCGAGCTAAAAGCGCTTTTCACACAGCCCGTTTACCTGAATATTGACGAGGTACTTAATGATGAGTAACAGAAAACTTGAAGTCTATTATCACAACAAGCTTGTGGGCACCCTGGCTGAAATGCCTGACCGAAGGGTAGCATTCCAATATAGCGATGCTTGGGTAAGAACAGGCTTTTCAATCAGCCCCAGATCTCTACCAGTGTAAATGCTTTATTATAAATTAAGGATAAACTATATATAAATATCTTTTAGATGAAGAAGGTTATCATGCAGAAAATATGAAGTTAGTGCTTAATCGTTAAACATAAATTTAACCAATTTTATTGTTACATTTTCAGTAATATTTCAATGCATGAAAGCGTTTACATGCTGATGGTTGATGCGTTAAGATAGATACATGCTTTTTCTTATATGGGGACAAAACTATGAAAAAAGTGTGTATGGAGGGAAAAGAAAATGCAGCACAAACTAGTTACAAGGCTTATTGTGACAGCAGCTGTAGTATCAACTGTTGTTGCAGGTATCTTTGCGCCTAGTGCTTCTATTTCAGCACAGGCAGCATCAAGCACATCAGTTTCCAACGGGTGGTATTACATCAAGAACATCAACAGCCAGCTTTATGTGGAGGTGGCAGGCTCTTCTGACGCGAAAGGGGCAAACGTTCAGCAGGGCAAGGGCACAGGCGCAGCCAATCAGAAATGGTATGTAGAAAATAAGGGGAATGGATACATTACCATAAAGAGTGGCATGAGTAACGGTTATTTTCTTGATGTAAATGGCGGCAAAAAGGTGAATGGAACCAACATTCAGGTATGGCCATCAAACGGAAAAGACTCACAGAAGTTTAAAGTAGTAGATATTTCAAGCGGTGTTGTGGCACTTACAACTAAATGTTCATCAGGTAAACAGGCTGTCGATGTTTATGAATGGTCAACAGCAGCAGGGGGAAATATTGCAACTTGGGAATATAACGGACTTGCTTGCCAGCAGTTCAAGTTCGAGGCTTGCAGTGGCGGCTCTTCTTCAAGCGGTGGCAGCAACTCAGGAAGTGGCTCAGGCAGCGGAAGTAATTCCGGTTCCGGCAGCAACTCAGGAAGCCAGACAACAGGCAATACCATCACAGTTAAAAATGGTGGAACAAGCCTTGCAGACGCTATTAACAAGGCAAGCAGCGGAACAACAATCATCATTGACGGAACAGTAAAGAGCGGTGCAGTTAAGCTCAAGAGCGGCGTTAATATCACAGGTAAGAACAATGCTACAATTGATTTCTCATCAACCAGCGGTAGCTCAGGAAGAGGAATCACAATTAACGGATCAGGAAGCACTCTTTCAAACTTTACAGTAAAGAATGCTGCAGATAACGGAATCTTCATCGATGGAAACAACAATACTTTCACAAAAGTTACCTGCTGCTACAACAAAGATGCAGGTTTCCAGATCAGTAACGGCGGTTCTAACAACAAGTTCTACAGCTGCTATTCACATCACAACGCGGATCCTAAGGGCGAAAATGCTGACGGTTTTGCCTGCAAGCTTCACTCAGGCACAGGTAATTATTTTGAGGACTGCGTAGCTGAGTACAACAGCGACGACGGCTGGGATCTTTACGCAGCACACGGAGCAGTAACTTTCAAGAACTGCAGAGCAAATTATAACGGATACTGCGATGGAATCTATGGTGATGGCAACGGATTCAAGCTCGGCGGTGTAGATAACAAAACTACAGGAGTTGCAGCACACCTTGATCCTCTGAATCACGTTTTGGAGGGCTGCACAGCAATAGGTAATTATGCATCAGGCTTTGACCGCAACAACCAGAGCGGTGTAGTTACAATGAAGAAGTGCACTGCTGACAGCAACAAGAAATACAACTATAACTGGCCAAAGGAAGGAACTCCTTCAGCACTTGGCAAGAAAGTTACTTTTGGTACAGCAGTCATTGACAGCTGCATTTCAAGAAACGGCAAGAACAATATCAAGGGTGCAACCCTTAAGGGCAGTTGTTCAGGCTTCTGATGAGAACTGATAGATATTTATTCTTAATAAATGTATGTTTTTGTAATTCTATTTAAAATAGCAATCGAAAACCGGTCAATGTGGATGAGATAGTTCATTCACATTGACTCTATTTCGAAAACTCCTCGCCCCATGCTATACAGTTTCAGCCTTTATACATAATGGTCGGAAAGGTTCCATCCAAAGTGCGAATATACTGCGGGCAGTAATAACCAAGGTCGCGGTATTCTTTAGCGATTCTTTCCCATAATGCCAGATGCTTTTCATCAGTAAATCCGTTTGAGGAAAGCTTGACCACAATCTTTTCATCTCCCAGATCTGCGAGTAAAGCTTCTCTGAAGTCATCGTCTCCGTGACTGGTGTTTTTTGTCTCTATACTTTTCGGGATACTTTTAGTAAATAATCCCACCACATCATTTGCATCCATCTGCTTTTACTCTTAATTCTACAGTGTTTTCTTTAAAATTATTTTATCTTCAGTTCTATACTCTTCATAAAAGCCTTGCTTCAAAAAAAGACTGATTGCAGGATTATCAATTGCAATATCATCATAAATAACGGAAATCCCGTTTTCTTTGGCAGCAGCACAAAGAAATTCTAATCCCTTGGCTCCATACCCTTTCCCTCGATACTTAGAAAAAACTATAACATCGGCAACATAGCCATCATATTCTGAATCATAGTGATATGCTATTTCTCCTACAAAATCATTCTCGTTCTTTAAATATCTATAATACCTTTGGTTCTCATGATTTATAATCCAGTAATCATACCATCCCTGCCATCTATCTTTTGGAAAAGGTATTGTTCCTCCCCATGCATGATTGTAGGACATAGTTTCCTCATCAGCCATAAGGCTCTCTCTAAACCACATATCTTCTAATGTGGGTACAACTAATTCAAGCATTAAATTTGTCTCTCTTTCTGTTAGTATCCATTCCGACTTATTCTCCTACTGACATTTCATAAATCCACAACATCCTATTTCTGACATTTCTTTAAATCCCATTGATTTGTAGAATGCCTTGGTTTTAGGTGTATTGTCCGTTGCCAGCTCTATTTGGCGCACATTGGGGTAACGTTCCAGGATTGCCATAAGAAGGGCAGTTCCAATTCCCTGTCTTTGTTTGTCAGGGAAAACAAGTATATCTTGAACAAATATTATTGTTGCGCCATCACCAACCGTTCTTATAACACCAAGAAGTTCTTCTCCGTCATATGCTGCCAAAACCAACATGGAGTTCTTGAAACCTTCTCGTAAAACAGGCATATTGTCGGTATATGCTGTCCAGCCAACCGCCGTATAAAGGCGGGCTATTTCTTCCTCGTTATATTCTTTATATTCTTTTATTTCCACGTCTTTTACTCCTTATCCTCAATCTGCGGAATGTTAGCCAATTCCTGTAATTTCTTTCTAAGCACTTCCTTATCCGGCAACTGCAACTGGTACTGTGACACCATCGTTCCAGTGCCTTAAATTTTCAGGAACTTCAATTCACAGACAGCGCGTAAATAAGTAAACTTTCTTACCTTTTTTGTTTATATACACATATCCATCGGTTTCAAATTCACACTTCTCATGAAGCGCAATACTAGGCTTATTATCCACACAAACCTGGTCCTGAATCACTTTATATCCACGTTTTATAGCAATTTCACACGCCAGCTTCATAGCTCTTAAAGCGTAGCCTTTACATCTTTCATCAGAAAAGATTTCCACTCCTAAAGAAACAATGCTTTTGCTATGTTCCATAAGAGAGATATTACCTACAACCATACCCTCTTCAACGATTGCTAGCATCTCGAAGTACTTTCCTTCATATTCTAAAGACTTCCAATCATTGATAATCTCTGTGATCTCTTTGGTGTTGAGATCAGGCCATTGTTTCTGTTTGATGATTTCTGCGTCCTCTTCAGTAAAGTGTCTGAGTGATATCATTTCACATTCTCCTCATCTAAAATAATGCATCAATTGTAATCAACATAAACAACTCGCTTTCAAACGATAGTTTTTCTACTTTTTTATAACCCAAATACCAAATCATCACCATCACGTTCTGGAAGAAGTTTGAATCCAAGGGATGCATAGAGTACTTGTGCCTTTTTATTAGCCTCTTCTGTTGCAAGTTTGATCATCGCATGAGGATCAGCTTCCTTCAATATGCAGATGGCAAGCTGAGCCGCCCCTTTACCATATCCTTTTCCTTGATGGTCTTTATCAATATAGTAACTCCAGCTAAATGCATCCTTATCCAGCAACCAAGCCTTTAGATTGATAAATCCTACAGGCTTGTTCTCAACACTATATATTATGCAGGGATAATTATAATCCCTATCAAGAAATGCCCTTCCTATTTCAAACCATGATGGATTCACAAAGTCCTTCTGCTCCTCAGTAAGCTGACAATCATATGTGGCATATATCAAGTCATCCTGATTCAGTATTGGTTTTATAGATACCATCTCGTTTTTCCAAGTATCTTCCGGTAGTTGTTCAAGCCTTTCTCTTAATGTCATTTTTATTTCTATCCCCCTATTTGTCAGTCTCTTTCGTGCTCCAACATCTCCCATGCTTTTGGAAGCTTATTTCTTACAAATTTAGCATAGGAGCAGTCCGGCGTTTCCAGCATGTTCTTTTCTCTCATAGTATCAGCGACCATCTTGTACCAATATGTAAGCTGCGCTGATGTTTTATCTTCGTATCTACCGACTTTTAGTCTTCCTTGCTTAACATAATCCTGAAGAAACTCATAGGCATCATCTATTATGATCCTATCTTTTACTTCCAGTGGAACTATTCCTAGTCTTGCACATGGAATATTCTTGAACGGAATATACTGGTCATCATTTGCATCAACAACGTATATGCATCCGCTTACACCTTCTGACACTTCTCTGAATGCATTAGGATATAGTTCGTGATAAACCGGCACTTCCCCCGTTTCATCAAAACCGTAAGGAAACCAATAATACGGCTTCTCAACTGCATTGCACAGATACAGTGCTGCTACAGCGTCTATAGTTGTCATATATACATATGGTCTGTCATGATCCGCCAAGTGGGGCTCAAGAACATTTAACCCAAGCACGTTACTGCCATGAAATAATCGCATCTTTTCTCTCCCAGTTATTTATCTTGTCTATTCTATCGATCCCGTCCATGTCACCGTTAATGGCCAGGGCCTTCATCATCTGAATGTGATTCCTGTAATCATGCCGCCAGCCACGCATCTTTTTGTACATATTCTCCACTTCCTGATAGTGGGTATCAATGAGTTCACGCTGATAGGCTCCGATACTGTCTTCTATTTTCTTGGAAAAAAACTCGCAATACCAATTCTAAATGATATTGCGAGTTTTTCATAGCATTCATATATTACGCAATCGCTAAAAGATTTGTCTTATAGGTATTGTATCTTCTCCCAGTCACACTCTCTGTTTCTGGTTTCAAAATATCCGTCGAGATATATCAATACTCCAAGATACGCAACCTGAATGAATAATAACAATCCAACAAGGTTGACGCTCGTGATGCTGTGGATATCAGCAGCACCTTTAGAGATAGGCTACACCATCATTTTCTGTAATACTGGGCAGTAATCCAAATTCCATAGCAGATGCCAGCAATGAAAGCGGCAGAGAAGAAAATGCTTGTAATCCTAAGTAGCCATGCCATTCCGGTGGAATACGCATATCGCTTTTCTCCTCCCCTTTACAGGTACAAAAAAAGCTCTCTGAGAATCTCCTGGATAGGATTCTCAAAAAGCTTTCTGTTCTAACTTTTGTTCTAACTTTTTTGCTTTATTCTGTTTTTATTCTGTGTTACCTCATGTTATACTGTATATGCAATCCAATAGAAATGCAGGAAATAAGCTGCTTTGTAACAAAACGGTATAAGATAAAAAGTACGTAACGATATTCGGGACGCAGAGGCCGCAAGTTCGAATCTTGTCGCCTCGACTAGAATTTATGAGGGTTTGCAAATTTTGCACATCCTCATTTTTTATGCTTTCCTAATGCTTTCCTATCTATCATCTGAGACAGCATCATTTATCAGCTCCTGTCCACCGGGAGCTATGCAGGGAATTTTACTTCCGAAAACACTGACCTCTTCAAAAAATCCCTCGTCAAGATCAAGCTGATGTCCTTTTTCATTTGTAAGCATCGCGGAACCGTCCTTACGGAACAGACACGGAAAAATCTTCAGTTCCCCATACTTTTCACTGTAATAGCTCCTTATCCCTTCCGCGTATCTGTGCTTTCTCTCGTACCCTGCATGTGCTATCCATGCGCGAAATTCATCGGCCTGGTCGATGTCATACGCAATATCAATATGATCATATGCGTATTTGCTGTCCCCTCGAATAAGACCGAGAGCCCATTTGCCGCATACCCAGAACGAAACGCCTTCACTCTTTGAATCATTGGTCATTCTCAAAAGATCCGAGACAGTCACAACTTCCTTTCGGTTTGTGCTGTATACAGAAACACACAGCATGAAGAATGCAATATAATATATCAGTGTTGTTATGATATATGTATAATTTCTGTCCATTAAAGAAACACGTAGTACACCAGTGAAATCTGACAAGTAGAATATTATACCCGCAAGCCAGAAGAAACGATTTGACAGGGAAAACGCCATCACAGTCGTAACTATAATGCCGTATACTATGGTTGCGAGTATAAACAGCGAGTTATCTAAAATCACCAGCGGCAGCACGACCGCCACCGCAATCCCTGCAGCCAGAACAGCCTTCTGCCATCTTCTTATGTATGTAGTCTCGACTATGGCTAACAGCATGAAGATATGCCCCGCCGCATAAAAGATTCCTCCCAGGAGAAAAGAAATAAGCGTGCCTACATCCCCGATCATAAACAGGATCAGTGCAGGGATAATCATCCTGTTGCGTTTGGTAGGATAATATTTAGTGCCAACTGCCGCAGCTGCTACCCATGGAAGATTGATCAACGCCTTCACTATTATTCGGTGAAGAAGATAATCCTCTCTGTTTTCATAAACCGAGAAAATATAAATACAGTTTATGATAAATACCATGATGCCCACAGCATATAAGCATAAAACCAGGTAACCCAATGGTTTTTTGCCTCCTAAATGATTCATTATGCGGTTTATTCTGTCAGTAACTTTCACTTTAGATTTTTTCCTATGAAGCCCTTTTCTTTACTCATTAGTATCTATCGCCATCAGTGCAAAACATATAACCATCAGCACTGCAGATCCCCATATTGTCCCCTCGTTATAAACTTTGGAACAATTTCCGCCAATACCTGCCCCGAAAGTAAAGAGCAGGATAATCAGAAAACAATCATGTATTTTGACAATATCCTGGTATTTTTTTGTCCTGATGTATGTCGTAACAGATGTGATAAGACTTTTGAGGTTACCGATGCACATGGTAGAAGCGTACATACATCCGTTAACTTTTTTAAACGACTGCAACTGCAGCGCACATGCAAAAGATATCATACAGTCATATATCTATTATGCTATATGTTTTATTCCGCATCAAGATAAACGATTAATGGTTTAGGCCGCCAATCCATCCGGAAAGTCCTCTTACAACATTCTTTTTAAATTCCAGATGTGTTCCTAATAATGGATTCATATACTCCCCCTTAACAATAGTTTGAGATTATTAATTTTTTATGCGTCATCCCCCAAAAAAAGAACCGCCCATTTGAGGACGGTTCCTTATCTTACTCAATATAGAATTTACTCTGTCTTACTATCTTCCTCAGACTTATTCTCCTCGGCCACCTCTTCTGTAGATGCAGCCTCGTCAGCTTTAGATTCTTCAGCATTACCTGTCTCAGCCTCAGTCTCAACAGCCTCTGCTTTGTCCTCTTCAGCCTTCACCTCATCTTTAGGTTTATCCACCGCATCAAACAGGTCCTCCAGCGTAATAGTCATCATATCATCATTACTTGGATTCTCCATTGCAGCGATTCGCCTTGCCTGATTAGTGATGATCTCCTCAAAGAGGTTTCTGACCTCACGAGCGTTGGCAAAGTTGTCGATGTTCTCTATCTTCTTGGCTGTGATAAGCGCCCTGATCTGGTGCTTCACATCCTCTTCAACCTTGTAATCATACTTATTGCAGTTCATCTCAAAGATCTGCTCAAGCTCGTCGATACTGTAGTCCGAGAACTCAATATACTTGTTGAACCTGGACTTAAGACCCGGGTTACTGTCGATGAACTTCTTCATCGGATCTGTGTAACCGGCTACGATGACAACAAAGTCGTCTCTGTTGTCCTCCATGGCCTTAAGGATCGTATCAATTGCCTACTGACCGAAAGCATCGTCCTTCTGAGCAAGGGCATAGGCCTC
>JAEEGI010014048.1_pt1 | contig 16889 bp, 16 predicted proteins | sample 8958751 | NCBI WGS metagenome assembly JAEEGI01 (sample SAMN16246545, study PRJNA631951) | gut metagenome | biome: gut microbiome; feature: rumen; material: KS-attached | host: Bos | place: Iran: Karaj | collected 2018-10
TTCTTTTGCAAATGATTGATACTTCTGTGATAATCTTGTGGTATAGTAAAAAAGGAAACGGGGACGCGATGGAAAAAACGACCATATCTGTCAAAAGGCTGCTTTCGCTCGGTGCGTCGGTGCTCGCGGGCAACGCGCTTTTGGCGTTCGCCGTGGCGGCGTTCGTGCTGCCGCGGGGGATCCTCATGGGCGGCACGACCGGGCTCGGGATCGTGCTCGCGCACGTCACGGGGCGAGACATGGCGCTGTTTGTTTTGGCGCTCAATCTCTCGCTGCTACTCTGCGGCCTGTTTACGCTCGGGAAAACCTTCTTTCTTTCGACGGCGGCGAGCACGCTGCTCTATCCGGCGTTTCTCGCGCTCTTTCAGCGTGTACCCGGGCTTTCCGTAATGACGGACAACGACCTGCTCGCGGCGATCTTCACCGGTCTTCTGGCGGGCGTCGCGCTCGGGCTCGTGATGCGCGTCGGCGCGTCCACGGGCGGAATGGACGTCGTCAACCTGACGCTGCACAAATGGCTGCACGTCCCGGTCGCCGTATTGGTCTGGCTGTCGGACCTCGTTGTGGTCGGCGGACAGGCGGCGTTCGCGAAGCCGGAAGAAACGCTCTGCGGGCTGCTCGTCCTGCTGCTCGAATCGTGGACGCTCGATCGGGTGCTGCTGCTCGGGCGCGCGCAGTTGCAGGTATTCGTCGTGTCCGACCGCTACGGCGCGATCCGCGACCGGCTGCTAAAGGAGCTGCAGCTCGGCGTGACGATGACCGCCATCGAAACGGGACTGCGCAAAACGGCGCAAAAGGGCGTCCTTTGTGTGATCCATCCGCGGCGGCTCTACAAAGTGACAAGCTGCGTGCAGGCGATCGACCCGCAGGCGTTTATCACGATCACGAAAATTCAGGAGGTGCGCGGCAGGGGCTTCACGCTCGACCGCGACGCCGCAAACAAAAACGATCTGCCCGGACGGGCAGGAAAGGATGATACACCATGAAAGCATTTTTCGCAAAAATCACCGCCTTCTTCCTCGCGGTCCTCGCGTTCTTCGGCCTTTCGCCGAAAACGCCGGCGCAGCCGGAGACCCCGGTCGAGACCGACGGCTACGCAATCGTCGAGACCGGCGTCCAGTTCTACTTCGCGGCGAACGCGACAACGGGCTACAGTTGGGCGCAGACGCAGCAGGGCGACAGCGTCGCGCTCGACAAGGAATACTACGCTGCGCCGAAGACCGAACCGCCGATGGCGGGGCAGGGCGGCACGCAGTATTACGTTTACCGCGCCGTGAAGCCCGGCACGACGACGATCACCTTTACCTATCAGCGGCCGTGGGAAACGAACCCGCCGATCACGACCTATGTGGCGGTCGTTGTCGTCGCGGACGATCTCTCCGTGTCGGTCAGCAGCTTTGAAATGCAGTGACACAGCAGTGGCTGCCCTCCCGCGCGGAGGGCGCTTTTTCGTGCACGGTGCGCAGTGGACAGTGCACAGCATAGCCGGTTCCCGCAAAAATACCCCTTGTATCTTGCGCGGAAATCAGGTATAATGACAGGTGAAAAGAACTTAGACAGGAGGAACCCATTATGTTATATCCGAAAATCGGCATCCGCCCCGTAATCGACGGCCGCTGGGGCGGTGTCAGAGAAAGCCTCGAAGCGCAGACCATGGGCATGGCAAAGGCGGCGCAGACCCTCATCGAGGGCAGCCTGCGCTATCCCGACGGCACGAAAGTGCAGTGCGTCCTTTGTGAAACGACGATCGGCGGCGGCGCGGAGGCCGCGAAGTGCGCCGAACAGTTCGCCTCCCAGAACGTCGTCGCGACCCTTTCCGTGACGCCCTGCTGGTGCTACGGCTCCGAAACCTTCGACATGGACCCGCAGACGATCAAAGCCGTCTGGGGCTTCAACGGGACGGAACGCCCGGGCGCCGTCTATCTTGCCGCCGTGATGGCCGCCTACGCCCAAAAGGGGTTGCCCGCGTTCTCGATCTACGGCCGCGACGTCCAGGACATGGACAACGCGGAGATCCCCGCGGACGTCGCGGAAAAGATTCTGCGCTTCGCCCGCTGCGCCGTGAGCGCCGGCTGGATGAAGAACAAGGCCTACGTCAACTTCGGCGGCGTCGCGATGGGCATCGCCGGCAGCTACTGCAACGCCGACCTGTTCCAGAAATACTTCGGCATCCGCGCCGAGTGGGTCGACATGACCGAGATCATCCGCCGCATCACGCTCGAGATCTATGACCATGACGAGTATGACAAAGCGCTCGCGTGGATCAAAGAAAACTGCAAAGAGGGCTTCGATTGCAACGCGGGGAAGAATCTGCCTGAAATCATCCGCAAATCGAAGGTCGTCCCGCCCGACAAGGACTGGGAATTCATCGCGAAGATGACGATCGTCATGCGCGACATCCTCTTCGGCAACGAGAAACTCGACGACCTCGGCTGGCACGAGGAGGCGCTCGGCAAGAACGCCGTCGCCGGCGGCTTCCAGGGCCAGAGACAGTGGACCGACTGGCTGCCCAACGCGGATTTCACCGAGGCGATCATGGCGAGCTCGTTCAACTGGAACGGCCCGAAGCAGCCGACCCCCTTCGCCACCGAAAACGACACGCTCAACGGCGTCGCCATGATGCTCGGCACCCTCGTTTCCGGCTCCGCGCCGTGCTTCCACGACGTGCGCACCTACTGGAGCCCCGACGCGTGCGAGCGCGTGACCGGCGTGCGTCCGACCGGCGTCGCCGCGAACGGCTTCATCCACCTGATCAACTCCGGCGCGACCGCGCTGGACGGCAGCGGCGCGAGCAAAGACGCAAACGGCAACGGCTGCATGAAGCCCTTCTGGGAAATGACGCAAAGCGACATCGACGCGTGTCTCAAAGCGACCGACTGGTGCCGCGCGAATTACGAATACTTCCGCGGCGGCGGCTTTTCGAGCCACTTCCGCTGCCGCGCCGAAATGCCCGTGACGATGCTGCGCGTCAACGTCGTGGACGGCGTCGGCCCCGTGTTACAGCTTGCGGAGGGCTACACCGCCGATCTGCCGGATGAGATCCACAACGTGATCGACAAGCGGACCGACCCGACCTGGCCGACGACGTGGTTCGTCCCGACGCTGACGGGCAAGGGCGCGTTCAAAGACGTTTACAGCGTGATGGCGAACTGGGGCGCGAACCACGGCGTGACGGTCTACGGTCACGTCGGCGCCGATCTGATCACCCTCGCGTCGATGCTGCGCATTCCGGTGAACATGCACAACGTGGACGACAGCCGCGTCTTCCGCCCGCACGCGTGGTCCGGCTTCGGGACCGAGGACGCCGAAAGTTCCGACTACCGCGCCTGCCAAACCTACGGCCCGCTGTATGGCTAAAGAGGTACAAAGCATGAACAAGCGCTATTCCCATGTGGTCGTCGTCGGCGTGGACGGCGCGGGCGGCTACTTCAAGGACGCCGACACGCCCCGTTTTGACCGAATCTTTCAAAACGGCGCGGTGACCTATACCGCCCTCGCGTCCAACCCGACCATCAGCGCGGAATGCTGGGGGTCGATGCTCCTCGGCGTCGGGCCGGAGGTCCACAAGCTGACGAACGATATCGTCAGCAACGAGCCCTATCCCGTCGACAGCCCGTTTCCGTCCCTCTTTCGCCGGATTCGTGCCGTGATGCCGGACGCGCCGCTCGGCTCGTTCTGCGACTGGGATCCAATCACGCGCGGCATCGTGGAACAAAACCTCGGCGTCGTGCACGACACCGCGCCGGACAGCGAGCTGACCCCGAAGATCTGCGCCTATATCCGGCAGGAGAAGCCGGCGTTCCTCTTCATTCAGCTCGACAGCGTGGACGGCGCCGGCCATTCCAACGGCTACGGAACGCCGAAGTACCTCGACCGTATCCACGTCGTCGACGCGATGATCGGCGATATCTACGAAGCGGTTTGCGATGCTGGCATCTTTGACGACACACTGTTCACGGTGATTGCCGACCACGGAGGCTTTGGCACCGGGCACGGCGGCTGGACGGATGAGGAGAAATACGTCACCTTCGCCGCCGCGGGAAAGAGCGTCCGGCATACGATGCTGCCGGAGATGAACATCCGCGACCTTGCGGCGATCGTGCTCTACGCCCTCGGCATCGAGCGTCCCGCGCTCGACGAAAGCGGCTGGACGGCACAGGTCCCGCTGGGACTGTTCGACGACCCGGCGATTGAATCCTACCGCGACCTGTCACATCTGACGGGCGCCGCGCCGCGCGTTTCCAAGGTGGCGCACACGTCGGAATTAATCTGAAAAAGGAGATTGCATGAAAGAAGATTTCCTATTGAAAAACCTCGCGAAATTATTTGACTATGAACGGATCTTCGGCGCCTACGACACCGATCTTGTGGTGCTGCGGGAAAACGACATTGACGAGATCACGTTCGTTATCGACGACAAAACCGAATTTGAAGCGGATTACAACCATGTCTGTGTGGCGGAGGAGATCGACGAACGGGACTTCGCGGTTCTGGCCCGCTATTTGCCGAAGATCGGGGAAGCGCTGCTGAAGTGTCTGGAGCATGATTTCCCCGACAAAAAGTTTGTGGTGTTCGCGCTGATCCGTCTGCACGACAAGGCGGTCGTCCGGTTCCACCAGCTGTTCGAAGGGGAAAAGCCCTATTATGACCGCAGCCAGTTCGCCGGCGACCCGACGGTGCGGCTGTTCGAGTTCCGGAGCCGTTGACTTTTGACACACAAGGAGGCGTCTGTATGGACTTTGAATCTTTGTCTTTGTTTCACATCGGTGTGCCGCTGCTTTTTGTCTTCGGCGCGATCCATTTCGGCATCTGCTTTGTGCGGCGGGACGCGCTGCGCAAGGCGCTGCGGGTCGTTGCGCTTTTGCCGATCGTTGTTGCTGCAGGCTATATCCTTTGGGCGCTGATAAGCCCCAAAAGGGGAACGGGCTTCTTTATTGACGACGGCGTTTTTGCAGCGGCGCTGGTCGGCATCCCGGCGCTGTTTGCGCTCGGCGGCAGCCTGCTCGGTTGGCTGTTGGGCAACAAACGGGGAGAGAAAAAGAAGGTGAAACCACATGAAGAAAAGGTTTAACAGCTGTCTTTGTCTGATCGCGGTCGTTTTGCTGCTGACGCTCCTGAGCGGCTGCGGCAGCGCCGACGCGCCCGATAAGCTTTCCGCAGAGTTGCGGACCCATCTGGAGCAGGGAGAAACCGAGATCCAGGTCAGCATCTGGTTCGAGGATATCGATCTCGACGCCGTGAAAGCGCAGGCGGAACAGACGCTCGGCTACACCGAAGACGATATTCAGAAGACCGAGGACGCGATCCCGAACTTCCGCAGCGACATCAACGAAACCGACCCCGACTACGAACGGCAGTATCTCGCATACATCGAACAGACCCGGGCGCAGCGCGCCGCCGTTCTGGAGATGATGAACAACTACACCGAAACGCTGCGCAGGATGGAGCGGGAGGCGTATGAGGATTACTGCAAAGAGATGCTCGACCAGCTGCATCTCGACGCGGACGCGGTACTCTATGTCAGTCAGTATTCCCCGGTCGTGACCGCGACGCTTTCCAAAAAAGAAATCTTGCGGCTGAACAAAGACCCGCTCGTCTGCGCGCTGGAATACCATGACCCGAACCCGCCGACAACGGAAGCGTATGAACTGACGATGGACCAGCCCGGCTGAGGAAGCTGACGGCAGAAGCATCAAAGCAAAACAAAAAAGAAGACGCACACCCTGCGATGTGCGTCTTTTCTTTATTCAGCCGGTGTGTCTTCTTCTGCGGGCGCTTCCGGTTCTGCTTCCGGCGCCGCCTTTTCCTGCGCGTGGTCTTCCGGCCACGGGGAGTTGTAGGGTTCTTCCTTCTGGAACGCGCCGTTCTGCGCGGCGACGTCCTTGAACTCCTCGACGAACGCCTTCGCCTTGTCGATCACGATCCCCTTGAGCTCCTCGAGCTTGACGCCGGTCGGCGTTTCGTTGAGATTCAGCACCGTGCCGTCCTGCTTCGTGATCTCCACTTCACAGTCGAGCCCGAACGAGACGAGCGCCGTGGTCAAAATCGCGAACGGAGCGGCACTCAGCCCGACGATGGCGCCGAGAATGCCCGCGCCGAGCGGAATATTGACGAGGGTCTCTCCCTTTCTCTTGAGCGCGATCTTGCTCGCGCCGCCGTCTTTGACAAGCTCCTTGACCTTTTCGACGATCTTTTCCGCCTGCTGCTTCATTTGCTGTTCATCCATTTTGGTCATCCTTTCAAAAAAGACTTGATTCCTGCGTCCGGAACTGGTATGATTATAGCAGAAAGCGGCTGCAAAAGCAACCGTTTGGAAAGGACTGGTGCAAAATGTTTGACGTGCAAGCGGTCAAGGACGCCTGCGTACAGTGGATCCGCGATTTCTTTGAAGAGAACGGCAAGGGCTGCAACGCCGTGGTCGGCGTTTCCGGCGGCAAGGACAGCTCCGTCGCGGCGGCGCTCTGCGTCGAGGCGCTCGGCAAAGACCGCGTGATCGGCGTGCTGATGCCCTGCGGCGAACAGGCGGACATCGACTGCGCGATCGCTTTGGTCGATCACCTCGGGATCGAGCGGTATATCGTCAATATCAAGGACGCGGTCGAAGGCGTCAAGAGCGCGATCCCGTTCGAGCTGTCAAAGCAGAGCACGACGAACCTCCCGGCGCGCATCCGCATGGCGACGCTCTATGCCGTTTCGCAAAGCCGCAACGGCCGCGTGGTCAACACCTGCAACCTTTCGGAGGACTGGGTCGGCTACTCCACGCGCTACGGCGACGCGGCGGGCGACTTCTCTCCGCTGTCGCGCCTGACGGTCGCGGAGGTCAAGGCGATCGGGCGGCTTTTGGGGCTGCCGGCGTTTTTGGTCGATAAGACGCCGATCGACGGGCTTTCGGGTAAGACGGACGAAGACAACCTCGGCTTCACCTACGCTATGCTCGACCGCTATATCCGCGAGGGGATCATCGACGACGAAGAGGCAAAGGCGAAGATCGACCGGCTGCACAAACTGAACCTTTTCAAATTACAGCTGATGCCGGCGTTCGAATACGACGGCGATATCAAAGCGGAATAAAGAACGGGAGGAAGACGTATGGCGTTCCGGTGGGTCTATATCGGCAGCGGTCATATCGCCGAAAAAACGGCGGCAAACGTCACAAAAGGCGAACACGAGATCGTCGCGGTCTATGGCAGAAACAAAGAAACAGCCGCCGCGCTCGCCGAAAAATACGGCGCGGCAGTCTATGACACGGCAAAGGAAGCCATTTTGCACCCCGGCGCGGACGCGGTCTATATCGCGACGCCGCACACCTCGCACGTGGAGTACGCCTGCCTCGCGATGGAACTGGGCAGGCCCGTGCTTTGTGAAAAGCCGGTCGGCGTCACCGTCGCGGACGTGGACACGCTGACGGCTTGTGCGGAGAAAAACGGGGTCTATTTCGCCGAGGCGATGTGGACGTGGTTCTGTCAGCCGGCGCAGACCGTCAAGCAGTGGATCCAAAGCGGCGAGATCGGCGACGTCAAATGCGCGACGCTCTATTACTATTTCCCGGGGCTGCTCAAACCCCGCACCTCGCGCGTGCGCAAGCCGGAGACGGCGGGCGGCTCGCTCCTCGACGTCGGGATCTACCCGATCACCTATTGCTACAACCTGTTTGGCGTGCCGCAGGAAATCGTTTGCGACGGCACGGTCAAAGACGGGATCGACATCGAAGAACACATCGAGCTGCGCTACAGAGGCTTTACCTGCTATATCCATAGCGGGCTCAACAACCTGCGCGAAAGCTGCCTGATCGAGGGCGCGAAGGGCACGGTCAGCCTGCCGCTGTTCCACGCGGCGTCGAGCGCGACGCTCAAGAACGAAAACGGCAAGCGCGTCTTCCGCGGCGAGACGAACTATCTCCCGCAGTTCGACCGCGCGGCGGCGGATATCCGCCAGGGAAAGAAGCAGTCGGACTGTGTGCCGTGGGAAGCGACAAGGCAGTGTATGAAGATCATGGACGAATGCCGCCGGCAGATGGGGCTGCGGTATCCGTTTGAAGAAGAAAACACATAAGGAGGAAACGATATGGAACTGACAAAAGAACAACAGGCAATTCTCAACGGTGAAAAAGGCGAAACCATGGCGAAGGTCATGAAAACGCTGGTCCAGTACGGTGAAGTCTTCGGCGCCGAAAAGATGGTCCCCGTGACGAGCGACTACGGCCATCTGGTGCTCTCGTTCGGCCTGACCTTCCTCGGGCCGGTATTCGATCTCTATCAAAAGCTGATCGATGAGGGCTGTCTCGCCGGACAGAAGTTCACCTGCGACCCGCGGCCGTACGACAAAAACGTGCCGCAGTCGCTGCTGCAGAAGGCGGTCGCGAAATTCGTCTTCGGCAAACAGACCCGCTATGAAGCCCAGTTGGCAAAGCTCGGTCTTTTAGGCGAAGACAGCTACACCTGCACCTGCTATCTCGACGAGATCGGCAACACCCCGAAGAAAGGCGACGTCCTCTCTTGGGCGGAATCGTCGGCGGTCGTCTATGCCAACTCGGTGCTTGGCGCGCGCTGCAACCGCAACTCCGGCATCATCGAACTCTTCGGCTCGATCGCAGGCTTTGTGCCGTACTTCGGCCTGCTGACCGACGAGGGCCGCAAGGCAGACTGGATCGTGGAGCTGCAGACGACCAAGTGCCCCGACGCGCAGATCCTCGGCTCGGCGATCGGCATGAAGGTCATGGAGGACGTGCCCTACGTCAAGGGGCTCGACCGCTATCTCGGCACGGAGCTGACCGACGCGGCAAAGACTTATCTCAAGGATTTCGGTGCGGCGACGGCGTCCAACGGCGCGGTGGGCCTTTACCACATCGACAACCTGACGCCGGAAGCGAAGGAACAGGGCGAAAGCCTCATCAAAGAGAACGCGAAGGTCTATATCATCGACGACGCGGAGCTCCAGCGCGTCAAGGACGGCTACCCCTGCATCTGGAAAAATAAGGACGCGACGCCGAAAATGTGCTTCCTCGGTTGTCCGCATATGACGCTCGAACAGCTCAAGGACTGGACCGACAAGATCGAAGCGGCGCTGGGCGACGCGGGGAACGAGAAGGTGCTGGTCCCGACGGTGTTCACCGCGTCCACGGGCGTCATCAAGGAGTTCAACAAAACGCCCTACGCCGACCGGCTGAAAAAGACAGGCGTGATCGTCAGTTACATCTGCCCGCTGATGTTCATGGACAACCCGCTTTGGCAGGGTCAGCCCGTCATCACCTCGTCGAACAAGCTGCGCACCTACACGACGGCGCGGTTCTACAACAACGACGAGATTCTGCGTATCATCACGAAGGAGGGGAAATAAGATGAAGGAATTCAAAGGACGCGTCATTGCGGCGGGTGAAGTGACCGCCGAGGCGGTCGTGACGAAGCAGGGCTTCAACACACTCGCGAGCATGCAGATGATGTTTATCCAGTCCAAAACAAAGTGTGTGGACCAGAGCAACCCCGACCTTTACAAGAAGCTGCTGCAGGGCAAGGCGCTTTGCCTGCCCCAGACGATCGGCTCCACCACGGGCGGCATGTTCCTGTATTCCGCCGTGAAAGCGGCGAAGGCGCCGGCGTGCCTGCTGTTTTCGAAGGAGATCGACTCGCTCGCCGCGGCGGGCGCGGTGCTCGCCGACGTGTGGTCCGACGACGCGAAGATGCCGACGATCGACAAGCTCGGCGATGCGTTTCTCGACTACGTCCAGGACGGCGACAAGATCACGGTCAAAGCCGACGGCACGGTTATCGTCGAACGGTAAGCAGTTAAAAAACGCCCCCAATAAAATGCGCCGCAGGCGCCGCAAAAACAAGGCTCCCCCTCTGGGGTTGCGGGTCGCCGGTGGCGACCTTTGCGGCATCGCCGCAAAAGCAACGACCGAGGCGGGAGCCGAGAAAGCTGTCTTTATGCGCAGCGCAAAGACGGAAGGGGTCGGGCGTTTTTTCGTGCACAGAGCGCAGTGCGCAGTGACGCGGGGAAAAGATTTTCAGCGGCAAAAGATTTACCGCGAAGGCCGATTCTTTATTCTAAAATCGAACAATAGCAAGTGAAAAGTGCATTTCACACCCGTGAAATCGCTTTTCACTCTTTTTTTACTGCAAATCGAACCTTTTGTGCTATCATACTTCTGCGAAAGCAAATCTCTTTTTTCAAGAAAGGACGATTATTATGATGAAGAAAACCGTATCCATTCTTTTGACCATTCTGCTTGTACTTGGCACAGTCGCGTTCGCGCTGACCGCAAACGCGGAAGGAGAACCCGGGATCGTTGCGTCCGGCTACTGCGGCGCAGAGGGCGACGGCACGAACCTGACGTGGACGCTCGACAGCGACGGCCTGTTCACCGTCAGCGGTACCGGCGCGATGCAGAATTTTACTACCGATTTTGCCGTCACGTGGTATCGGCTGCGCAACAGCATTCAGTCGGTTGTATTGGAAGAAGGCGTGACGACTGTCGGCGCGTGGGCCTTCAACGACTGCCGCAATCTGACAAGTTTCACGATTCCGTCTACGCTGCGGGAATTTTGCGACTATGCCTTTCGGGACTGCCCTTCTATACCGAGTCTTTCCATTCCGGGCACAGTGGAGCACATCGGACACGGCGCATTCGTTTACGCCAGTTTTGCAACCGTTACACTTTCCTACGGATTGAAAACAATCGGCGATTACGCTTTTTGGTCGTGCAATTGTTTCAAAACGGTGGAGATCCCGGACAGCGTGACGCGCATCGGAGACGGCGCATTTGGCTATAACCTGCAGCTTAACAGTATCACCCTTCCGGAAGGGCTGACGGAAATCGGCAAAAAAGCGTTTCAACACACCTCGATCGGTTCTGTCGATATTCCCGCCAGCGTCACCTCGATCGACGAGACTGCTTTTGAAGACTGCTGGCACTTAACCGGCATTCATGTTGAACCGGCCAATACGGTCTATTACTCAGATGATGGGGGCAGCTTGCTGCAATACGGCGCAGACGGAGACCGTCTCCTTTGTCATCCGGAAAAAAGCCCTGTGGAAAACTACGTTATCCCGGCGTCCGTCACAGAAATCGGCAACAGTGCTTTTTATCGGTGCAGCGCTTTGAAAACCCTGACGATGCCCGAAGGCCTTGTAACAATCGGCAACAAGGCGTTCAACGACTGCGACAAGCTGACAGAGATCACGATTCCGGACAGTGTGACAACGATCGGGGACTTTGCGTTCCTCGACTGCACCTCGCTGGCGTCCCTGTCGCTCGGCGGCGGGGTGGCCACCATTGGGACCGGCGCATTCTCCCACTGTTATCAGATCGAATCTTTCGAGATCCCCGACTCCGTCACAAGCATCGGCGATCATGCCTTTGGGGGCTTCGTCAGGCTGCAGGCGTATTCGGTCGATCCGGACAACCCGGCTTATACCGCGGGTGAGGACGGCTGTCTGTATAACAAGGACAAAACAGTGCTGGTCGCCTATCCGATCGGCAAGCCCGACACGACCTTTGATATTCCGGACACCGTGACAACGATTGCCCCCTATGCATTCAACAGCAATGTTCTTTATGAAAATTCTACCTACGGGACGTATCCGGGTCATCTGGAAAGCATTACGGTACCCGCGACGGTAACAAGGATCGGTACAGGCGCGCTGGCGAACAACCGATACGGCATGCGCTATATCAAGATTCTGAATCCGAACTGCGCCATTGGTTCCGATGCATATGTCTATTGGATCGACGGTATGCAGCTTCCGAGAGGCTTCAAGGTTTACGGCTATGCCGGCTCCACGGCGGAAGCAAGCACATATGACGAAGAAATAGCGGACTGGTATTACGGAGAGGATTTCTTTGTTGCCCTTTGTCCGGCAGATGACGCTCACGCCACAATCAAAGCCGAAGCAACCGACCCGACCTGCACTGAACCGGGCCACGCCGCGGGCTGGTACTGCGAGGACTGCGGCGCTTATCTGAGCGGAGAGGCGCAGCTCGCCCTCGGCCACGCCTGGGGCGAGTGGGAAGTAATCAAGCAGGCGACCGTGGATGAAACCGGTCTGATGCGCCGCGTCTGCCAAAACGACCCGACGCATGTGGAAGAGCAGGTGATCCCGAAGCTGAAGCCGAACACCAATGTGTTCCAGGAATTCATTGAAATGATCAAGACCTTCTTTGAGAATCTCACCGAGTGGCTCCGCAGACTGTTCCGGTGGTAATCGTTCCTTTCTTATATGCCTTTGCAAAAAGCGCGTCCCGCCTTTCACGGCGGGACGACGCTTTTTTATTGGAATGTGGAATGAATCTTTGCCTTTTCAGCTTTCGACGGTCCGTTCTTCTGCTTCTTCCGGAGCCTGCAAGGCCTGCTCCTCCGCCGCAGCGGCGGCTTTGTCCATGAGGGCGGCGATCTGTTTCGGGGTCGTCAGATAGAGGAACAGCCCCGCGGCCACCGCGAACGTGACGCCCCAAGAGAGGGGATAGGAGATATAGAGGAACGGCAGCGTGCGCTGCATCGGCAAAAAGAAGAACACCCAGATCAGCCGCAGGCCGCAGGCGCCGAACAAAGAGACGAGCATGATCTGGAACGACCGCCCGAGTCCGCGCACCGCGCCGCCCGTGACGTCGAGCAGCGAGCAGAAGATGAAGAACGGCATGATCAGCGCCATCCGCTGGGTGCCGACCGCGATCACGGCGGGGTCGGTGGAAAACAGCGACACGATCGGCTCGCGCAGCAAAAAGCCGATCGTCTGTAATGTCAGCGCGGCGATGGAGGCGCTGCCGACGGAAACGAGCCAGATCCGCCGCAGGTTTTCCGGCTTTCGCGCGCCGACGTTCTGCGACGTAAAGGTCATGGCGGCCTGCGCGAAGCCGTTGGTGGAGATATAGATATACGCGTCATAGTTGGAGCCGGCGGAGATGCCCGCCATGGCGTCGGAGCCGAACGAGTTGACGTTCGATTGGATAATGACGTTGGAGATGGAGAACAGCGCGTTCTGGATCCCAGCCGGAACGCCGATCCGCAAGATCTCCAGCAGCGACGCCTTGTGAAAGCGGACGCCGCCGAGGTCGAGATGGATGTCCATCGTCGTTTTGCGCAGATAGCGCACCGTCAGCACGGCGGTCAGGTACTGCGACGAGATCGTGGCGATCGCTACGCCCGCGACGCCCCAGTGCAGCACCACGATCGTGAAGAGGTTCAGCGCGATGTTCAGGATCCCGGACGCCGCGAGATACTGCAGAGGACGGCGGGTGTCGCCGGTGGAGCGGATGATCGCCGCGCCGAAGTTGAAGATCATCGCGCCGGGCGCGCCGAGGAAATAGATCCGCACATAGAGCGTGGAAAGGTCGATCGTGTCCGCAGGCGCCTGCATCCAGCGCAGCAGCGTCGGCGAGATCAGAATGCCGATCACCGCGATCACGAACCCGCTCAGCACGCTCAGCCCCATGGCGGTATGGACCGCCTGCCGGACGCCTGGCTTGTCCTTTGCGCCGAGCATCCGCGCCGTGAGCACGCCGGCGCCCATCGACAGCCCCGTGAAGAGGTTGACGATCAGGCCGATCATGGACCCCGTGGAGCCGACGGCGGCGAGAGCGGTCTTGCCGGCGAAGCGGCCGACGACGGCGGTGTCCGCCGTATTATAGACGATCTGCAACAGCCCCGTGAGCGTCACGGGGATCGCAAACAGCAGGATCTTTTTGAAAAACGGTCGTTCAGTCATCATTCAAATACTTCTGCTGCCTCCTGCAGCAATGCCGGGATGTCGAGGTGCTGCGGACAGACGTCGGCGCACTGGCCGCACCCGATACATTCGGACGCTTTGCCGCTCTCTTTCGTCAGCTCGCGCGTGTAATACGCCGCCTGCTCCGATGAGGGGAACATCGTGTGCCGGTTGCGCAGCCGCAGGATGTCCGGGATGCGGATATTCATCGGGCAGCCGTCCGTACAGTAGCGGCAGGCGGTGCAGGGGATCAGGGGAAGGGCGGAGAAGATCGCGCGCACCTCTTCGAGTGCCTGCTGCTCTTTTTCGTTGAGCGGAGAGAACGCGGACATCACCTTGAGGTTGTCCTGCATCTGCGAAAGGTCGCTCATGCCGGACAGCACCATCACAACGTGGTCCAGCCCGGCGGCGAAACGCAGGGCGTAGCCGGCGTTGGAGCTTCCGCCGCCGTCTTTCCGCAGAGATTCCAATACGGCGTTCGCCTTGTCGTTCAGATGTACCAGGGAACCGCCCTTGACGGGCTCCATCACGATTACGGGTTTGTTGTGCTTGACGCAGACCTCGTAGCACGCCCGGCTCCGGACACGGCCGTCCTCCCAGTCGAGATAGTTCAATTGGAGCTGGACCACTTCTGTTTCCGAGTGCTCGGTCAGTACGCGGTCAAGGAACGCGGGGGAATCGTGGAACGAAAAGCCGATGTGGCGGATTTTGCCTTCTGCTTTCAGCGCGAGAAGCTGTTCAAAGGCGCGGCAGTCTTCAAACTTCTGATAGTTGCCCGCGCCGACCGCGTGCAGCAAATAGAAGTCGAAATAGTCGACGCCGCAGGCGTCCAACTGCGTTTGGAACAGCGGCAGGACGTCGTCTTCCTTCTCGATGAAGCCGCCCGAGAGCTTGTTCGTCAGAATAAAGCTGTCGCGCGGGTAGCGGCGGGTCAGCGCGTGCCTTGCGGCGGTCTCGCTCTGGCCGGAGATATAGCCGTGTGCCGTGTCGAAATAATGAAAACCCGCCGCCATATAGGCGTCGACCATCTGCTCGGTCTGCGCGAGATCGACTTCATCTCCGACCATCGGCAGGCGCATCAGCCCGAAGCCGAGCTTGCCCTTCAGGTCGGGGAAAAACGCGGTTGCCTGTGCCATGCGGAATCGCCCCCTGTGCACTTCAAATTACCTCTTATTATATAAGCGGCGAAAACCGCTGTCAACAGGATGGAGAATCTCTAAGATTTTTTTAGATTCGCGTTCAGCTTTGCCGGTTCACAAAAAATTCACAAAAAGCGGTGAAAAACAGCGGCGCCTCCGGCGGAAGTATGGTATAATACAGGAAAGCAAACAGGAAAGGAATATGTTACATGAAACGTTTGCAAAAAACCGTTGCGTGGCTGCTGGCTGCGCTGCTTTTACTGAGCGCCGCTTCTCTCGCCGCCGTCGCGGCAAAGGAGACGGCACAGACCGACGTCCCGATGATCTTTGTCGCCGGGTTCGTTTCGACCGATACCGTGGATCAGGAGACGGGCGAGGCGCTTTTTCCGCCGACGAGCAAAACGATCCGCAAGGCCGTGAAGGACGCCGTGAACCCCGTTTTGAAAAGCGCGCTCAAGGGCGAGTTCCGCGGGCTGGACTATCCGCTGAACCAGGCGATACTGAGCCTGCTGGACGGCCTGCGCTGCGACGAAAACGGCGACCCGGTCAATCCGCGTACGGGTACGGTCTATCAGTGGCCCACGCCGGAGGAGGTCCGCGCCGCCTGTGACCACGGCTTCCAGAAGCCGACGACCGACGCCATCTATTACAGCTACGACTGGCGGCTGGATATGAAGACGCTCGCCGAACAGCTGCACGACTTCATCGAATACGTGCTGGAATGCACCGGCGCGCAGAAGGTCGATATCATCGCCTACAGCATGGGCACCTGCGTGCTCTCGTCCTATCTCAACCTTTACAAGGGCGAATACATCGACAGCCTGATTTTGTACCTCGGCGCGCTGAACGGCTCGAGCGCCTGCGGCGACCCGTTTGAAAACAGCCTCGGGATGGACAGCGAATCGCTGATGGCGGCGCTCAACGGTCTGCTCGGTACCGACCTCAAAGCCGAGATCGGCAAAGCGCTGCTGGATATCCTCTATCAAAAGGGCATGATGGATCCGCCGGTGGATCTGGTGGAAGGGCTGCTCGACCGCGTGTTCGACGAGCTGTACCGCCAGTCGATGCCGTATATCTTCGGGCGCATCCCGGGCTTCTGGGCGATGATTCCCGTGGAGTATTACGACGGCGTGCGCAACACGTTTTCCGCCGGCGTGGTGTCGGACGTCTTCTATGAGAAGGTGGACTACTACCACAACGTCCAGCTGAATATCCCCACGATCATCCGGACCGCGATGGACGCCGGCGTCAAGATCGTTGACGTGGTCAAATACGGCTATCCGATCGCGCCGATCATCCGCGACCGCAACCATGAATCCGACTTTGTCGTCGATACGACCTACAGTTCTATCGGCGCGACCTGCGCGGTGTATAACGAGACGCTGCCGGAAGGCTATGTCCAGCAAAAGCACCCGGAGAAGAACTATATCTCGCCCGACAACAAGATCGACGCATCGACCTGCGCCTTCCCCGATCAGACGTGGTTTATCAAGAACTCCACCCACCTCGGCACGCTCTCCGACGGCACCGACGGCGAACAGCCGCTGCTGCTGTGGCTGCTGACGCGGGAGACCCAGCCGACCGTCTGGGACGACCCGGCGTTCCCGCAGTACATGACCTATCTGCCGGACGGCACCTGCGCGCCGCTGACCGCGGAAACGAACTGGTCCGTTCTCGGCAACTACAAAAAGGAAGACGGCTTCCTTGCGCGGCTCAAGCGCATCTTTGCCGACTGGAAGCAGATCTTCTCCCTGCTGGTTCAAAGCGTGAAGAAATGAGTGCACAGTGCACAGTGCGCAGTGCACAGAGAAAGCCGCCTGCAGGCGGCTTTTGTTTATGAGAAGGCAAGAGGAAATGAGGGATTAAGGGATTAAGAAACTACGGGACTAAAGAATAGGGATGTTTCTTTACGTCGCTAACCGCTAACTGCTAATAGCTAACAGCTAAAAGAGTCGCCTGACCCCCTCAGTCTTTTCACTGCGCAAAAAGACAGCTTTCTCGGCTCCCGCCTCGGTCGTTGCTTTTGCGGCGATGCCGCAAAGGTCGCCA
>JAEEGI010014050.1_pt1 | contig 16888 bp, 15 predicted proteins | sample 8958751 | NCBI WGS metagenome assembly JAEEGI01 (sample SAMN16246545, study PRJNA631951) | gut metagenome | biome: gut microbiome; feature: rumen; material: KS-attached | host: Bos | place: Iran: Karaj | collected 2018-10
TTCAGGGCAAACTCAACAACAAGAACGAGTTCGACTACCACGGAGAGCTGACAGTCCCGCTCTTCCTGCGCGGCCGCTATCTCCTGGGCGACACCGGCTTCTCCCAGAGCACTTTCTTCTTCCAGTGCGATCTGGGCTACCGTTTCGGCATTTCAGCCTACAACTCCGGCAAGCAAAGCGGCGCCAAGAACGTGATCAAGAATTTCGAGCACTGCAACGCCAAGGGATTCTTCGTAGAGCCCCAGGTCGGCATCGCCGTCAACAAATCCATCTCCTTCAGTTTCGGCCTGCCGTTCCAGCATTACACCAAGAACATCACCACGTCTTCGATAGCATCTGCCTACGAAAGCGATGTCGACTTCAATACCAAGAGCCTTATGTTCATGGGTGTAGACCTTCGCCTCATCATAGGCTTCTAGGTCCCTGTACAGACTTTCAGCAGGACCCTTCTGCCAGGCCCCTCAGGCGGTCTGCCAGAAGGGTCCTGACGTATGGCTCCTCCATGAAGTGGGAGCCGTCGTAGATCTCATACGTATCCTCCCCGAAATGGCGCCGCCAGGCGCGCAGGGACACGATCCCGCTCCTGCGGTAATGGTCGTGGGCGCCGAAAAAAGCGAATAGCGGAGCGTCGGCGCTGCGGGCAAGGTCAAGCCTGACAGGCCGCCATTTGCGGAGCGCGGAGAAGCGGAAGCGCAGCTCCTGGCGCTCGCCGGGGCGCGGCCTGTAGATGAGCCCCAGCAGCGCGCCGACGCCCGGCACCAGGGTGGCGGGCGCCAGGGCGCGCAGCACCGCCGGCGCATTCAGGGCCGGCGACACCAGCACTGTCGGCAGACCATATTTGATACGCATTGCCAATGCGTGGTTGGCCCCGAGGGACTCCCCCGCCAGCACCGCCGGCCGGAGTTCCTCTATCCACGCGGATATCTGTCCCTCAGCTACTTCCGGATCGAAGTCATAGGTCCTGACAACTACCCTCAGGTCGGGAGGAAGGCACTCAGAGAGTATGGACGGGATGCGGCTGTCCGCTCCCCCGCCCATCCCGTGGATATACAATATGACCCTGGGATTTCCCATCGCAGCGCTAAGATAAGGATTTATTTCTTAAATTTGTCTTCGTTATGGGATCTGAACTCAACCTGGTCGCCGACCTTGCGGTCATCCTGATAGCCGCCGGCATCTTCACCGTCATTTCGCGGGCTCTGAAGCAGCCCCCGATACTCGGATACATCATCGCGGGATTCCTCGTGAGCCCGCATCTCGGCCTCCTCCCCGCCATCTCCAGCGTGGAGTCGGTCGAGCAATGGTCCGAGATTGGCATCATCTTCCTGCTCTTCGCCCTGGGACTCGAGTTCAGTTTCAAGAAGTTGCTCAAGGTGGGCAGTAGCGCACTCATCACGGCCGGCACCAACTGCATCGGGATGTTCATGGTCGGCCTCACCGTAGGCTCCGTCCTCGGCTGGTCCACAATGGAGAGCCTCTTCCTCGGAGGCATGATGTCCATGTCCTCATCCAGCGTCATCATCAAGGCTTTCAACGACATGGGGCTCAAGAAAAAGCCCTACGCCCCGCTGGTCTTCGGCAGCCTGATCGTCCAGGACCTCATCGCCGTCGTCCTGATGGTCTTACTCTCCACCCTGGCGGTGTCCAACCAGTTCTCGGGCAGTGAGATGATCTGGAACCTCGCCAAACTGGCGTTTTTCATCATCCTTTGGTTCCTGGTGGGCATCTACGTGATCCCTTCGCTCCTGAAAAAGGCCCGCAAATACCTCAACGACGAGATACTCCTCATCATTTCGATAGGCCTCTGCTTCGGCATGGTGACGCTCGCCACGGCAGTGGGGTTCTCGTCCGCCCTCGGCGCCTTCGTGATGGGTTCGATTCTCGCCGAAACCATTGAAGGTGAGCATATCGAGCATCTGGTCTCGGGCATCAAGGACCTCTTCGGAGCCATTTTCTTCGTGTCCGTCGGCATGATGATCGACCCTGCCGTCATAGGCGAGCATTGGGGGACGATCCTTGTAATTGCCCTGCTGGCGGTCGGAGGGATCATGACCTTCATAACCATCGGCGCGCTGCTCGCCGGCAAGAGCCTCGACACTGCGGTCCACACCGGATTCAGCCTCGCGCAGCTCGGCGAATTCGGTTTCATCCTCGCCAGTCTCGGCGTGTCGCTGGGCGTCATGCGCGGCTTCATCTACCCGGTCATCATCGCCGTTTCAGTCCTGACGACCTTTGCGACGCCGTTCTTGATCAAGGCCGCGGATCCGGCCAGCCTGTGGCTGCACCGCAAGCTGCCGGCCAAACTACTGGCGCGGCTCAATACCTCCGACGAGGAGTCCCACAGCAAATCCTCGGCAGAGAAGAGCGAATGGAAGGTGTTCCTTACCGCCTATGCTACCCGCATCGCACTGTACAGCATCATCCTGATCGCCGTGCTGATCGGCTCGCACACTTTCCTGGACGGACTGCTCGAGAAAATCATGAAAGGGGTCAGTCCAACTCTCGTAAAGTGGATCGGTGTCGTGATAACGCTGGTGGTGATGGCTCCTTTCCTGTACGGACTCTCTGTCCAGAGAGGCTCCCTGCAAGGGCACGTACGCAAGCTTCTGAAGGAGAAAGACAGCAACAAATGGCCTATACTGTCGCTGATGGTCCTGCGCCTGCTGCTTGCCGTCGCTTTCATCCTCGTATTCATTTCCAGCAAGTTCGACCTGTCGTGGTGGGCCGTGCTGCTTATCATCGCCGCCACCCTTGTCTTACTGCGCGTCCTGCCCCGTTACATCAAGTTCTCCGGCCTGGAAGACACCTTCATTTCCAACCTCAATGCCCGCGAGATGGAAAAACGCCGCCAGGCTCCCGTCACCACGACCATCAGGGAGAAGCTTTCCGGCTACAACGTCCACATCGACTCGTTCTACATCTCGCCCGACTCGCAGTATATAGGCGAGAGGCTGCGTGACATACCTTTCCGCAGTTCCACCGGCGTGAACATCGTCAAGATAGTACGCGGCTCCCGTTCCATCCTCATTCCAAAGGGAGAAGAGCGCATCTATCCGTACGACCGCCTGCTGGCCGTAGGCACGAGCGCACAGATCGACGGCTTCGCCAAACTTATGGAGCACGAGATCATCGACCCTCACTCCGTACGGCTCACGACCTCCGGCAGCGACAAGGACTTCTCCGTCGAGATCATCCCCGTCACTGAGTCGTCCTTCCTCTACGACAAGGCTCTCAAGGACCTCGCGATGCGCGAGAGCGGATGCATGGTCCTCAGCGTGCTGAGGGACAACGAATTCATAACAAACCCGAAAGCGGATTTCCACTTCCGGGCAGGTGATTCGGTATGGATTGCAGGCGAAAAGGAATCCTGCAAGTTCTTCAGATAAGGTTTACCAGCACATATCCCAGGAACGCTGTCAGCACCGCCAGCGACCAGTGAAGGCCGAGGGCGGCGGTGACGGCCGCGCCGGCCAGCGCGACGCAGAAGAATGCGATGCGTCGCGCGCGCGTGGCGCGGCTGACCTCGATCCCCTTTCCGAACTTCATCGCGAACATGGGCAGTTCGCATACCAGCAGGGCTGAGAGGAGCACCGCCAGGAGCGGGAGACCCCATGCCGTGGCGCAGAAGCGCGCAGGCAGGGTGCCTGGCTCCGCGAATGCGAAGCAGCAGAGCGCGCCGCAGATCATCGCGGCAGCCGGCGTGGGCAGGCCGAGGAAGCCGGCGTGCTGGCGCTCGTCAATATTGAACTTTGCCAGCCTCAGAGCCGAAAAGACGGCAAGTACCAAGGGGATATAACTCCATGGCGTTTCGCCCCCCTGCATCACCATCGTACGGTGAAGCATAAGGGCGGGCAGGACGCCGAAACTCACGACATCGCAGAGCGAGTCAAGCTCCTTGCCGATGTCGGAGTACGCGCCCAGTGCGCGGGCGGCCAGGCCGTCCAGGAAATCGAAGACGGCCGCCGCCAGCATCAGGCAGAAGGCGATGTCGGGACGGTCCTTGAAAGTGAATATCACCCCCATGACCCCGCAGAGGAGGTTCATGGAGGTGATGGTATTCGGTATGGCCTTGCGGACGCCCATTACCTGATGCCGAGCTTGGCCTTGATGGCTGCAGGGACAGCGTCCTTGTGGACTACGAGGTCGATGCTCTTGCCGGCTACGAACGCCTCGGAAGCATACCAGATGCCCTTGTAGGCACCGGTCTCGCCCCAGGAGTTCTTCACGAGGTAGAACTTGCGGCCGTACTGGTCCTTGGCGGTGCCGTAGATGTGCATGCCGTGGTCGTCAGTGGTGCTCTTCTTGTCGAATTCGATCTGACGGTACTCCTGAGTAGGGTTAATCTCCTTGAGGTTGTCCGGGACGGGCTGAGCGGAGGTCGCACGGCCTACCCAGCGCTCCTGGTCGGAACCGGGTGCGGGATTGGCAGCGGTCTCGAGAAGCAGGCCGAGGCCCTGGCGGTTGAAACCGGACTCGCTGACGTCAGTGCCCCAGGCGGCGGTGTAACCGTGGTCGATGGCATAGTCAAGCACCTGCATGAACTCCTCGATGGGGAGGTTGTAGGCTTCGTCCCAGCGCCAGTTGTCGCAGACTTCGATGGCGAACTTGGTGTAAAACGGATGATGCGTGAAGGAAGTGATGGTCACGTAGTCATCGGGGTTGATCTTGAGGGCGTCGCGGTAGGATGCAGGGGTGTACTGCTTGCCGTCGACGACGAAGGTCTCGGGATACTTGCCGAGATAGGCGTCGAGGATGCCCTGGTAGCCACGCTTCCACGCAGTGGTGAGGGTGCGGTTGGGAACCTTGGCCACGGCCTCGACATAGGCCCTGAGGACGGCGTCAAGCTCGGACTGTGCCGGAAGATCAGTGCCGTAGTTCATACCTGTCATCTCCTTGAGCGGGACGATACCGTGATCGCGCACGACGTGAAGGACGTCGTCAGCCTCGGAACCTGCGCCGAAGGTGAGGTTGCCGTCAAGGCGGACGAACTTGTCAGCCCTCTCGGCATAGGAGTGGCTGACCACGAAGAAGACGGAGAAATCCGGATACTTGGCGGGGTCCTTGATGTTGTTGATGCGGATGGCCTCGGACTCCAGGAAACTGATCGTGGAATATGCCCAGCAGGTACCGCTGCTGGCCTGGTTCTTCACGGAAGTGATCGGGAGTTCCTTGATGGTGGTGAACTGAAGCGAAGGGGAAGCAGGCTCTGCGGGACGCTGCTGCTGCGCGGACGCCACGAAGGCTGTCGAAAGGAAGGCAATGGCGGCAAGGATGGTTTTCTTCATAATATTAAGGGTTTTGATAATTGTCAAACTCAACAAATTTAAGAAATAAATATCAATAACCATCGCTTTGTTCCCGAAATCGGGCATTACAGGATAGGGATCTCCAGCTTGACCGTCAGGTTGCGGCCGGGATTGTGTACGCCCACATATTTCAAGCGGCTGAGGTGGTCGAAATAGACTGCATCCGTCAGATTGTCGGCGATGATGCTGAGCGTCGCGGCTCGGCGTCCCCTCACCATCAGGTCGGTGACCGCCGAGGCGCCCAGCAGGGTGTATGCCTCCGTCGCCGTTTCGGTACCGGGAAGGAAGTGTTCCTGGGCAAAGCGGTGGTCCGCACGAAATGCTATATAACTATTGTTCAGCACTTTTCCATCGTGGGTAATCTCCCACTTGACCTCGGCGGCAAGCCTTGGCGCAGGCATCAACGGGAGGTCGCGGCCGTCGGAGGTCCCTCGGACGTACGACCAGTCCGCGCCGAGGTGAAGCCGGTGGACAGGATGACAGTCGACGGAGAGTTCGGTGCCGTACAGAAAGGCACCATCCGCTTCATAGCGATAGACTTGGTATCCATCTTCCACCTCACCGGTACGTGCGGCATAGATATAATTGTCGATACGGTTGCAGAACACTGCTGCCGTCAGAGATAAGTGCTCAGAAGTGAAGTCTGCTCCAAGGTCTCCCTGGAGGCTGAATTCAGGTTTCAGGTCGCTGTTGCCGCGTTCATAACGGACAGTGCCCTCATGTACGCCGTTCGAGGCGAGTTCGCTGAGGTTGGGGGCGCGGAAGCCGCGGGCGACATTGGCCCTGAGGTTCAGGGCGGGCAGCGGCGACCAGACGACGCCGGCACTGCCGGTCAGGCCCTGGAAGCCACGGCTGAAGTCCTCGAAGCGGTCCGGCAGCGCCAGGCTGTGCAGGCGCCTCAGGTCACCGCGTATGCCGCCCGAGAAGTGCAACTTCTCGAGCGCGCGCTATGCGGTGACGAATAGCCCGGCATCCAGCAGCCGGTAGGCCGGAATCAGGACTTCTTCACCGAGGTTGTCGCTTTCCTGCCACATACCGTTTATGCCGGTAGAAACTTTCCATCCGTCAGTCTCTCCGGAGATATACTTGAGGTCGTAGTTGACCGTGTTCAGTTTGAAGTCCAGCTCCGCCTCATCCAACTCTTCTTCATATTCCTGGCGGCGGTTCTGCTGGAAGCCCAAAAGCATCTTGATGCGTCCCTCCCCTACAAGGAAAGTATTGTCGGACAAGGCCTTGTAATGATGGACCTGCTGGAAGGGCAGTTCCAGCCCATAGCCCGTCGGACCTTCCAGGACGCCCTCCTCATAGCCTTCGATCATTCCCGGAGTCAAGTGATAGTATCCGAGTGTAAGACGGGAGAACCCCCACTTGCGGTTGAGTCCGGTCATTCCGGTCACAGCCCGCTCGCGGAACTGGGAGCCCGGGACCAGACCGTCTGCGGCATTGCGGTATGCGTGGGCGTACCTGTCGCTGAAGCGCAGGTTCCAGACCACGCCGTTCCGGTTGCCTCCGTGATAGAGACTGTATGCAGCCAGACCACTGTTGCTCTGGTATTCACTGCTGAATCCTGCAGAGAACGAGTCCGGAGCAGGATTGGGATCGGCATGGAAGATAATCACACCGGCAAGGGCGTCCGAACCGTACATAAGACTCGCCGGCCCCTTGATAATCTCTACTGAGTGGACATCATTGGCATCTATTTCCACTCCGTGTTCGTCACCCCACTGCTGTCCCTCCTGACGGAGGCCGTCCGAAATGACAACCACCCGGTTGTAGCCGAGTCCCCTGATCACGGGTTTGGAGATTCCGGCACCGGTCGTTACCTGACTCACTCCGGGTTCGGATGCAAGCGCATCAATTATATTGGAAGAAGCCCTGCCGCGCAGGGCGGTAACATCAAGTACGCTCATCGGCGAAGGGGTTTCGCCCAGTTTGCTTTCGCCGGTCACTCCCGTGACGACGGCTTCGTTAAGTTTCAGGTGGCGGAAGAACACATCCGTAGTGTCTTCCTGCGCCAGCGCGGACACGCCTATACCCAGCATGCCCACGATAAAAAGTATTTTTTTCATCGGGTTTCAGTTCGTTTTCTGTTCAGTAAAAGAATGCTCCGGAGGCAGTGAAGGATACGTCCTCCAAGCGGGAATAGCCCCACTAAAAGACTGCACCACAGCACTTTCCGGTTATGTGATCAACAGAAAACGAAAGGAGGAGCCCGCATTCCGGGAACCTGGACGGAAGGCAGTGCAAACTGCGCCTCAGGGGCAATTACTACGTCAGAGCATTCCTCGACAGGCGCCTCAGGGCTCTCCTCGTCGGAAGCCAGCCATACTATGGTCAAGAACTGGCAGACCAGGCACTCGTAGGTATGCGGTACGCCTTCCAGGTGACTGTGCGGTATATGCGATTCGCAACCGACACAGTTGTCGATGTTGCTGTCTGCATCGGGAGAAACATCGGTATTGCTTTCTGCATTGCCTGTTCCGTAGCTTCCTGTGGCGCTGTAAGCACTGGCTGCCTCCGCCAACGGCTGATGCCGGTGCAGGGGCGCCAGCAGCAGCGCCGGCAGCATTACCGCCGACAGCAGGATAGCTGATATGTTTCTCCTCAGTTTCATCACCGGCAGCAAATATATGTATTCTTCCAGAATATCAAAACCGCACTCCCCCGTTTTTACCCACAAATAATGACCTGCCCCGCAATGACCCCCACCGCAACCCTCAACCCGCGGTAGAGGGTTAACCCACTTTCTGCCCAAAACCACCACAACCCTCAACCACCGGTAGAGGGTTACGTATCCTTCGGCAGTTTGCCGAAGGATGTCGGGGGGTAGGGGCACATCCTTCGCCGTTTTGCCGAAGGATGTCGGGGGGAAGGGCACATCCTTCGCCGTTTTGCCGAAGGATGCCGGGGAAAGGGGCATATCCTTCGGCAGTTTGCCGAAGGATGTCGGGGGAATGATTATATTTGCGGGGTAAATGGAAAAGAAGAAGACAACCGGGAAAAAGGGAAAGGGCCGGAGGAAACGCAAGTTGAAGGTGCCGGCTTGGGCGGCGGTGGCGGCAGCAGCGCTCATAGTCGCGCTGGGCATCGGCCTGCCGCTGGGCCGCCGGGCGTGGCTGGAAAGGCAGAGCCTGGGCGGCGACAAGGCACGGGCCGGGGCCTCCCTGCCGGCGATGACCTTCAGCGAACTGGGCATCGACATCTCCCACCACAACGAAGGCCCGATCCTCTGGGATTCGCTCCGCGTGATGGTCGACCGTTCCGGACGGACCATCCGTGACCTGGAAAGGGCCCGCAAGGTCTATCCTGTCAAATTCGTATTCATCAAGGCCACTGAGGGCGTCTCGATGAAGGATCCGAAGTTCAAATCCTACTGGGCTGAAGCCGGGGAGCACGATATTCGGCGCGGTGCATATCACTTTTTCCGCAGTTCCCGTGACGGTGAACTGCAGGCGAAGAACTTCATCGCCACGGTCGGGTCCCTGCGCCATTCCGACCTCCCTCCGGTCCTGGACATCGAAACCATTCATCGGGGATGCACATATAAACTACTGAATGAAAGGATATTGCAGTGGCTGAAAGCAGTCGAGGCCCACTACGGATGCAAGCCAATAATCTACACCTCCGACTCATTTGCACGCGACATTATCAGCGAAGAGATAAAAAAGGGCTACCCGATCTGGATAGCCCATTATGAGATTGAAAGCCCTTTAAGCAAAGACTGGACTTACTGGCAGTTCACTGACAGGGCCCATGTCTACGGGATGCCCGGCCCTGTGGACCTGAGCATCAGGAAGTGATGCTATTCCACAAAAGCGGCCAGCCACTCCTGAAGGGCGGAGGTCCATTCGGCTTTGTGTGCGAAAGTATCACGGAAGCCCCATCCGTGTCCCCCGTCAGGGAAGACCATAAGCTTGACGGGCACTCCGTTCTCCTCCAGTTTCTCAGCGTACATCCGGCTGTCAGCCACCGGAACGGTGGGATCGTCCTCGCTGTGCGCGATGAACGCCGGAGGGCAGTCGGGCGTGACATAGTTCTCGCAGCAGAAATACGCTACCTCGTCATCGGAAGGATACATGTCGAAAAGGATGTTCCTGCCCCCAGGGGCCACGCGTCCCTCAAAAGTGATTAGAGGATACAGAAGTATCTGGAAATCAGGCCTCGTACGTCTTGTATAATGCACGGAGGCGGAAGCGGCCAGATGGCCTCCGGCAGAACCGCCCATAATCCCCAACTTAGAGAACCCCCACTCGTCGGCGTGCGAGCGCATCAGCGTGATGGCGCGCTGCGCGTCCGTTAGCGGAATGTCGCTGTGCCCGTTGGGCATTCGGTATTTCAGCACGGCGAAGGTGATGCCCTGTCCGTTGAACCAGCCGGCCATGTCCGTTCCTTCGTGCTCGGCGGCAACGTATCCGTAACCGCCGCCGGGGCACATGATGACAGCCAGGCCGTTAGGCTCCGCGGCCGGAAACACCAGCAGCTCCGGATTGGAAATGTTTCCGATCCGGCCGCCCTGCATCACCGTTTCCGGCCCTTCAAGGCCGTTGGACTCCGGGGCTCCGTCCGGCCAAAGCTTCAGGACGGTGCAGCCTTCAGGATTCTGGGCGGACAGGCAAACCGGGGCCAGAATCAAAAGCGCAAGTAAGAATATCTTTCTCATTTTCATTTATTTTACTGTCCAGACAGCGGAATCCTCCCCTGCTGCCGATTTCACTACGACGGTATTCTCTCCGCTCTGGAGCTTGACTCCGGGCCAGCGGACCGTTGCATAGGCATCAGTCTTCTGCGTCCCGACGAGTTTGCCGTTCAGGTAGAGCTTGACGGACGGAGCGGTCGAGAACACGACGACCTCCGTCGTATCCTCCTCACGCTCGGTATAGTTCTTAGAGCAGAGATGGATGGTACTTACGTCCTTGTTCCAGTTGGCTTTATAGAAGTAGAACGCGTCCTTGCGGGTCTTGCGGTCGCGTGTTACGAGTCCCTTGTCGTTCTGGTTGTCGGTATCGCCCTCCTTGCGCATCGAAGATGCAAAGTCGAACATATTCCAAAGGAAAGAGCCCCAGACGTAGTCCCTCTCGGCAATAGCCTTCCACTCCTCGTAATGGATGTAGGTCTGCTTCTCCTCGGGATGGAAACGCCCGCGGGACGTGGCGCGCACGCCCTCCTCGTCGGCTGCGGTGTAAGAAGCCACGTGCTGGACGAGGCTTCCTCCGCCACCGTACTCACTGACCGCGATGCGGTCGTTGGGGAAATTGGCGTGGAACTCGTCAAGGAAAGGCCCGAGTTCGGGGGCGGTGTCGTAATACCAGCCGAAATACTTGTTCCAACCCTGCGAATCGGGAATATGGAAGTAAGTGTGCTCCTGGTCGCTGGCGCTGGTGGTCAGACGCCCGGGGTCAAGCTCGTGCGCGATGTCGTTCAGTTCGCCGATGATCCTGTCGATCTCGGCGTGCACTTCGTTCTGGAGGCCCCAGAAGCAGATGGAAGGATGGTTGTAGTTCTGGATGATCATCTCCCGCAGCTGGGTGCGGAGGTTCTCGTCGAAATCGGGGATATCGACATAGCCTCCCACGAAGGGGATCTCCTCCCAGACGATATATCCCCTGCGGTCTGCCTCCTGGAACATGAACTTGGCCTGAGGATAATGGGCAAGGCGAAGGGCATTGGCACCTATCTCGTCAAATAGGTCATAATCAGCGAGATGGTTCTCAACGGTCAGGGCAGAGGCTATCTCCGCCCAGTCCTGATGGCGGCAGACGCCCTGGAGCTTCAGGTGCTTGCCGTTCAGGAAGAATCCCTTGTCGGCATCCACCCAGAAATATCTCAGTCCGATCATCTCCTCCACACGGTCGACCTCCTTTCCATCCTTCTTGAGGACGGTAACCGCCTTGTAAAGATAGGGGTCCTGCTTGCCGTTCCAGAGATGGGGATTGTCCAGGCCAACGAAACAGGTCGCGCGGCTGTTGTTGACGGCCGAGGAGAGCTTCTGCGCAACGATGTTGCCGGAGGCGTCTTCCAGGCTGAAAGACACTTCACATCCCGTGAAATCATCCGTCGAAGACAGGTACACGTCGACGCTGAGTTCAGCCCGCCTGTCGTTCACTAGGTTCTGGTGGATGAGCACTCCGTTCGAGCCGAAATACAGGGGCGAGATGCACTCAGGCTCCGTGACTATCATCCAGGCGTCGCGGTAGAGACCTCCGTAGATATTGAAGTCGCCTCCCTGCGGGGCAAGGTCGAAACGCTGCTCGTTGTTGCAGATGACGGTGACGGTATTGGTCGCTCCGATGCGGAGATTGCGCGTGATCTCGAAGACGAAAGAATTGTACGCACCCTTATGCTCCCCTACTATCTGATTATTGACCAGTACGGTAGCCATGGATCCGGCACCCTCGAACTTGAGGAAAACCCTCTTCCCGCGGTATTCATCGGGAATGTCGAGCTGCTTGGTGTAGGTGCCATAGCCGCGGCGGTAGCCGGCGTTGTCCATGAAGTCGGAGGCGTTCCAGGTATGGGGCAAGTCCACGGTCTGTCCGGCGCCGCCTCCGAAGAAGCGGCCGGACGATACCGACCGGGAAGGGGTGAAGGTCCATTCCTCATTGATGCTGAGGACCTCGCGGGCGTCCGCTCCATTCATGGAGAACAGGAAAGCCGCAATAAGCGGAAGTAAAACTAGTCTTTTCATATTGCTGATCATTCTGACATGTTTTTGACGTAATGGGGTATGAAGATATCTTCAAAGCCGTAGAAACGGCTGGCGTTGCCGCCGAGGAAGAGACGTTTCTCGTCGTAGTCGAGCAGGTCGGACTTGAGGATGAAGTCGAAGGACATGCGGTAAGTAATGGCGGTTATAGTACGGGGATAGTCGGAGCCCCACATGAGTTTCCCGATACCGACCTCGTCCGCTGCCTGACGGATGGCGCGGACGGCCCCGTCAAAGGGGTAGAACTCCTCGTTGAAGAGCCAGGTGATGCCACCGGACTCGACATAGACGTTGTCGTGCCGGGCGAGGCGGACCTGGTCCAGCCAGCCCGGCGTAGTGACCATTCCGAAATGGCCTATGGCAATCTTGAGGCCGGGGAACGAAGCGACGATGTCCTCAACTTCCGCAATCTGGTGGTTGTCCTCGTGAAGGCAGAGCGAGAGGAACATACCGTAGCGTTCCATCCTGGCGTACATGGCCATGAACTCTGGATCGTTGAGCGGCCGGGAGAGACGGTGCCCGGGAATCGCCATCCCGGCATACATGCCGGAGGCGATCAGGCACAGGGCATCGTCGAGGAAGCCCGGCCTGCGGTAGTCGCACATGCCGCAGACCTTGAAGCGCTCCGGCCAGCCCCTGGCCACCTCCGCCAGATACTCGTTCTGCAGGCCGTCGATGAATTCCTGGACGACGACGGCCGCCGAGACGCGGGCGTAATCCATGTTGGACAGGAAAACGCCTGCGGTGTTGCGGCCGTCCACCATGAACGGCGGCAGCATCTGCCTCTCCTCGCCGAAGAAGATGGAGCGGCCGTTGCTGAGCTGGAAGATGCGCTGGCCTTCCACAACGGCGTCCTGGCGCAGCCAGAGATGGCTGTGCGCGTCTATTATGCAGAAATCCAAATCCTTGACAGTCATGGCGTAAGTTCTTTGATCATTGCTGCGGCGACGGCCCTGGAAGCGCCGGAGCCGCCGAGCGCGCTGCGGATGTCCGAATAGTCGGACAGCATGCGCGCGCGGTACTCCGCATCGCCCGTAAGGCGGCGAACCTCCTCCACGACGGCATCCGCCGTGAAGTCCTCCTGTATAAGTTCCCGGAAAGCCTGCCTGTCTATTATGAGGTTTCCAAGGCTGATGAATTTCAGATGGTCCCCTACCCGGAAGATATGCCTCGCCACAAAGATAGTCAGTTTCGATCCGCTCCAGCATACCACCTGGGGTGTGCCGATGAGCGCCGCCTCCAGCGATGCCGTCCCGGAATTGATGACGGCCGCGTCGGCATATTTCAGGATATCGTATGTCCTGCCGAAGAGCAGTTCGACATTGGGGCGGCCGGCGATGTACGGCGCGTAATCCGCTTCGCTGCGCGCCGGGGCGCCGGCCACGACCACCTTGCATCCCAGCCTGTCGGCAGACTCCATGCATACGGGCATCATCCGCGCGATCTCCCCCTTGCGGGAGCCTGCGAGCAGCGCGATGTACTGGCCGTCGACGGGACGGGCATAGCCGTGCCCGTCGACGGCGTCGACGAGAGGATTGCCCTTGTAGACGAACGGAATGCCCTCCTTCTCGAAATAAGGAACCTCGAAAGGGAAGACGATAAAGAGTTTATCGACGTATTTGCGCAGTTTCCGGTTGCGCCCTTCGCGCGAAGCCCAGGTCTTGGGTGCTATATAGTAGAAGACCTTGAGTCCGGCCTTGTGTGCAAACTTCGCTATCTTGAAATTGAAACCGGGATAATCGATAAGGATTACCGCGTCCGGCCGCCAGGCGGCAATGTCTGCCTTGCAGGCCCGGACATTGCCCAGCAGCCTGCCGGCCTTGGCGAGCACGTCGCTGATGCCCATTACCGCACCTTCGCGGTAATGGCGCACGAGCGCTCCGCGCCCCGCGCAGGCCGCTTCCATAAGGTCGCCGCCCCAGAAGCGGATCTCCGCTTCCGGGTCCTCGGCGTAGAGTCCCTTCATCAGGTTGGACCCGTGAAGGTCTCCGGACGCCTCTCCTGCGACGATATAGTACTTCATATCAGAAACCCGACTCGAAACCGGACTTGCGCAGGCGCTCGGCCAGGGCGCGGTCGGTATTGTCAAGATTGTGTACGGTCACTGTGACGTAGCCTTCCTTGACCAGGTGATGGTCAGCTCCCGGGACATTGTCAGGGTCGTCGACGAAGGTACCCACCATGAAATAGAGTTCCTCGCCCTCCTCGGGCACGAAATCCACCCAGCGTATGCTGTATGCGGTCAGGTCGATGCCCATCCGCTTGATGTATTCCGGATCATACTCCTGGAACTCCCTCTCCCAGTGGCCGCGCCCCATGTGCGCGAGCCGCACGCCCTTAATCTCCGCAGCGGGAAGGTTCGGATAGTTGACGTTCAGGAAAGTCCCCCGTTCGAAGCACTTGGACGCCATTATGCGGTCCAGCAAGGCAGGGAAAAGTTCCTCGACGACCGAGAAGTCGGCATCCGCGCTGAGGTTGTCCAGAGACACGCCGATGGCGGGGATGCCGCTGAGGGACGCCTCCTCCACGGCGCCGAGCGTGCCGGAATAGCACGCCGCCGTGGCGGTGTTGGTCCCGTGGTTGATGCCGCTGACCACAAGGTCCGGCTTGCCGTCGGTGAAAATGTTGTCGACCGCGAACTTGACGCAGCTGGCAGGGGTGGCGTCGACATAGAACCAGCGCACTCCGTCCACGTCTCCGAAGTCCCTGACCGCGATCGGGCGGAAGCCCAGGGTGACGGCCATGGAGGTGCCGGACTGGTGCGTCTTGGGCGCCACAACTGTCACTTCCCCGTATTTTTTCATGATGTCCGCAAGGGACTTTATACCCTTTGCGCGGTATCCGTCGTCATTCGTAACAAGAATCTTCATCCACAAATCGATTTATAAAACAAAGATATGGATTTTCAGCAATTTTTTCATAAATTTGCATTGATTTCGAAGAAGGTACAAAGCCTGTAAATACGTTTAACTTTTTAATATAAAACTATCACAATGGTAAAACTTGGTATTAACGGATTTGGCCGTATCGGCCGTATGGTATTCCGTGCAGCTTATGAGAATTTCGCAGGTGAGATCGAGGTCGTGGGTATCAATGACCTCCTCGATGCCGATTATCTCGCTTACATGCTCAAGTATGACTCCGTCCACGGTCACTTCAGTGGCGACGTCAAGGCTGAGGGCAACTATCTTGTCGTCGACGGCAAGAAGATCCAGGTCTTCGCAGAGAAGGATCCTTCCAACATCACCTGGGGCGAGCTCGGTGTCGACGTAGTCGTCGAGTCCACCGGTTTCTTCCTCACTGAGGAGCTTGCTTCCGCACACCTCAAGGCTGGCGCCAAGAAGGTTATCATGTCCGCCCCTTCCAAGGACGCTACCCCGATGTTCGTCTACGGCGTCAACGACAAGACCTACGCCGGCCAGAAGATCATCTCCAACGCTTCCTGCACCACCAACTGTCTTGCTCCTATGACCAAGGTCATCAATGACAAGTTCGGTGTCGTCCGTGGCCTCATGACCACCGTCCACGCTGCTACCGCCACCCAGAAGACCGTTGACGGTCCTTCCAAGAAGGACTGGAGAGGCGGCCGCGGTATCCTCGAGAACATCATCCCTTCGTCCACCGGCGCTGCAAAGGCCGTTGGTAAGGTTCTCCCCGAGCTCAATGGCAAGCTCACCGGTATGTCCCTCCGCGTCCCCACCTCCGACGTCAGCTTCGTCGACCTGACCGTGGAGCTCGCAAAAGAGGCTACCTACGATGAGATCTGCGCCGCCATGAAGGAGGCTTCCGAGGGCGAGCTCAAGGGTGTCCTTGGCTATACCGACGAGGCTGTGGTCTCCACCGACTTCCGCAACGATCCCCGTACCTCCATCTTCGATGTCAAGGCCGGTATCCAGCTCGACAAGACCTTCGTCAAGCTCTGCGCCTGGTATGACAACGAGTGGGGTTACTCCAACAAGGTCTGCGAAATGGCCAAGGTTATTATGAAATAAGCCTGCTTATTTCAAAATGCACAGCATCATGAAGTAATCACTTCCTAATAGTACTGAAAAAGCGACTGCGAAAGCAGCCGCTTTTTTTAGTATTCCCTCGCGCCGAAGATGGCCGTCCCGATGCGGACCATCGTGGAGCCGTGCTGCACGGCTATGGGCCAGTCGTCGGACATGCCGATGGAGAGCTGGTTGAAGTCCGTGAGCTCGGGGAACAGGTCCACAAGGTAGGCCATGAAGCTGTCTATGCGTTCGAAATCCGCGTTGATGACCTCCTGGTCGTCAGTATGCGAGGCCATGCCCATAAGGCCGCAGAAACGGATGTTCTTATAGTCCTCGGCGTGGAAGAGGATGTCAAGGATCTCCTCCTCATGGAATCCCTGCTTGGTCTCCTCGGCTCCGATATGGAGCTCGAGGAGCACGCTGATGACCTTGTCGTTGTTGGAGCCCCAGTTGTCGATGGCCTGCAGGAGGTGGACGGAATCCACCGACTGCACGAGCGTGGCGTAGGGCAGGACCATCTTGAGCTTATTCGTCTGCAAATGCCCCAGGAAATGCCATTCGATATCCTGCGGAAGCTGGACGGCCTTGGTGGCCAGCTCCTGGGGACGATTCTCGCCGAAGACGGTCTGGCCGGCCTGGTAGGCCTCGAGGATGGCTTCCATGGGATGGAATTTGGAAACTGCCACCAGTTTCACCCCTGATGGCAGTTCCGATTTGATGCGATTGAGATTCTCTTCGATCATTATCTGCGTCTCTGTTGTTTCTTCTGCTGCTCCTTGAGCTGGGCCTGCTGCATGCGCTGGGCCTCTTCGAGGCGCTGCTGCCACTTGCTCTTGGGGACGGGTTTGTTCTCGGCGGCCTTTAGCTTGGCGAGGACCTCCTCGGGC
>JAEEGI010014052.1_pt1 | contig 16886 bp, 9 predicted proteins | sample 8958751 | NCBI WGS metagenome assembly JAEEGI01 (sample SAMN16246545, study PRJNA631951) | gut metagenome | biome: gut microbiome; feature: rumen; material: KS-attached | host: Bos | place: Iran: Karaj | collected 2018-10
AATACTTTTTTCATGAGTTTATACTAGTTAATACAATAATTATCAATTCCCAGAAGGATAATAGAAAGTTTTTGTTTCCGTAGCTTTCGATTCATATATATAGCCCTTACCTGGCTCCAAGGTCAAGGAGCCGACCCATCTCCCGAGATTGCCGCTGTAAGAAGCATAGCTCCCACTCTTTGACTTGATCACGTCTCCTGCGGTTGGCGTATAGCCCGACATCGCCTCGCTCACGCTGAGGCTGACGCTGGGTGTATAGCCTATCCATGTGAATCCTGGCTTGAGGATGATGGGGCACTCCGACGGGTTGACTGGAGTACCCGTCAGGCTGATGTCGCACGACGTGTTGGTTTGTATCTTGTACATCTGGCCAACCGTGATTCCCGTCAACGTGCCGAACCATCCCCCCAGATTCGTCGAGTATGTGCGGTATGAGCCATCCTTAGCCACGATTTTGACACCATTGGCACCAAGACCCTGCTCTATCTGGGCGAGCAGGTCGTCTGCTACAACCTGTGCCGACCACCAATTCCAGCCTTGAACCAAGTTGACCGACTGAACGACTGAACAATTGCATTCCATGTAGAAAGTGATATTGCTGTTGTTTGTCGTGCTGGTCTTAAAGTTATTGCTGTTGGTGTCATAATACAAATAATACTTACTATTTGACTGTTGCTGGTAGATACCATTAGCGTTGACATACCACCTATAAGAAGAAAGATTAACGCCATAACCGGAAGAATTGCTGGGTTTAGCCCAAATGAGACTATTATTAGATCTTGTAAGAAGGCGTCCCTTATAGGTAATGAAATATTGCCCAGCAGTACCAGAAGCGTCCAAACCAATTCTCAATGGTTCCGTGCCACGATCCAAAGTAAAACCATCTTCGGTTGGGTTAACCGAATATGAAGTGGCAGTCACAGAAACTGAAGTGTTTGTATTGGCATTATTGTGCGTAGGCATAATCAAGGTCGAACCGTTGAGACAGCCCATAAGATAAGCACCTGAAGAATTGGGAATAAACTGTGTGAAGCATTCCACCTGAGTCGTGCTGCTAGGGTTAAGGTTCACGGTAAGATCCACACGTTGCCCATCAGCCACAGTGACCTCCACAAACTTTCTGGCATAGCCTTCTTTGTCAAAGATGAAGGTATAGGTGCCACCTTTGATAGGGCGATGGAAGTCACCTACTGAGTGGGTAGTCACATGGGAATTGTGAATGTCATGATTCAACACACTAACGGTGACGCCTTGGATGGTCTGTCCGGTTTGGGCATCATACACAACGCCGTGCACACCATTACGGGCCTGCTCCATGAGTGTCAGCATGCTATTGTGATTGTAACTCCAAAAATCGGGCAATTGAGAGGCATTGGGGGTCTTGGTAGTGGAACACTCCACAGTCACCTCGCGGCACTCGGCATAAGCGTTCATATAATCCTGACGACTACCAGTAATGGAATACCAGGTGGCGCCTCTAGTTACGCCATCATAATCATAATTACTGGAGGTTTGGTAATAACCACCCATATAGGAAGAATTAAACTGTCGAGATAGCTGTACATATTCGGTGCAGACATACTCCCACCAATCCACATCAGCGTGGTTTTCGAAAACCCAATCCCAGCAATAGTTCATTACCTCGGAGCCACCATGATAGTTAGCACCCATGGTAAAGAGGTTTTCGTCAGCAAGCGCCATGGTCCACAGGGTTTCTTCCTGATAGTTTTTGTTATCTGGATGGTCTCCATTGAAGTAGTCTCTATAATTGCGATTAAGGTCAACACTATTACCATTATAGCGTTTAGCATTATTTACGGTATTGTTACCTCCGTTATATGTGCCATCAGGGTTGGTTAAGGGGAAGATATATATATCTAAATCGTTCAATAAGTCGAGAATGCGGCTATCATTGCTGGTGCAAAGCTCATCAATGAGTCGCAGCATTAGAATCATACCCGTGATTTCGTCACCATGCATGGTGGAGGTGTAGAGGAATTTAGGCTTACCTTCAAGTTCACCATTATTGATACGCACACCCAAAAGTCTGCGATGGTTGCTCGTCGAGAGCGTGCCGAGGTCGATAAGAGTGCATGTGCGACCCTCAATAGCCTTGCTGGGAAAGCCTTCCATCATCGTCACGTATTGAGAATAGGTCAGGTAGCTGTCCCAATTATACGTGCCATGCCCGTCCCACATGGTAACGTTGGCACGCAGCGATGGAGGAGTTTCAAGGTTGGGTTGAAAGCCTGCTGCCAGCAGTTTATCATACTCCTGTTGGTTGGCATATGCCACAACGTTACGGCCATCGGAGCCATCCACCGAACAGAGACTGCTGAGGTCCTGAATTTGGGCAGGATCGTCGACGCTAAGGGTGAAATAATACTCTCCACGGTCGCGCATGAGCTGCCTAAGTTCCTTTTGGCTTTGTGCAAAGATTGAATTGCTGATGATCACAATACATATTAGGCATAGTGTACGGTAGAATCTCATTTTCTTATCTCAACTAACAAGAATACAACTATTTATCAAATCAAATTATTTTCAAATTCCAAATTACTAATTGAAAGTCAATGTCTTCGGTTCAATGGCATTCGACATATAGACATAGCCATGTCCGGTCTGAAGTTCAACAAGGGTACCGGTCCATGTACCGTTCTCGTAAATGGCATAACCTTCGTCCTGTGAATTAATCTTATCGCCTTCTGTTGGGGTAATATTGAGATTCCCGATGGACATGGGCTGCGTTCCCTGATAACCGAACCAATTGTAACCTGGAAGAATGGCAAGGCTTACTGACACATAGCTTCCATATTGCATAATGTCACAAGCGGAGTTAGTTTGTATCTTGTACATCTGCCCAGGAACAAAAGCTGTAAGCGTACCGACCCAAGCGCCATTCTCGTAACGGAGATAGCTCGAATCTTGGGCGTTGACAACGATTCCATTGGTACCGAGAGCTGATTCGAAATCATCCACAGTCATCTCCACAAGAGGTGCCCACCAATTCCAACCCATAGCAAGGTCCAAAGTCCTATTAATAAGAGGTAAAAGTTGTATGTTGTTCAATTCAATCCTTTGACCATCTGAAACAGTCACTTCTATATATTGCGTGACATAACCTTCCTTGCTGAACACAAAAGTGTAAGTGCCACCTTTGATGGGACGGTGGAAATCACCCACTTCGTGGGTGCTCACAAATGAGTATTCGTCGTCGTGGTTCAATACAGTGACAGTCACGCCTTCGATGGACTCGCCTGTCTCAGCATCATATACAAAGCCATGCACACCATTGAGGCACTGCTCCATATATGCCAGCATGGAATTGTGGTTATAGTTCCAAAAATCCGGCAGCTGTAAGGCATTAGGGTTCTTTACATCGGAACATTCGATAGTGGCTTCACGGCACTGGCGATAGCCGTTCATGTAATCTTGGCGACCACCTCCAATCATATACCATTGGGCTCCATTAGTAATGCCATTGTCCAGGTCAATCATATAGCTTGAATTGACCGCTTGGGCCAAGTCGGCATACTCCCTTGAAACATACTGCCACCAATCATCATCCGCATGAAGTGTGTGGGTGTTGTCCCAAGGATAGTTCACCACCTCGGACCCACCATGATAGTTGGCTGCCATCACGAAAGGATAGTCCATAGCAAGCTGCATTAACCACTGCGTTTCAGATTGGTACGGTTTTCCATCAGGATGCGCGCCACCATGAGGATCGGGATAGTTGCGGTTCATATCCACCCCATTGGCATTGTAACGCCGAGCGCCTGTAACACTGTTGTTACCCCGATAATACGTACCGTCTGGGTTGGTGTTGGGGAAGATGAAGATGTCGAGGTTGTCTATCAAGTTGACGATGCGGGGATCCGTGCTGGTGCATAACTCGTCAATAAGACGAAGCATCAATATCCAGCCTGTAGTTTCGTCACCATGGATAGTAGAACTGTAAAGGAATTTAGGTTTGCCCTCGGGACTGCCGTTGTTGAGACGGACACCCATGATCTTACGACCTGAAGAAAGCGTGCCCAATTCCATTAATGTGCAGGTTCTTCCGCTGACGGCAGACGCAGGAAAGCCTTGCATCATGGCCACATATTGGCTGTAGGTTGGATAACTATTCCACTCGTAAGTGGCTCGGTTGCCATCCCACATCTCAGCCTCTTCAAGCAACGATGGTGGCGTTTGCAAATTGGGCTGGTAACCAAGACCCAACAACTGGTTATATTCCTGTTGATTAGCATAGGCAACCACAGTATGCCCGTCAGTACCATCCACAGAGCAAATTCTGCTAATGGATTGAATTTCAGCTGGTTCATTTACACTAAGGGTAAAATAATACTCATTACGTTCGCGCATGAGCCGCCCAAGCTCTTTCTGGCTTTGGGCAAAAACGGTATTGCCAATGAAAGCAATACACAAGGCACAGAATAATGGATTGATTCTCATTCTTTTACATTAATAAAGCCTGCAAAGATACAAAAAAATCCAATTCTGTTGCAATTTTACTCCGTTGTTATTGAAATTCAAGTGCTTTCGTCTCCGCTGCATTCGATAAATAAACATAACCATGTCCAGACTGAAGCGATGAAAGGGCCCCGTTCCATGCACCGTTCTCGTAGATGGCATAATCCTCGTTCTGCGAAATAATCTTGTCGCCCTGGGCAGGTGTAAAGTTAAGGTTATCGATAGCCAAAGGTTGAGCGCCTGTGTAGCCAAACCAGTTGTAACCCTGCCTAATCGTGACTGTGACACTGGAAACGTAACTTCCACTCAACACAAGATTACAAGAGTTATTAGCCCATATCTTGTACATCTGTCCAGGAACGATGGCGTAAAGCGTACCATCCCAGTTACCCTCATCATAACTGAGATAGCCTGAGTTTTGAGAATTGATTAGGATGCCATTGGTGTCAAGAGCTGTTTCAAGTTCCTCCACTGTCATTTCGATGGTCGGTGTCCACCAATTCCAGCCTTGGTCAAGTGCGGTCGTCTGCTCGGCAGGATAGTCGTTAATTTCCGAGCGACGAAACAGACAAACTTCTTGCATGTTGCTGGCATAGCAAGAAAAAATGTTACTCTGACTATTGTATTTCAACAAATTATGGGTATTATTGCCTTGTGCAGTAAGGGTTGCCGTCCCATTAGTGCCAAAACTGATGTTCCATTGCCCATTGACATTATTGGAGGCTTGCGTCCTCAAATAATTGCCGCTGCTACTTGCAGCAAACAGATAACCGCCGTTGCTGCCCCAATGGGTATCATAGAAGGTCCAGTTGTTCCCCACTGCGCCCAAAACCAACTCACAAACATCATCACTGATGCTGGGGATGATATCATCATTAATCGTGACCTCAGCAGCACTCCGGTTGTTGGCGTTTTGTGTTATTCCCAAAGCCTTCCCATTATCCACATTGACAATCAGATAGGTACGGCCAGGGACGAGTTCGCCAACGGAAGTAACAAGGTGGTATTCTTGCACCAAACTTTGGGGAGAATAGCTAAACACCGCGCTTACCGTGACATCGCTGGCAGGCATCTCAAAACGGTTTTCTGTAACATTAATGTCATAACCTTGGACATCGGTTACCGTCCATTGCGCCAAGGCATAACAAGGGTCCGCAACGGCGGTCAGAATAATTTCGTCCTCTTCAAAGGCTTGGGTTGCACTGGCACTGATACTGCCATGTACCGTTTCTGCCAATGTGATGTTGAAAAGCTGGTCCCATTGGGCATACAACTCCAAGTCATCAAGCAAGACAACTGTGGCACCATCGGCAAAGTAATTGCCCGAACCATCAGCTTCGGTGTTCCAACCGTCGAAAACGAAGCCATCTCTTGTGAAGGCATTATCAAACAAGGCTGTAGGTTCAAACTCATTCACAGTTTGGTCGTTCATTGTACCTGCACCGCCGTTTGGGTTAAAGTGGATGCCATGGGTAGGAATGGAGACGACTTTCTTGTAGAGTTGTATGGGTTGCTGGCTGCTATAGGTGCTTGACTTAAAGTAACGGAATCGGTTTTGTCCTGAGTTATTGTTAAATCGCATCACCGAGGTGTTTGAGGTCATCATCACGCTATTGGATTCGTAGGAAAGCGTGTTCACAACAGGGCTGGTGCCAAAAATCAATCTGTTTTCGCCCGACTTGCCAGAAATGTATTTCCCGTCATTGGTTCCTCCGTTGACTTTGACGGAATAGCCGCCCGACATAGGGGCAATAGTGAGGGTGACCAACCCATCGTTGGCGATACTGTTGTCGGTTATCAATTTCGAGACATAACAATTTTCCACATCCACACCCGTCCAAACATAGCCCGTTGTGCCGTTCTGTTCATAAACCAGTAAATACTCCCCACTCCAGTCTGTCGGGGCTTGAGTCACCCTTACGAAGTCACCATTGGCATTGCCTTGAACAAAGGTAGCTATCACGGTGACATCGAAAGCGGGCATGACGAAGCTGTTGCCGCTAACTGTGACAATAGTGCTCATATCGCCGGTCTTGAAGACATACCAAGAATAAAAGCTATAACCAGATGCAGGCATAGCCGACATCGTGATACTAGTGCCCGAGAGGGCAGCCTGTGTGCTGACGCCAATACTGCCGTGACTGACCGTCCCCAAGGTGATTTGATATTGAGTGGTGTTCTGTACAAAAGTCGCACTCACTGTGACGGCATAGCTAGGCATAATGAAGGTTCCGTTGCTGCTCACGGAAACGGTTGTTGAAGGGTTGTCTGTCTTATAAACGCTGTAGGTACCCACCATATATCCCGGTGCCGGTGTAGCGGTGATGGCCACAGTGCTACCTTCTAAGGCACTTTCGGGTGCCGACACGCTGCCATGCTGTAAACCCGTGGCACAAGTAATGTTGTAAGAAACGCCTTGTGTCCAGTCGGGGTCCCAAATCATGCGGGCGTATTCGGGATGGTCTATGAAAGGGTTGCGATTGTTTTGGTAGCCGTAGACGGCATTGTTGCGGTCAATTTCTTTTTGGCTAACAGGGTCTTCGTCGCTCCAGCGCAGTAGCATAGTCATGGCCCAGGGTTTGATTTCAGCCTTGTTGGTCATGCCACTGGTGCCCCAGTCGTCATCTTCGCCGCTATAGCGAACACTCATGTAAAAATAGCTGCGGGCGATGTCGCCTTTGTATTCATCGACGGGCTCAAACACCTTGCCAGAATAACCTTGTGTGACGCAGGGACCAAGCTTAGAGCCGTTACCAGAGGTATAGGTCGGGTGGTTGACCTCACCATAAGGGTAGTTGCTGCGTTGCGCATTGACATAGCCATCGGTGGGATATACATGGAAGAGGTCGCTGCGGGGGGTCGTACTCCCGTTGAACCAGCTCTGTGGCCATGTGTGCTCACGGTTCCAGCAGTCGCCTTCCTGTTCGTATTCGCCACATTGATCTGTGTTTTGGCTGAATTCGTAATTGGAATAGATATCCCAGATCTTGCCGTTGGGTTTGCAGTCAGTGTAGGCAAAAGCGTTGATGAGGCCGCTATAGCTTACCACATGATGGCCTTTGATGATATTGTGCAAAGCAGTCTTCAGCTCATCCCCGGTCTTACCTGTGGCGTTGTTGTAGTAACCGTTGGGAATTTGGGCCATAATGCTGCCACTTATTGCAAAGAGCAGCAGTGGCAACAGGATACGGGAAAATGTGTTTTGTCTCATGGACACATTATTATATATTAGACTGCAAAGATAATGAAAAAGCCGACCACAAATGTAGTCGGCTAAAAAATAAGGTCCACTGTCGTGGAGGAACCTTGCAAATGACTGCACCTCCACAACGGAAGAGATCAATCCTCCTTGCGTTTCTTGGCAACCATATAAGCGGCACCAAGACCCATGAGAACGGCGATGCCGCTTCCTACGGGAGCAGGCTGATTAGATATCTCCATGTGGTTAGGAAATTGCGGGAACAAAGACCCGTTACCTTCATAAGCGTAGCCATTTGATTCGGACACAGCTTCACCGCGACCAAACAAACCACCACCATTGTCAGCAAATGATGCCATGCCCAATCCCAGGACGATGGCCAATGTCAATGCTAATTTCTTCATTATTTTATTATAATTGTTGTTTTAATTGTTATTATTCAATTCGAGTTAATTTTCGTTTGTTAGCTATCTATTGATTGCCTATGGCTTTCCCATTGTAAGGGCAAGCCATAGGCAATTGGTATACTATTTACTTGACGATCACCTTCTGAACCTTCATGTTGTCGCCGTTGACAAGACGCAGCATATAGGTGCCAGCAGCTGCATTCACGTTCACGCTGCTACTGCCATTGATGGTCTCGCTTTGGAGGATGCGTCCGTTCATATCGAGGACTTGCAACGTAGCATTGCCTTGGTTGACGATAATGAAGCTGCCGTTGCTGAAGAAGGCAAACGGTTCAGCATCGTTTTCTTCGATGTTTGTAAGGTGGGCGAACACCAACTTGAAGCGGTCGGCATAGTCAGTCGTGCGGGCTTCGAAGCTATAGCTCGGGGTGACCAGCAGGTCGACATCGGCACCAGTCATGTTGTCGATGAGGTGGAGGTAACCCATCTCAATGTCACCAACATTCACATCGAAGGTGTAGGTACCGTTGACAGCAGCCTTGAAGTTGACAGGCATCTCACCCATGTTGTTGGCATAGACCACTGCATAATCGCTATCTTCCATCGGGAAGTAGATCTTGGTGTCATCGGGATTGAGCATGAACTTCTTAAGACTGCGGCCTTCGCCGAAGCGAATACGAACGAGGTCGCTATAGCCGTTATTGTCGCTCACGCTAAGATCCATCGGTTCAGCTGTTTCACTGCCTGAAGGTATCCAACTACCATCATTGAAACAGGCGAATTCATCGGCAGCAGTAGCTTCCACAAAAACACCTTCCTTAGGACGAGCTTGACGATTTGCAATTTCCAACTTGGTTCCCTGAGCATTCATGACATAGAAATCCGTCAATTCATACACTTCTCCAGTACGAATATACAAGGAAGCATCTTGGTTATAAGGATTACCTATGAGGTTCCATCCAGCCAAATCGGCATCTTCTACATAGTCTAATGCAATTTCACCATTGTTATCGCCATTGTAAGGAATGCCTGTGAAGGTAAGCGTGGTGTTTTCTTGGCTGGCATAGAGGTAGCCCTTGCCCGAAGCGATATTGAAATGCTTGGCCTTGTAGTTGCGCCACTCTTCACCTTGTTTGGCTTGGTCGAAGTAATAGAGGTCGTATGCTTCGGTGAGGAAGCCGTTTTCGGCAGTAGGTCTAATCATAGAGACAGGTGAAGCAATCAGGTAATAGCCACCATCGCTGTCACCGTAGCCCTCGATATCCAAGGTATAAGTCACAAGGCTACCTTCATCAACTCTCTTGTAGAATGCAAAGGTCTGGTTGGCAATGTTACCTGTAGTGTTAGTGTAGCATCTCCAGTCTTGTGAGTTGTAGATACCAATATAACGAGAAGTGGCAACATTCTTTAGATAACCGCTTTCATTATCAAGAACGAAAACATTGTTGGTATTGGTTCCCACGCGAACACCATTGTTGGTGTTGGTGCAATACAGCCAAGTCTCGGTTTCACCATTCGGATAGAAGATGTAACCATTCTCACCGATGCTGAGGTTCCATTTGAGGTTGTCGGCAATGTCGCCCGACAAGGTGTTGCCCACCAAAGTCACTGCGGTTGCTGATGGAGCACCTGTACCATTGTTTGGCATAGCGAAGGAAGACTCATCTTCATCATAAACACCAACGATGACAAACACATCGTCCTCGGTGAGGTCGGAGAGGCGGGTCATCACCCATTCGCCAGGAGTTGGGGGAACAACAGGAGCAGCCTGGTTGATGGTGACGAGGTTGGAATAGACAGGATTGTCCTCATCATCCATAGCATAAACCTTGAAGTAAGCGGAACGGGCAACGCCAGTATTTTCCTCAATTATTAACAGCACCATATAACCCGCATTAGTAGGACCAGATACGACTGTGGGATTCGGCATAATCCAGGCGGGTTGTGCTTGTTCTTCGCCTTCGGCATCATAGAACTGAACAGCAAAATCAGAGGCCTGCGTAATATTGAGGTTGTAATAAGTGACAGTCACTTGTTGCATTTGTGCTCCAGATGACATCGTTCCGGCAGCTTCCAAATCGAGGGTAGCAGGAGTAACGTTGATGGATGAAGCAGAACCCGATGCAATGGTGATATGGCCAACGCCAACGTTTGAGCCCTTGGTGAAGAGCATTCTCACGTAACGGTCATTAGCATCAAAAACATTGGTGGTTTCAAGAGTCAACACATCGCCTTGAGCACCGCTGATTTCTAGCTCTTCAATATCGGTGAAGGTTTCGCCGTCGGCAGAACCTTGGATGGTGATGGTGGAAGTGCTAGCACCGCCAATCATCTTCACACCGATGGTGACTGTACCAGGCTGGCTGTCGGTCTTCACTTGGATGTAGTCGCCAGTATTGTCAAACTTGATGAGATAAGGAGCATTGGTTGCACCATAATCGCCACCCAAACCATGAGCAGTTACGCCATTCAGAGCCAAGAAGTCGGCTTTTGGTCCACCTTCCCATACAAACGGCAACACAGCGTAGTCAATCACAGGAGCGGCCTGGGTGACGGTGACGAGGTTGGAATAGACCAGATTGTTGTCTGCATCATGGGCATACAGTTTGAAATAAGCTGTGCGGGCTTCGTCGCCTTCGTTGACTCCGGCATAAATCGCCAGATCAAAACCCGTGTCACCTTGAGCAACCGCGCCAAAACTACACCAAGTATGCTCTATTTCATGACCTTCGGCATCATAGTACTGAACGTCGAAAGTCTGAACGCCGCTTCCGCTTACAACTACAATGTTTTGGTAAGTGATTGCCGTCAGGACTTCAGCCATGTGTGAATTGGCATCCAACTCGAAGTTGTCTGGGGTGATGGTGATAGAAGGAATGGCAGGAGCAGCTTGCACCTCAACATTCTGCGGGTTAACGATTTGCACACCGTTAAAGGCACCGATGTTACCATTCAAGGAAATAACATCATTCACACCGTATTCCACACCGCTGATGCCACGCACCACGATGGTATTGTCGCCTTGGGCGATAGTGGTGTTCTGTCCACTGATGGCAGTGACGGTAGCTTCTTCAATTCTGATATACCAACCTTGGTTGGTGCTGGCCACAACTTGAGCGATCGTCATCAATTCAGGATTGATGGTGTTGCCAGATGAGATAACTGTAACTTGGGGGTTAGTGATTTCAAGCAATCCATTGAATGTGCTCAAAGTACCCGAAACGCTGATTTCATCACCGACAGTGAGAGATGCGCCATAAACACAGATAGCTGCAGTAGCATCCTGAATGTAACCCGTAGTACCTACACAACTGGTAACGATACCCGAAGTGGCTACATTACCCGTGCCTTGTGCACGCACTTCGGCGATGGTCATCGTGACATTCGGGTTGCCGGCTTGGGTGACGGTCACGTTTTTGGTAATGGTTGAGCGGTTGTAAGAGTAGGTAAGGGTGATGACACCTTCGCGAGCGACGACATTTTGGTTGGCTGTGGTGGAGAAGGTCACCGAATATCCCTGAGAAAGTGTGTTGATTTCGGCTTCATCAATCCATTCCACGTCTTCAGAAACTGAAAGAGCACCGCCTTCAACAGGGTTGTTGAGGCTGAAGTTAAACGAACCAGAGGTGGCATCGTAGGGGATTTCAACATTATTGGCGGAAATGCTCGGAAGAACGACGCCGCCACTCACTTTCTTGTAGAATGAGAAGGTTTGGCCAGCAATGTTGTTGTTGATAGAGGGATAGCATCTCCAATCTTGTGCTACGGATGCTCCACTAGCAGTATAGACGCCAATATAACGGGATGTTCCCTGATGTACCAAATAACCCGAAGTGGCTTCCTTTTTGAAAGTATTGGCATCATTTGTTCCCACACGTACACCATTGTTGGTACCGGTGCAATACAGCCAGGTCTCAGTTGAACCATTCGGATAGAAGATATAACCATCGGTGGCATTGCCGCTAATGGTCCATTGGATAGTGGCTGCCACTTCGCTTGTGATTGCATCATCAACTATGGTTATTGCAACTGCGGCAGGGGCACTGGTAGTACCATTATTATTCGACATGGCGTAATTTGAACCATTGTTACCAACAATGACAAACACATCGTCTTCTGTAAGGTCGGCAAGGTTGGTCAAAACCCATTGATCGTCACTCGGAGTGTTTTCAATCCAAATGGCATACAATTCTACATTGGCTTGGATGTTCTCAATCACATCGCCTGCATCATAAGGATCACCATCGCCATCGGCTTGGGTATTCCACTCGCTGAAGGTGTGACCATCATAAGTGAAGGTGTTTGAGGCACGCAAAGTAACGTCAGCACCTTCAATGTAGGTGTCAACAACAGGATCCACCCCTGCAACATTTGCGTTGTAGGTGACCGTATAGGTGGTGGGGGCAACGCCGCCTTCAGAGAACGTCACAGCTATCTCCTGAATACGGGCTTGACCCGAAGCAGTATTTGTAAAGGAAACAGATGTCTCGCTACCTAACCAATTCTGCAACGAACCCGTGTATGAGCCAGCGAAAGTAAAATCAATGGCTGTGATTCTTGTCTCACCCGTTTGATCGTTCAAAGCAACCTCGAGTGTGTTGCCTGTGTACATGCGAACGCCTGTGCCAGTAGTATAATACTTGGGCGCATTGTAGGCATTTGTGCCTTGGTCAAAGGTTAATGTTACATCGTCGCCTTCAACGGTTGTAACTTCGCCACCATTTTCATAACCCAATTCGGAGAACGTGAATGTTTCAACGTCTCTTGTCTGGCCCCTCATCCCCATAGGGACAGCGAGGAACGCAAACAGCATAAGAGCTGCGGTTAGCATTGTAATTTTTTTCATTTTGCAATGGTTTTAATTGATACTTAATTATTTATGTTTATTATTCTCTTCAAATTCCTATCTCGGAACTTGCAAAAATACGATTTTATCTCGTACGCGTACACGTACTTATATAAAAAAAGAAATTTTTTACAAGCATTGCACAAGAATGCCAATATCAGGCAGATGCGGAAGACTGCATTTCGGCGAAATCGGGGAGATACTCCATCGCTTGGACTGCACCGTTTGTCACCTTCAGACAATAGGTCGCTACACCATTGCTGAGGAGCAGATATTTGGGTTTTAAGGCAGAATGGTAACGGAGCGCTTGCTCCAACACGGCCTGGTCGAGCGCGACGGTCGAGGCCTTGCATTCCACCACCATCAGGGGACGGCCCTCTTTGTCGAACACCACGACATCGGCACGCTTGTCCAAACCGTTCACCTTGACGGAATACTCAACCGCCACCAAGCCCGCCGGCACTTGGAGCTGCTCCACCAAGTGGTACAATAGTTTCTGCCTCACCTCTTCTTCAGGCGTGAGTGCGACAAAACGACGGCGCAAAGGGTCGAAGACCTGAGGTCTCCCCTCTTGCATTTGCGTTTTGAACCATTGGAGCCGACTTACTTCCATGACTGAATTTTGTGGGGGACAAAGATACGGGAAATCCACAGATAAAAATTCAAAGATTTAAAATTTAAACATTTAAAGATTGAGATTTTCGCTTTGCGTCATCGACCCCGTCGAAAACGTAATTGATCACATCGAAATACATACAATTCAACAATCAACAATTCAACAATCAACAATAATTCATACTTTTGCCTCAAATTTACAATGTCATGAAAAGCCACCTTCTCCTTTTAGCAGCTCTCGCATTCGTCCTCGGTGCCTGTAGGCCAAAAGCCGAATCCCTCATCGGCACATGGACCGTCGACAAAGTCAACGTGCATTTTGACGAACAACGTAGCACACCTGAACTAGTGAAACAAATTGGTGAGATGGAGAAACAGAACACCATCACGATCAACAATGATTCCACACTGGTTTTCAAAGGGTTGGAAATAACATTGAACGGTAAGCTCGATCTCAGGGATAACGGTGCTATGCTCGTTGACGGTGTGGTCTTAGGACAATGGGAAGATGGACACATCATCACACGGTCAGGATCGCCTTTGGGCGAAGTAATTATTACTTATAAAAAAGAATAAATTCTCTGGATTGCTTCGTCTGACATCCTTGCAATCCAGAGAACAACATTATTCCTCCACAAACTTCAAGCTATACGCAATAGACTCCAACTGGAGCATCATGTTGCGTTTCTTCTGGTTAGGCTCGTAGTAGAAGCCTTCCACCGTAACTAACTTGCCGGTATTGGGATTGGCAAAAGTGTAGGAGACAAAGGGGCCGCCCATGAAGTCGTTGATAACCTTCCACATGCCGCGCATCTCTTTTGCATAACCGGCGGGAAAACCGACGGCTGTGGTCACCAAAGGTGGCACAAACTCGGTCTCGGTGCCCATATAGGAGCCTTCCGAAGGACCTGGGATGTACTGCTGCATCATCACATCGCGCATGGCCACGAGGCTGTTCTTCTCAAACTGCAAGGTGTCCAAATAAGGTGTCTGATAGATGACAATACAAGCGCTCGAGCGCTCCAGTTCCTTTCTGAGCCACATGAAGTTGGGCTCGTCCTTGGCGATGTAGAAGCCTTGAGGCACAGTAAGAGTGAAGCCGAACTTGTTGGCGATGGCTTTCTCTATGGCCTCGTCCTTCGTGGCACGGAACAAGCTGAGGATGCGTTCACGTTCCACCTTGTCGAACCACTGCTGGTAAATCTCTTTCTGCTTATCGAAGAGTTCGACCCACTGGGTAATGTTGGGTGCACTGATTTTCACATAACGCTGCGGTGACGACCACTGGTTTTCAGAGGTCTCTGCCTTGGCCTTCTCAAGACTCGGATCAATTACGACCTGAAGGATGCACTTGTGTTTCTTGAACAAGTCGGTGAAGCCGGCCTCTTTGATGTGTTTCAACTCGTTTCGCGACTCGGGCTGCGGCAATCCATATTGATAGTCGCAGAAAAATGCGCGAAGTGAGTCGCCGATACGGCTGGTCCACTGGTCATCGTTTTGCACGACCACCATGATTTCAGAAGTGCTGCCCATCGCGCGGTCTTTGCCCGAACGGTCGCGGTTCTCGTCGCAGGATGCCATCATGCATACCAACAGGATAAGCATCCCAATTTTGCTGTACGTTTTCATGATATTCTATTTTTTAGGTTATTTACTTTTTCTTTGACTTCGACGACTTGCCGGACGATTTCGGTTTCGACGACTTGGAACCCGAAGCGCTCTTGCCCGACTTGATAGTAAGTTTTTGCCCGACCTTTACAGTGTTAGATTTCAGTCCATTCCATTTCTTGATGTCGGCGACGGTGCAACCATATTTTTTGGCAATTGAGCTCAGGGTCTCCCCTTTTTTTACCACGTGGGTCTTCGTCGTCGTTCCCGAGCCGGAAGAGGAGGCCTTGCTGCCGCTCTTCGTGCTGCCCTTGCCCACCTGAGCCATGGGTGAACCCGAACGGTAGATGGTCAGTTTTTGACCAGGATGGATGACATCCTTCTTGATGCGGTTCCAATTCTTGATGTTCGACACGCTGACATGATACCGGTTGGCGATGGACTTCAAGCTCTCGCCTTTCTTGACGACGTGCACAAAGCTGTCGCTCACTTCCTCCACCTTTTCCTCAATCTTCTCGCGGTTCAGCTCAGCCTTACTCTTGTAAGCATAGATGCTGTCCTCCAACTGCACAAAACGCAAGGCATATTTGGTGGGAAGGCGCAACGAGCAAAGGTAGTCGGAAGAAGCTGGGATGATCCGTTTGGTGTATTGCGGGTTGAAGAAGACAAGGTCCTGCATTGGCACGCCAATGCACTCTGTGATTTGGTCGAAGCCCAACCGGTCGTGAATCATGACGGTATCGGTGCCATGCAGCAGCAGCCCAGGATTGACAGGATAGATGTTGTGCTCGGTCGCGTAGTTCATCAAATAAGTCACGGCAATGAAAGCAGGCACATAACCACGGGTCTCCTTAGGCAGATACGGCCAGATGGCCCAGTAGTTCTTCACGCCTCCCGCCCTGATAATCGCCTTGTTGACCGTACCTGGACCAGAGTTGTAGGCTGCCAACACGAGGAACCAATCCTCATAACGGGCGTAAAGACTCTGCAGGAACTGACAAGCCGCGATGGTCTCCTTCATCGGGTCGTAACGCTCATCAAGCAACGAAGTCACCCGCAAACCATGATCCTTACCCGTTGCCAACATAAACTGCCACAAGCCTTTAGCACCGGCACGCGAGCCCGCTGTGGGGTTCAAGGCAGACTCAACCATAGCCAAGTACTTCAACTCCAAAGGAAGGTTGTATTTGGCAAGATATTCCTCAAACAACGGGAAATAGACGTATGACAAGCCCAACATGCGGCTCGACTGCTGACGGCGACGGTTCGCGTAAAGGTCGATGAACGACTTCACGTGCGAATTGAAAGTCAAAGGGATAGTCGTCTCACGCGCTAAAGCCTCAATTCGCTGGGCATAGATGCTGTCGTCGAAAGTCGGAACATAATCAGGCGCATAACCATAGACATTCATCACCATCGAGTCGATGTCGAGATAAATGTCCTTGAAGTAACTGATACTGCTCACTCTATCAAGCATTTCCATGACCGTTGACTCCTCAACGACAGCCTTGCCCGAATTCAAATCCTTAATCTCTTCATCGTCAAGCTCGACCTCAAGTGTGTCGGGATGTGGAAGATCAGGGGTGTAGTACTGGGCAAAAAGACTTACAAAGGGAAAAAACATCAATATGAATAAGTGAGCGTATTTCATGGATTGTTCTAACGAATGATTAGGTGAGACATATTTTCAAAAGAACGCAAAATTATCAAAAATCGTCTATACAGAATGAAAAAA
>JAEEGI010014064.1_pt1 | contig 16879 bp, 15 predicted proteins | sample 8958751 | NCBI WGS metagenome assembly JAEEGI01 (sample SAMN16246545, study PRJNA631951) | gut metagenome | biome: gut microbiome; feature: rumen; material: KS-attached | host: Bos | place: Iran: Karaj | collected 2018-10
GGAATGCAGAATGGTATTTTTCTCTTGCGCAGAAGAACTTGGGCGATACCGTGACAAGTGAATGATCTGACGCGCACCAAAGCTTGCGGACTCTTTACGGGGTCCGCTTTTTCGTTTTGTTCTGATGCGTTTTGTACCTTGAGTATACGGAGATAATCAAATATAATAAAGATGCAGCGGAGGTGGTGAAATTTGCAGACCGGTCAAAAACTACAGGCGCTGCGGGTTCAACGGGGTATGACGCAGGAACAATTAGCAGAACGGCTGTTTGTATCCAGAGAGCTGGTTTCAAAATGGGAGCTTGGACAACGCAGGCCGGATATCCGGCTGCTGCGTGAAATGGCAAGTCTGTTTTCCGTTGAGATCGACGACCTGATGGATACCGAACAGATTTCCGACGAGCTCTTTTCCTGCCTGCCGCCTGACCTGCAGATCAGCACGGATCAATTCCGCGCGCTTTTAGGGCCCTTTCTCAATACCGTATCCGAACGTGACCGCGGCGTGTTCCTGCGCAGATATTATTATCTTGAGGACGCAGCCGCCATCGGGGAACTGTTCGGGATCAAAGAAAACTACGTCCGTTCCATTCTGGCGCGGACACGTAAAAAACTGAAAACTTATTTGAAAGGGGTGTTAAAATGAACCCAAAAGATTGCCTGCTCGCGTTTGCGGACATGGATAAAGCCTATGTTTCCGCCGCAAACGATATTGATTCGATCCGGCGCAGCTTTACGCAACAGAAAAAGCGTCGGACCCAAATGATCGGCGCTGTTTGCGGGTGTATTGCCGTTATCTTTGCTGTCGCGGCTTTCGGCTCCGGCCATTGGTTCCGGCAGACGCCGTCCGTCATACCGACTGAAGCCGGGACTGAGGACCGTCTGTTGACAGAACCTTCTTCCTCGGATGTGCCTTCAACTGTACCCGGCTTCGTCCCGCCGGAAACCGAAGCGCCGCCGACATCGGCGGTACAGGTTTCCGAATCTGAACAGCATCAACAAACGTCGCCTGTTTCGGATGAAACGCAGAATCAACCCACACAAAGCACGGAACCTTCTTCTGTAACTTCTCCGGCTGTTGACGCTGCCACCGAAGCGCCGGAAGGGGCTTTTGAAAAAGCCTATCAGTATTCTCTGAACGGTTCAGAGTATTCCTTCTATATCCCCGGCAAGGTGATAACCCCGGATAAGGTCGGAGAGAAAATCGAAGATGCCTCTGTAACAGCGGGGTGGAAATACGCAGACGGAACGATGCCGGTCACGGAGCAGCTCCGCTGCGAAATATACCGCATGATCGATATCGATCCCGAAACGGCGGTCTGTATCAGGTTTATTGATAAAGGCGAGGCGCTGACGACGGATCATTACTACGTCCAGCTAAACCCGCTTGCCGATTTGTCTGTTGTCTCGGAATATATCATTCCGCTGGTCGAAGCCAATAACGAAGAATAATCCGTTGATTTCTTTCGCAAAAGTATTCGCTGCCCAATTTCCTTATATTGGAAACTGAGCAGCGCTTTTTATTTGCAGATGATTTCTTGATTTACAATTTCCGTTACACAATTACGGATATTGTTCATCAACCCTGTCCAGCGCATCTGATCCTTCGCTTTTAATGCTTCGTTTACCCCCTCCCGCGCAGCCATTTCTTTTACCGTCCGAAGGAAGAAATCCTCCGCCTGCGCGTTGATTTCTGCAAGGTAAGCGTTCAGCTTGCCGGACATATAAAGATCGAAATACAGCCGTTTGTTGAACTGCCGGATGTACTGCAGGTGCCGCTGTCCCCATACACCAATATGCTTTTCTTCTTCCGGCTCGTTTTCTTCCGGGATTTCTGAAGGCGTCATAACGCCGTCTTTCATAACCCGTCCGGTTGGATAATACTGTTCGCCTTTCAATTCGTACTCCCATCCGGTAAACTCGTCGATGATAATTCTCTCCATTTACTTACCCTCCGCTTTGTCGATGATTTTAAGCAACAGCGCGTCAACGTCCTCGGTCGGATAGTCTGCTTTTAGCAATTGGTTCCGCCATTCATTGATCCCGTTGATCAGCAGATTACACTCGAAGTACGTAAACTTCATTTTGACCTTCTTTTCTTTCATAATGAAACCTCCTGTTCTTTGTTGATTTCATCATACCAAAGAATAGGAGGTCTGTCGAATGTGCGGATTTGAAATAATTGCGAAGCCTGATAAAAACAAACGAGACCATCTGTTAAAACAGTTGATCTCGATTGTTTCTTGCCGCTTTTGCCATGCCGAAAATGATTGTGGAAATTGATTTCTCAAAATACTTCCTTATCATACTTCAGCAGTAGACAAAAGTGGTTTCTTAGATGTGTATCATCGCCCAAAAGTGCACTTTTTAGGGTATCATCGCCTAAAAGTACACCAACAAGAACCCTGAAAAATCTGAATTTGATGGCTGGATCACAGTTCGTTCTCAGACAGGTATTCTTTTATTTCCTTTGTCAAACAAAATCGGATCCTGTCGATTTTGGTAAAGTCACAAATAAAGTGTACCAAATTCCGACAGGATTCCAATTGTACATTCGACCACTCGGCTGTAATGGACGAACGGAAACTGTTTTGGATGCTCCGGCGTGCCGTCGTTCTCTCGGTCTATGATCCATTCGCCGAAGCTGTCGTCTTTGATCCTCGGGATGAATGCCGTGAGGTCTGCGAATTTCTTCTTCATAATTTTTCACCACCTTTTTTCTGTCATTTGACCTGACGTTTATGTTGACATGAAAACGATTGTTTTATATAATAGATTATAGAGAAGGTTTAAGCTTCATGCATTTTTCAAAGGAGGTATTTGCGTGTCTTTCTTTCAAAAAATTATTGCTTTTTTCCAGGCAATATGGCTGTTTATCGTCGGGCTTTTCGGCGGCGCGTCAACACCCAACCCGCCAAAGCCAACGGATCCGGTTACACCCGCTGTGGTGATCAGCTATGCGTTCAGCGACGCAACCGTGAAGATTCAGCAGGACAAAGACGCAGGCGCAGCGAAGTCCTACACGATGTTCACTGCAAAGAACGAGTCCGAGTATTGTCAGGTCTCTTTCAAAGCATCGGAAAACATCAACGGCGCAAAAGTGACGCTGACCGAATTTAAAAACGCAAACGGCGACCGGATCGACACGGTATTCTGTGAGGAATACTTTGTTAAGACAAAGGGCAGTAATGTCTGCCCCGATGCGCTGATCCCCGTTTCTGTGGGTCAACCTTATACGTTTCAAATGACAGCGCAGAAAAATCATCCGTTCTTTATCGGCATAAAGACGTCGAAAAATACCGTTCCCGGGGATTATACCGCAAAGCTGACGCTGGACTACGGCGGAACTGAAACGCTGCAGGCCGAGGTAACTGCGCACGTCTGGAACTTCACACTTCCAGACGCCCCTTCCATGGATACCGCCATGGGCCTCGGCAGAGGCAATATTGCAAAAGCGCATCATGTTGCTGCTGACTCCGACAAGGGAAAAGCGCTTTACGCTGCCTATTATGAGTTCCTGCTTGAACACAAGATCTCCGCTTTCGAAATGCCCGTCGATATTCTTTCTGATGAAGCAGACGCCTACATGAGCGACCCCCGCTGCACCTCTTTCGGGGTGCCGTATGCAGAGGATGACGATGCGCTTCGCAGTTATGCTGCAAAGGTGGAGTCGAATCCTGTTTGGTCTGAAAAGTCATTTTTCTACCCGGTCGATGAACCTGCATCCAAAGAGGCTTACGAAGAGTATGACAGGGTCTGCGCAAGGCTGGCTTCCGTCTATCCCGACTATAACATGGTGACGCCGTTTTATGTCAACACCGGAGAAATTGACGGCGAAATCAAACACGCCATTGATCTTCAGGATGGCAAGAGCAATATCATGTGCCCGGAGACGCCGTTGTTCGATGAAGCCGGATTTGCCGCACGCGCCTATGAGCGCCAGGCGAACGGCGACAAGCTCTGGTGGTATGTCTGTGCCGGTCCCGGTCCGAATTCCGGCTATTGCAACCTGTTCACCCAGCAGGAGGGCATCCGCCACCGCCTGTTGTTCTGGCAGCAAAAGCAGATGAACGTGACCGGTTTCCTCTATTGGAGCACGACATATTGGAATGAAGTGGGCGGAGACCCGTGGTCCAGCGCTGTGACAACACCGTGGACAAATGCGGACACATTCGGAGACGGGTCACTGTTATACGACGGATATCATCTTGGACTTGACACGCCCGTTTCCAGCCTTCGGCTCGAAGCGGTCACAAACGGTATCGAGGATTACGAGTATCTGACCCTTGCTGAACAGCTTCTCGGCAAGGATTATGTCGATCAGACAATCGCACGCCTTTCGACTGATTTGAAGCATTATACGCTTTCCGACGCATTGTTTGCTCAGGTAAGAACCGAACTCGGAAATGCGATCGAGGCAGCAACTGATTGAATTTGTTTTTGATACTCTCATGCTATGAGTTCTGCGAATCGATCCGCCGTATTCTTTCAACACCTTTTGATTGATTATAGCACATCCTGTGCGTCTTTTCAATCAGTTGTCTCGACGAGTAACGGTTCCGTTACTCCGTTACGCAAAAAAGCCCTCGACCATCGGTGCTGCTGCCGGTGATCGAGGGCTCTCTTTATTTGATGTATTCCTGCTCGATGGTGACGCCGCATTTGCAGTGGATCTCGATACCGGTGTCGTTTACGATGATCTCATCGACCAGTGCCTTCATGACCATGGCATCGTTGGCATCCAAGCGTCCTTTTCTTTGGCGTCCGGAAAAAGTCCCCTTTTTTACGCGTTGCATCCGCAGACCAAAGGGTCACGCTTGACCTGCGGCGTTTAATCTGATAAAATAGAAAATACAAGAAACCTATCGGAGGTTCTTTTCATGCGTAAATCCAAACAGTTTTTAAGCTTGTTCCTCGCCGCCGTATTGATGTTGACGCTGCTGCCCTGCATCGCCGCGGCAAAGGAAGATCAGTTATACGCTTATCCCGACTATGACCCAAAGATCGACCGCTGCTACGACTATGAGGTTACGGTCACGCAAAATGAACAGACCGTTCCGCTGACGGTCTATGACTGCGGTAATTCCGCCACGCTCCTCGGCGCACGCACCCGCCGCCCTGATCTGCACCGGCGGTTTTGCGAATTTGCGTTTTTGGGCAGCGCGGTGACAGTCAACATCAAAGTCAAGCGGGATTTTGAATTCTTTTCCGTGATCCCGGGCGCAAAACAGTTTCCGGTCGTTTGCAAAGACGGCGTGATCTCTGTTACGGTTTCCAATCCGGACGAAGTCTTTGCTTTGCGTCTTGACGGCGACGACAATACGATCCTCTCTGTTTTTGCCGACCGCCCGGAAGACAGCAGCTATACGGAAGCATCGCCGTCGGTTCTGGTCATCGACACCCCGTGGGCCGAAATGAGCAGTGGCACAACGCTTGTTCTTGACGGCAAGACCTCGTTTGAAAAATCGCAAAAAGACGGCAAAACGCTGCTCACGCCGGTCAGCGACACACTTCATCCCGCAACGGCGGTCTATGTTGCGCCCGGTTGTGTGCTGAACGCACGGATCTGCACGCAGGCGCCCGGCGTCAAAATCTACGGTCACGGCGCCGTCCTCGATCCGTTTTCCAATCTTTTTGCAGCGGACATACGCACGGCAGAAAGTCCGTTTTTCATCCTGTTCGGCACACCCGACTGCTCCATTTCCGACATCAAGCTCCTGGACGCGCAGCACTATACGCTGACGCTCGGCTGGCAGTGTGACCGCTCTGTGATCGCACATATAAAAATTCTTGCCGCAACCATGTGCACAGACGGCATTTCCATTTTTGAAAGCAAAGACGTTTCCGCGTCCGGCAACTTCCTTTACCCGGGAGACAACGCTATCGTTTTCGGCGGCAACTGCAACAACTGCACGTTTGAAAACACCGTCATCGGCACCACCTGCGCGGCCTTCTTCCCGCAAAGCAGCATCCCCGGCACGGTCACCTTCCGCGATTCCTATGTGTTCCGCTGCGATGAAGGGTGCGTGAACAACTGGTATGGCGCCACGGGCGACGGCGCGAGCATTGAAAGCATCGTGTTTGACGGACTGGACTGCACCGACGTCACTGCGCTGCCCTGGCTGTTTCATTCGCAAAACCAAGGCTCGCCCCAAAAGAAATTCACCTTTAGGAACACCGTGATCAATACGCCAAGAGGCACAGCGTATCTTTCTGTTCCGGCAAACGGTACTGCGGTGCTGCTGGGCAATGCCGCAGGCGAAACGTATCCTTCCGGCGGCTATGATCTGTATTTTGAAAACCTGATGATCGGCGGCACACCGGTCCGCTCCAAGGAAGAGCTGACCTGCTCGATGCCGGAAGACGCCGCTCAAATGCATTTTTCGCAGTCGGAAAGCAGCGCGATCAACCCGCTGCCCGTCACCGTTCAGGCGAATTACAACTATCCCTACAAGCTCCTTCTCGGAAAAAGCGAAACCTTCCTGCCGGGCTGTCCGCAAGAGAGCGGAAGCGAGCTGCTGCTTCCTGCCGCGATCCTGCAAAAGCTTGCCCTTGCAAAGAAAATCAGCCCCGTCACGGTCGATGGCAAAGATTTTGTTCGCCTTTCGGATCTGCAAAGCGCAGGCGTTGTTGCAAAATATGACCGAAATGCAGGCGTGATCTCGATGCAAAATCCTGCCTGCCGGACAGAGAACCTTCTTGCGGAAAAAAGCGACGCTTTCAGCCGCTGGACAGAGATGATCTGTTATGAGACCGATCTGAGCGCGGCAAAGGAGGGCAGCGGTATTGTTTATCAGACGGACGTCCCGTCCGAAAATTCCGCCGCAGGCATGAAGTGCTTTGTGACCGATGAGATCAAGCGCAACGGCAACAGCAGCTATTTGCTCACCTTCCGCGCAAAAACAACCGCGGGCGCGGCGCAAAACGCAAATGTTACGCTTGGCGCTTTTCCGAGCGAGCTCGGCTCCATCCGCAAACCTGTCACGATCTCCGGCATGTGGAGCACCTACACCTTCACTTTCGATCTCACACAGCTCGACCTTGATAAAGTCACCGATCTTTATCTTTCGATCGGCAACAACGGAACGAAGGATTTTTCAGTGCAGTTGACAGACCTTATGCTCGTCGATCAGAATGCGCCGGAAGAGCCGGCCGCTTGCGACCACACGCAAAGTGAGCAGCAGCCCTCCTGCACGGCAGACGCCGTCTGTTCTGTTTGCGGCGCAACGCTTTCCGCAACCGGCCACAGCGACAAAAACGGCGATGGCGCCTGTGATACCTGCGGCGTAAAGCTCGGCGAAAGTCCCGCCCCTGCATGCGGCCATCTTTGCCACGCCGAAAATGGTTTTTTAAAGCTTCTCTGGACGATCGTAAACTTCTTCAACAGACTGTTCGGCATCAACCGTTATTGCCCGTGCGGCAAAGCGCACTATTAAAAGGGAAATCGTTTTTCGAGAAAACCATACACAAAATCCGCACAAGGCAGCTGCCTTGTGCGGATTTATAAAACCGTTATTGCAAAACAGAAGTGCTTCGCTGACTTCTGATAGTGCTTTTAGAATCGTTCCAAGAGTAACATTCAAGTCTATCCCATTATATTCAATTGTTTTGATATCCGGTATTGTGACTGAAGGTCTGAACTCGTAGAAAAATCAACCTTTTGCCGTAAGTTGAATTCGAAATCATTTTATGATAAAATCAAAAAAACGGATTACGACGCTTAATTCCTCCGTTTTGCTCTATTTATCGCGCTGCTCTGAGAGGTGAACATATGAAAAGACCGCTTATTCTGGAACTTAAAGCGAATTCTCTGGACGACGGGCCGGGGATCAGAACGGCTGTCTTTTTTAAGGGATGCCCCTTAGACTGTATCTGGTGCCATAACCCGGAGAGCAAAAAGACCGGAACAGAGCTGATGGTTTCCGCCGACGACTGCATCGGCTGCGGCAGCTGCAAAAACGTTTGCCCCAAACAGGCAGCCGGCCCCGAACGGCCGGGGATTGTGGACAGGACGCTTTGCGGCGGATGTTTTCTTTGCGCCGAAGGCTGCCCGCCGAAAGCGCTGCAGCAAATCGGCAAAGAAATGACGATAGAAGAAACAGTAAAAAAATGCGTTTCTGACAAGCCTTTTTACGACGTTTCCGGCGGCGGAGTGACGATAACGGGCGGCGAGCCGACGATGTTCCCCGAATGGACCGGCGCGCTGTGCTCTCAGCTTTCCGAGGCGGGCGTCCATGTCCACATGGAGACCTGCGGCATGTTCAGCTATGAAAAAGTGAAAGCACTGATCCTGCCCTACCTCTCCGGCGTGTATATGGACGTAAAAATCATAGACCGGGAAAAGCACAAACGGTACTGCGGCGTTTATAACGACGTGATCCTCGAAAATCTGGAGCGCCTGCTTCAGGACTCGAAAACGATGGGGTTTTCGTTTATGCCGCGCACGCCGCTGGTTCCGGGTATTACCGATACGAATGAAAACCTTGAAGCCATCGCGCGGCTATACCTGTCGCTCGGAATAACCGAAACCGAGCTTTTGCCTTATAACCCCACGTGGTATGGCAAAAACGAAAAACTCGGACGAACTCTCGCCCCGGAGCTCAAGGGGCTTGACCGGTGGCAGCCGCCTGAAAAAATAACGCAGTGCAAAACGATATTTACACAAAAAGGAATACGATGCAGGTAGAAGGAGCAGGAGAAATGGATAAAAAAGCAGCGGCTGTGATCGCGAACCGGGTCACGAACACCGTACTGAATTATTTTGCGTTCCAGTTCACACACGTAAAAAAGAACAACGATTATCTCAGGACCTGCGACGGCTGGCTTGATTTTTCGATCAGTATCGAAACGGAAGACGACGCGGTGCAGCAGAGTCTGTGGTTTAAAAACGGCAGGGGTTTTGTGAAAAACACCGCCGAAGGAACCGTTTCGCATATCATTCTCAAGGATACGAACGCGCTTGTCCGTCTCGCTACTCTGCCGCCCAACGAGGTGCTTTTGATGGTGCTGCGCCACGAAATGACCACAAGCGGCAACATGGTGTATATTGAGACCTTCGATTTTCTGATCTCCGTGCTCATGAAAAACGGCCAGATCAAAAAAATGCGCAAACAGCGAGAGGAGCGCCTTTCTTCGGGCAAAGAGATAGCGGGCGATACGCCTGAAACAAACGGCAGCCGGAAACCGAAGGAATTCCTGCGCGCCGACAGCGTTGACCCGGGCGTGAAATATCTTTCGGACGATCCCTATCTTTCCGCCTACAAAATTGAAGACTACCCCCGTTTGCGGAAATTCCTTGACGTACACCGCAGGGGAACTCCCGAAATTTGCATTGAGCGGGCAAAGATACTCACCGACTTTTTCAGAGAGAACGGTTTTGAGAAAAAACCGGACGGCACGCCGTGGGTGCCGGCGCAGCGGCAGGGACAAGCTATGCGTTATCTTATGGAAAAACGCAAACCTATCATCCGGAAGGGCGATCTGCTTGCCGGAACCACAACAGCAAAGGAAGTCGGCGTGCCGCTGTATCCGGACGCGCAGGGAACAATGATATGGGCCGAGCTCCTTACCGTGCACGAGCGTATGCTGAACCCCTACGGCAAGGTATCGGACGAAGATATAAAAACGCTCAACTCCTATATATTCCCCTTCTGGGCGCACCGCAATTTCCGGGAATACGTGCGAGAGAAATATAACGAGCCCGTCTGCCAGCAGCTTGACGAGCGCTGGGCGGCCGTATTTCTCTGGAAGACCGTTGCGCTTTCGCACACGATTCTTGACTATCCGAAGGTTCTGAAACTCGGTCTGCGCGGGATCATTGAGGAGATACGGAGCGAGCTTGAAGCGGATAAAGAAGCATCGGCAGAAAAACAGCTGACGCTTCGCGCCATGATCGACTGCTGCGAGGGAGTGATCGCCTACGCGCGTCATCTGGCGGAGCAGGCAAAAAAAGAAGCTGAAAGTGAAACCGATCCGAAACGAAAGGCGGAGCTGAACTCCATCGCCGGGGCCGTTGCGCATTCGCCGGAATATCCTGCCCGAACAATGGACGAAGCGGTTCACGCTATATGGGTCCACTGGGTGGGCGTACATATGGAAAACACAAACGCAGGTCTTTCCCTGGGCAGAATGGATCAGTGGCTTCAGCCGTACTTTTCCGCCGATATGGAAAAGCTCGGAGACGACAAAGAGAAACGTGACGCTTATATCTCTCACGTGCTGGAGCTGCTCGGCTGCTTCTATCTGCGCTGCCAGGACCATCTTCCGCTTATCCCCGATATCGGCAATTATCTGTTCGGCGGAAGCTCCTCCGATCAGGCTATCACGCTGGGCGGCGTCACCCCCGACGGAGAGGACGCCGTCAACGACATGACGTATATTCTCCTGAAGGTCACTGAGATGCTGAGCATCCGCGACCCGAACGTCAACGCCCGCTATAACGCTTCCAAAAACAGCATGACGTATCTCAAACGCCTGTGCGAAGTAAACGTCAATACAACCGCTACCCCTTCGATCCATAACGACGAAGCGGTGATGGCGTCGCTTGTTGACCATCACTATGAGCAGAAAGATCTGTACGACTGGGCCGCCACCGGCTGCGTGGAGCCGACGATCTCCGGCAAACATCTGGGGCATACCAACTGCATGATGTTCAACATGGTATCCGCCTTTGAAATGGCGCTTTACAACGGCTACCATCCTCTAATGCGCTGGGACCTCGGCCCGAAAACCGGTGAAGTGAAGGATTTTGAAACCTTTGAGGATTTTCTGAACGCGTTCTTTACGCAGCTTTCCTTCCAGGCCGATCTCGCCTGCGAATACAACAACCTGCTGGGCGAAGCGCATTCCGTTCTGCGCCCCACGCCCTTCATTTCGTCCGTCATCGACGGCTGTATAAAGAAAGGCCTCGACTGCACGAAAGGCGGCGCAAAATACAATTCCTCCGGCACGGCATGCATAGGGCTTGCCGATATCGTTGATTCGCTCATGGCGATCAAAACGCTCGTCTACGACCGGAAAAAGTATACGTTCGAAGAAATTGTGCGGGCAACGAAGGATAACTTTGAAGGACATGAGGTCATGCGCAGCATCATTCTGACAGAAACGCCGCGCTTCGGCTCCGACAACGATGAAGCCGCCGCCATGGCGAACCGTGTTACAAAATTCATGAAGGACTGCTTCTGGGAGCACACGAACTTCCGCGGCGGCCACTATACCACAGGCTTCTGGTCGATGTCGAACCACGTCGCCTTCGGCTCCCTGACAGGCGCGCTGCCTTCAGGACGGCTCGCGTTCCAGCCCTTCACGCCGGGCCTTACCCCCGAGGCCAACGCCTCAAAAAGTCTGCTCGACAACATAAAGGACGTCTGCAAGCTTGATCCCGCGAGCATGAACAACAACATAGCGTTTAACGTCAAGGTCAATCCGTCGCCGCGTGATACGCATGAACAAACGGTTTCTCACGTGACCGCCTACGCAAAAGCGTATTCGGATCTCGGCGGCATGCAGATGCAGTTCAACGTGGTATCCTCCGACGTGATGCGCGCCGCGATGGCGGATCCGGAGGCTTATCGCGACCTGATGGTGCGAATCTCCGGCTACAACGCTTATTTCGTCGAGCTTTGCAGAGATCTGCAGCTTGAACTTATAAACCGCGCGGATTACGGCATTGGATAAAATACAGGCAGAAATATTGCAAAAGCGCCCTTTCGGGCGCTTTTTTCAATGGATAAAACGATTGCGCGGACACAAAATGCACCGCTGTAACCGGAATGCGGTACATTTCACTGTGTTCATTTATCGTCTCTTTATTTCTTTTTTCCTCTGCGCCCGAAATACCTGAGCGCGGTCGGGAGATCGATCGCGGTATTCAGAAGCGCAGATCCGTAGAACCGGACGTTCGTCAGGATCACGTCCCCGGCTGCCATGAGTTTTTCGCGCCTTTCCTGCTGCTTTTTGAGCATGTTCAGATGTTCTTCCGGAGTATCAAAGAAGAAATCTCAAATATTTTTGCAGAGAACAAAGGCAGATATGGCTATCGACGAATAACAAAAGAGCTACGCAATCGCAACTACATCATAAATCATAAGACGGTGCAGAAACTGATGAAAGAACTTGGTCTTGTGTGCAGGGTTAGGATGAAAAAATACCAATCATTCAAGGGCGAAGTCGGCAAAATCGCTCCCAACCTGCTCGAACAGGATTTCACGACAGAGAAGCCCAATGAAAAATGGGTAACGGACGTAACAGAGTTCAGCCTATTCGGACAAAAGCTGTATCTTTCACCGATCCTGGATTTGCACAGTGGTGATATTGTGTCTTACACGATTTACGAAAGACCTTTCCTTAGGCGCATTCCGGCAAAAAGAAGCCGCACTTTTCAATGGCGATTTCCTTGCGCGTTTTTTCCATCCGCGTGCCGGCCAGGCGCTCAAACTCCGCGTCGATCTCCGCCTTGTGCTGCTTGAACAGAATGTCGGCATAGCGCAGGAAGATCAGGCCGAGGATCGGCTGACCGTATTTGTTTGCGGCCAGATGCGCGCCGGAACGCAGCACGTCCGCCGCGTGCCAAAGGTTGTCTTTTAAGGTTTTCAGTTCTTTGTCGGTCATAACGTTTCTCCGGATTCTATGTTTTGGGTTGGTAAAGCTTAAAGTATATCAATTTATTATATCATAAAACCCGGCGTCTGCAAGGTTCATTCCTATCATACAACTGAATTCTTAAGAAAACAGAGCGTCTGCATCCCACGTCGTGATTTTAGGCCTTGCGAAGCCATATCTTCTTTTTTTATGCAACAAAAAAGCACCTGCTTTCGCAGATGCCTTTTTCTGGTGGAGATGAGGGGGATCGACTCGCGCCGCGAACTGCGCGGCTTGGTCGGTCGCGGTCACGACAGTCCACCGGACTGTCGCTCTGTGCCGCTCCTTCTTCGATCCCCCTCGTCCCTTTTTGCAAACAACAAACAAAAAAAAGAAGCACTTGCTTTTCTGCAAGTACTTCTCTCTGGTGGAGATGAGGGGGATCGAACCCCTTACCTCTTGAATGCCATTCAAGCGCTCTCCCAAGTGAGCTACACCCCCATGACTATTCACTTTTTCGCCGGGGTGCGTTTCTGTGTCGCTCGGACTCCCAAGTGAGCTACACCCCCAAGTGCCTGTATATATTATCAAAAAAGATTCCGCTTGTCAACCCCTTTTTGCAATCTTTTTTTGAAATACGCGGGCGGCGTTTTCGCCGGCGCAGACAGCCCTCCCGCCGCGGGAAGATTTGCCGGCCGGGACTTGACAAGGCGCGTCACATAAGGTAAGATTGCACTGCAGAGACTGTAATAAGGAGGTCCTTTCTATGTATGATATCCTGATCGTCGGCGCGGGGCCGGCGGGGCTCACCGCAGCGATCTATGCCTGCCGGGCGGAAAAAAGCACCCTCGTGCTGGAGGCGAAGACCTACGGCGGCCAGATCATCAACACCCCCGACATCGCCAACTATCCCGTGGCGCCGGGTATCTCGGGCTTCGAGTTTGCGCAGACGCTCTTTCAGCAGGCCAAAAACCTCGGCGCCGAGGTCAGATTCGAAAAGGTCACGGAGATCCGAGACGGCATCGTGAAGACCGTTGTGACGCCGAAGAACACCTATGAGGCAAAGACCGTCATCCTTGCCACCGGCGCAGAGAACCGCAGGCTCGGCGTGGCGGACGAAGACAAGCTGATCGGCCGGGGCGTGTCCTACTGCGCCACCTGCGACGGCAACTTCTTCCGCAAAAAGGTCGTGGCCGTGGCCGGCGGCGGCAACACCGCCGTGGAGGACGCGCTCTATCTTGCCGACCTTGCCGAAAAGGTCTATCTGGTTCACCGGCGCGACAGCTTCCGCGCCGACGCCGCACTGGTCAGCAAGCTGAAGGAACGCGAAAACGTGGAGCTCGTGCTGAACAGCAACGTGACGAAGCTGCTTTCCGACGGGCGGCTTTGCGGGGTGGAGGTCACCGACAAACTGACCGGCGAAACGCGGACGCTTGACGTTGCGGGTTTGTTCGTCGCCGTGGGCCAGGTGCCGGAGAATCAGAACTTCGCCGGACTGATCGACCTGGACGCGGGCGGCTACGCCGTGGCGGGCGAAGACTGCCTGACCAAAGCGCCCGGCGTTTTCGTGGCCGGCGACAACCGCACCAAGGAGGTGCGCCAGCTGATCACCGCCGCCGCAGACGGCGCTGTGGCGGCAACGGCCGCAATCAAATATCTGAACGGGTAAATCAACAGCAGGGGCGGCCGTCGGCCGCCCGTTTTCTTTGCCAAGGCAAAGCAGCGGAATCACCGCCACTGCCCCCCGAACAAAACCGCCATCCCAAACGGGACGGCGGTCGTTTTTGCTTATTCCGTTCCTTCCTCCGGCACGGCTTCCGGCGCTTCGGCGCTCTCCCCCGCTTCCCACGGCAGGGGCTTGCCCTTCTTTCGGCAGTGCTTTTCGATCAGGTGCGCTTTGTCCAGCTTTCGCACAAGACGCCACAGCGCGTCCACCTCCTGCGCCGCCTTCTGCGCGTCCTGCTCCAGCCGTTCTTCCATGTTGTAATAGAGCAGGTTTACCCCGCAATGCGGGCAGGTCGTTTTCAGATAAAAGAAATTCAGCTTGCCGCCGCAGTGCGGACAGGTCTTATCTTCTTTCATTTGGTTTCACCTCCGGTCGTTTCCTTCTGCGAGAGCTGCTCGCGGCGCAGCGCCATCTCCGCGCGGATCTCCGAGAGCTTGTCTCCGCGCAGCTTATAGAATTTGAACGGGATGATGGACAGAAGGCTGGTCACCGCCGGGAACACCGTGAAGAACGCCCACAGCCAGAACTGCGTGGGCTGCCCGAACGCTTCGGTGCAGCGCGACACGGTCTCCACCGTGCCGTCGGCCATGACCTGCTCGCTGACGAAATAGCCGATTGCGGGCAGCAGCGCCGTGCCCAGCGAGGTGGACAGCCGCCCCTGCAGCTTGCCCACAAAGGTCAGAACGGAAAACGCCATACCCTCGTTGCGCACACCGGTCTTCCATTCCATATAGTCCACCGTGTCGCCGATGATTTCGGTGGAGACCACGGAGTTATAGGCGTCGAACACGCCGGAAAGGATGTTCTTGAGTGCAATGATCGGGATCACAATGTACCACACGTCATAGTGCCGGATGCCTGCAAAGAACGCGAGGGTACCGATCACGGCGGGAATCACCTTGTTAATCACCATCAGCCGGGGGTTATCGAAGCGTTTTTTGATCTGCGCAATCGTCGCCATGCCAACCAGTCCCCCGAGCCCGCCGACCAGAGAGACAAGCGAGCTCCAGCTCATCAGGTTAAGCACCTCGGTGTAGTAGAACGCGCCGAACACGCCTGCTACGGCGGACACCGTGCCGAGCACGTTGCTCAGAATGATGAGCAGCAGCGGCTTGTTTTTGCCGAGAAAACGGAACGCATCAAAAAAGCTCGTTTCCTCCACCTGCTGCACCACGCGCTCCTTGACAAACAGACCGGCCAGGCTGAACAACCCCACGATGAACACCGCCGAAACCGCGCCGCAGAAGGCAAAGACCTCTTTGAGCGACCAGGCGATCTTGCCGTTGTTGGAAAGATCGATCATGACCGGCAGCATGACTACCGTGGCGGCCCCGCCGATCAGACCGCTCAAAAACCGCGCCGTGGCAATGGCGCGCGTGCGGTCGGACGGCGAAGGGCTCAGCGCGGCCGAAAGGCTCCAGTAGGGCACGTCGCCCAGCGTATAGAAGAACTCCCACAGCAGATAGGACAGGTACATATAGACAATCTTGACCGTCAGCTCGCGCGTGTTCCGCAGCAGGAGCGGGCCGCCCCAAAACAAAATGGTGCTGATTGCCAGCGGAATCGGCACAAACAGCAGCCACGGGCGCAGCTTGCCGTAACGCGTGTGGGTCTTGTCCACGATACCGCCCATGATCGGGTCGTTGATCGTATCCCAGATGCCCAGCACCAGCAGCATCGTCGCCACCGCGCCGGTCGGGATGCCGAAGACCTTGACAAAGAACAGCGACAGATAGGAGCCGGTGAACATATTGTAGCTGAAGCACTGGCCGCCGTTGGCAAGGCCATAGAGCAGGTTTTCTTTGACACCGACATAGCGGACGTCTTTTTTCTTTTGTTCCAGAACGATCCCCTCCGTTTCAACCCGGGTTTTCAGATGAAAAATGCCACCGGGGAAACCGATGGCTTTGGAAAACAGGCTTAGTATTCGATGGTGTAGTCGTCGATGAAGGTCATGCCGACCTGGGCGTCCATCGTCACAAACACCTTGGCGGTAACGCTCAGCACGCTGGGCAGCGTGTAAAGGGTGTGAACCATGTTGCCGGTGGATTTTTCGATCTTCGCTTCAATCGTGGCGTTATAGTACTGCACGCTGAAATCCTGGACAACGGAAGCGGCGCTCTTGATCTCTTCGCCCTTCATGATTGTGAACGCGCTGCCCACGCCGTTGGTGGTGGGATCCGTGCAGTCCTTGAACTTCAGCTTGATGTTGTAATAGGTGCCGTCGTCGGTGCAGGTCGCCTCGGCGATGTCCGCTTCGGTGGCGTTCGAAACATAGTTCGTGCCCTTCACGGGATAATTCGCGGCGATGTCTTCCTTGGTGGACCAGACGATCGGCGTCTCGTCCTTTTTGAGGAAGGTGTTGATCAGGCCCTTGCCGATCGACTGCAGCGCAGAGGGAACGACCAGCTTTTCTTCGTTGTGCTGCAGGTCTTCCCAGTTGCGGGTCACGCTCTTGGCGCCCGTCTTGATCTTGTTGGCGCTCGTGTTATAGAGCTTGAGGATCTCCGCCGTCGTGGTCGGCGCGGAGGAGGCCGGCGCAGCAGGCGCTTCGGTCGGCGTTTCGGCCGGCGTCTCG
>JAEEGI010014069.1_pt1 | contig 16878 bp, 11 predicted proteins | sample 8958751 | NCBI WGS metagenome assembly JAEEGI01 (sample SAMN16246545, study PRJNA631951) | gut metagenome | biome: gut microbiome; feature: rumen; material: KS-attached | host: Bos | place: Iran: Karaj | collected 2018-10
AAGATTCTCCTCTCCTTCGGGAATAAGAAGGTGAGCCTTTGCCATGAACTCGGGATCAAGTCCAACGTAGCAAGTTGCATGGTACATCTTCTTCCAGCGTGTCTTGTAGATAGCGTCCATAACAACCTTGTCGAGCTTCTTCTCATCTACACCGGGCTCGCCCTTGATACGGCGTGCTACTGCGTAACGGCCTGTAACTGCACCGTCGTTGAAAAGAAGAACCTTTGCATCAGCGTCAAGACCGAACTCTTCGCCTCTGTAGATGGGCATGTCGGTAACGACTGTTCCGGGTGAATTCTTAGCAAGGTTATAAGCTTCCTTTAATGTGTTGACCTTAACTACGTTGTTGCCGTAGAAAGCTGCTTCAATGATCGAACGGGTTGTTGAGAAACCAACTTTTCCCTTGCCGATCTCGCTAATTTTGTACATAGCTTTTGTTGACATTGAGAAACCTCCTGTTAGTTATGTTTTGTTCTATGAATACCGGTTTAGTGATTACTCCCGGCTAATCCAAAATTCATGCGGTTACGAGTATAGAGCATAGCGTGTCAAATGTCAATCAAAACTACCCATGCAAACATTCTTTCTCAATACACGGATATAATGCAAACACTCCTGTTATACGATCTCGTTGTAACTTCCCAAGTAGTCGAACTTGTCGCACAGGCTCGCGATCTCAGAAAGCATCCTTACGAAATCGGGTGAATAAACGCTCTTTTCGATATCGAAGTAGAACATGAACTCAAAGCTCTTGTCGGGAAGAGGGCGGCTCTCGAGCTTGGTCAGGTTGACACCGAAAGCGTAGAAACGTGCAAGAAGCTTGCAAAGGGCTCCGGGTGTGTGCGTTGTGACAGCCATGATACTCGTCCTGTCGGCACCGGGATAGATCTCGAGCTCACGGGAGATGCAGATGAAGCGTGTGAAGTTGTTGTTGCTGTCTTGGATATTGTCCCTGAGGCTCTCGAGGCCGTAAAGCTCGGCGCAACGATGCGAGCAGATAGCTGCGATATCCCTGCGGTCCGACTCCTTGACAGCCTTGGCAGCGGCTGCGGTGTTCTCATAAACGGTAACCTTGACATTGCCAAGGCTCTTAATGAACTCACTGCTCTGATTGATCGCCTGCTCGTGGGAGATGATCTCCTTGATCTCGGAGAGCTTCGTGCCCTTCTTGGCAACGAGACAGTGCTCAACCTTGATCCGGATCGAGCGCACGATACTGAAACGATGCTTCATCATAAGGTCATACACCTTGTTTACCGAACCGGCTGTGCTGTTTTCAATAGGAAGAACTCCGTACTTGCACAGACCCTTTTCGATTGCGGTGAAGACAGCGTTGAAGTTTTCGAAGTACATGATACCGGGGAGATTGAAGAGTCTCTCGCATGCGATCTGGGAGAACGCACCCTCAACACCCTGGCATGCGATCATCGCACGCTCGGGAAACTCCTTGGGAGTCTTCTCGATCGCTTCGAGGATCTTAGTCTCAAGCTCGCCCGTCGCCTTGAGCGAACGCGACTGGTATGCCTTGCTCAGATCGAAGATGGTCGAGTAGAGCTGTGAGGTGTAACGCTGAAGGTCCTCCTCAACAAGCCCCGAAACCTCGTAGAGCTTCTCGCGCTCTCTGGCAGGGTCGGAAAGAGGCATGCCGTTCTGTGCCTTGTACTCTCCGATCTCCTTGCAAACTTCGAGTCTCTGTCTGAACAGATCCACAAGCTGCTTGTCGATCCCGTCGATCTTTGTTCTGTAATCCTTAAGATTCATTGTTCTTTCCTCCTGAAATAATCCGACCGGGTCCCGGGACAGAGCCGGCCGTACCCGTCCTATCCCGTTACAATCGAAAGGACTGTCCAGCACGCTCTGTACTGCACAGTCCCGATAACTCATTATTATGTGAAATCAGTCTACAGCACAAAAGCCTTTAGATCGTTGTTGCTAAAGGCGAAGAAAAAGCTGTAGCTTGTAAATGAACGTCCTCTCATGGTGACTCCCGATTTCATACATTTTGATTTCTTGTTTAATATACATCGCTGCCGTTCCTTAGTCAAGCACGATTTTCGCTGTCCGGACGGTACAGGATCATCCCGCTTTCGAAATGAGCGAAACGAATTCTTCACTCGGTACGGGACGCGAGAAGTAGTAGCCCTGGATGAAATCGATGTTCTCGGAGCGCATGGACTCGAGCTCGTGCTCGCTTTCGATACCCTCGGCCACGACATGAAGTCCGAGGTCGTGTGCCATCTTGACTGTGGTGGCCACTACATGCTTGGCCTTGTTCTCGACGAAGTAAGCCTTGATCATGTCCATATCGAGCTTGATTATGGATACGGGCATCTCAACAACGTACATAAGATTGCTCTGGCCCTTGCCGAAGTCGTCGAGCGAGAACGAAACGCCGTGCTCGAGGAAGAGCTTCATCGTGTCGAGAAGAGTCTTCTTGGCTTCGATCGAGGCGGTCTCGGTGATCTCGAGGTTGATCTTGGCGGGATCCACGCCGTAGCGTGATGTGATCTCAACGAACTTGTCAAAGAGGTCTGCCTGCTTGAACTGCGCTACCGAAAGATTGACTTCGATATAGTCGAGAGTATCGCAGACTTCCTTCTGCTTGGAGAGAAGTGCGCAGACCTTCTCGAGGACGCGGTCGCCGATCCTGATGATCAGACCGGTATCCTCGGCTACGGGGATAAACTCACCCGGTGATATGAGCGAACCGTCCGCACGTCTGATACGTGCGAGTGCCTCACACGAGACGTAGCAGTTACGCTCCGTGGAGAAGATGGGCTGGTAGTATACCTCAAGTCTGTCCTCGTCGAGAGCGCTTCTGATCTCGGCCGCAACTTCGTGGTAACGGTAGTACTTTCTGAGGTGGTCGTCGTCCACGTTCAGGATGGCGAGACTCGCTGTCGATGCTGACGCCTCACGGGTCATATGGATCAGCGAGAACAGAGCGTCCGAATTCTTGACGAGCGTACAGTCGGGAAGAGTCACAACAGACACCTTCGCCTTGGTACGGGAACGTTCCTTGGCGATACTCGCGAGTTTGGCGCGGTAATAATCACGGTACTCGGTAACGACCTTCTGCGCGATATCCTTGTTCCTCGAGAGCATAACGAGCTCGTTCTCGATGTTCTTGTATACCGTGATGTTCTTGTAGCGACGCAGGAATGTCGCCGTGTTCATCATAATGTTCGAAGATGTTCCGAGCGCCTCATCAGTCAGCGTATCTTCAAAAAAGAAAGATGTCACGCAGTAATCCTCGGATCTTTCAAAGACCTGATCAAGGAACAGCAGGAGTGCGTGGGAATTAAAACAGCCCACACGCTTATCGTGCAACGAGGCGGGGTTCTCGAGCAGGAAGAAGAGGATCAGCACACCGAGCATCATGGAGAAACCGATGATGAGAAGGTATGAATTAAGGAACTGGACTGTTGCGGTGACAAGCCACAGAACCATCCAGGACGATGTCGCGATAAAGCGGCGCTTGTTGAGCTTGTCGCGCTTTGTAAGGATCATGTAGATCGTCGTGAGTATATATATGAAGGCAAATACGTAAGTAACCGTGGTTGCGGGGCCCATGCTGTATACGATTCTGTCTTTGTGGTACCAGGAAATGGGTGTGACGAGGACCGCGAGGGCCTGAATGGGCAGTATGATAAATACTATCCGGATGACCTTGTGATACTTCGCTTCCGGCAGCAACTCGGTCAGGATATAGTCGAGGCCGGCGAAAGCCATACATATAATGGAAGCGAGGTAGAACTTACACGAAGCTTCAACGAGCCCGGACGGAAGGACGTCATCGTTGCAGATGAAAACGACGGAAATTATGTCGAGGAGCAGGCAGACAAAGGCTCCAATCAGGATCCTGGCAAACACGCGCTCGGTAAAAAGGCCGATCTTCCTGCTGCAGAAGAAGAACAGCATGATCAAAACTATGACAAGTATCGAGCTTGTCTGGATCTGAATATTGTAGCTCACGTCGTAATCCGCCTTTCGCACATAATATCCCACTATTTACCAACAATAATACCATTAGAATTGCGAAAATTCAAGCATATCAATTAAGAGAAATGCATATTCCGCTCCACAAATTGAAACTTTTTCGTGATTACAAATAAATTTGTGAACCCTTGATTTTAAAGGGAAAACGGCCGTTTTCGGACGGCAGAGCGACCCGGAATGCAAGAAATAATGCAAACTCGCCGTTAAGTATTCGCTCGTTCTTTCCGATAATATAAGCATAGGGAACACGCAAAACAAACCGGTTCCCAAATTTTAAAAGCAGGCACGGATGCCGAAGCGTTATATGCCCCGCAATACGGGTCGGAAGGAGCTGACCCCGCGTTTAAGGGCCTGTGGAGGTCGTGCCTATTATGAGGATCAATCAGGACAACAATATATACAATGCTCCCGATGCTTCCTTCCTTTTAGTACAGGAAGATTCTTTTTCCCGTCTCGAAGAAGGCGATATCATCACAGGCGTAATATCGCAGAACGGCTCATCACCCATGATCCGCTTCGACGAGATCGGCAAAGAACTACCCGCATCCTCCGACGCGTACAGATACAGCCCCGTCGGCGAGAAGCACGCTTTCCGTGTTGAAAAAGGTAACGGCAAGCTCTCTCTTAAGGATCTCGGTGTTGTGAACGAGAACTCTCCCGCGAACGCACCCGTTACGGATCCGAGAGACACTTCCCTCCTTCAGCTCACAAACGACTTCAGAGAGACCATGAAGGACATCGAATCGGACGAGACAAAAACCAACGGTTCGATCAGCGAGGATGAAGCAAACGAGATCGCAGTTGAAGGCTTCGATCTTGAGGACTTCAAGGCAGAGCGTCTTATGAGAGCTCTTGAGAGGATCCGCAATAATCGTGAAGACAGATCCGAGAGTCTTGACAAGCAGGTCGAGACGATCAGAGAAGATAAAAAGGCAGTCAAAAGACAGTCGGCCCGCAATGCGGCAAGCCGTTACGACGACACGGTCCGCATGGCTGACAGGCTCTTCAGTGACAGTCCCGCCGTAACACCCGTCAGTGTCAACGCTTATTCCCCCGCCACCGACATCACGGCCGGAACCGCTGCCAAATTAACATACGACTACAACACTCACGTTTCGTATACCTCCCCCTCTTCTAAACCTGCCGATTCCGGGACAGCCTCAACCCCCAATGTCCCGGAAGGACGCACGGTTGAAGAAACAACCATCGACAAAACCATTGTTTTGAATACCTCCCCCTCTTCTAACCCTGCCGAAACCGGGACAAACCCCCTTGTCCCGGAACGAAGCACGGGAGTACAGACAGATAATAGCCAAAATTCAGATATCTCCTTTCTCCCTGCTGAAACCGGGACAGTATCAACCCCCTCTGTCCCGGGGCGAAGCACGGGCACGGAAGATCCCCAAGAGATACTCTCAAGCTTTTCAAAGGGAAACGTTGAAATCTCCCGCAACTCAACCTGGAAGGAAATAACCTTCCAAATTCACATTGAAGAACAGCGTCTCCGCATGGCCGGCCCGGGCAGCAAAGCAGCCCTCGACCTCGGAGCTACGGTTGACTTTGCCTCGACGGAGGCAAGGATCTCATCGCTTCGCCGGATGCTCACCACCTTTATCGAAGATCTCTCCCGTGAATGGGATATCGACGCAGGCACACAGAACACCTACTTCTCACATGAAGTTACAGCCCGTATAGCAGTCGACACCCTCGTTACGGCAGCCGATATCGCAGACGCACCCGCATCCTTCTACCGTACATCGATCTCGTTCGGCACGAGCATCACATTCGAGAAGCTCGGACAGACCGCAGCGGCAGAGGAAGCTTCGGTTACCCGCTCCGTAATGACGATGAGTGCAATCGCTTCCTACGACGCAGGAGCAACAGAGATCCGCGCCGACCTCGGAGATTCCATCAGGAAGGCATTCGATCATATCGACGAAGTTCTCACAGAGAACGAGCTGCCCGTGACCGACGCCAACAAGCGTGCAGTCCGCATCCTTGCTTCGGCAGGTATGGACGTCACGGCCGAATCGATCGAGAGCGTCAAGTACTACGATGCGAAGGTCATGGAAGTCGTTAACCGCATGACTCCCGCCGCAGTCCTCTCACTCATCAAGAGAGGTATCAACCCCTTAAAGGAAAGCATCGACTCCCTGACGGAGCTTCTCGACGAAGACCCCGAACAGTCGCCTCTCTCCCGCGAAGAGCAGATCAGCTCCTTCCTCGTGAACCTTGAGGAAAAGGGCGACATCTCCGAGACAGAGAGAGCAGCCTACATAAACATTTACAGACTCCTTTACACCATCAGCCGCGACGATTACGCAGCTATCGCCTCGGTACTCGCGGGCGGTCAGGACATGACACTGAAGAACCTGCTCGCGGCACAGCGTTCCCGCAGAGACTCGGGAATGGACATAAAGATAGACGATTCTACCTCTGTAGTACACAGTGACATAGTCAATTCGATCTCAGAAAACCTCGAAGCGGCCTTCGCTTACAACAAGCGCCTGACGAACGAGATCCTCTCCGAGACCGACCCCGACGTCACAGACAGAGCCCTCAGAGACAGCGCGGAGGACAACCGCTACGAAGAACTCACCCTCGAGGAAGTCGCGTTCAAGATGCGACAGGCAAAGGAAGAGCACACCGCATCACCCGCAAAGGCACGCGAGCTTGTACGCTTCGTGATGAGCAGCTCTCCCGAGTACAGGCGATTCCTCAAGAAGATCGGTGTCAGGGACAGCGTCAAGAACACCATGGCACTCATCGACGGACTCTACGGCGACAACCTCTCGATCCCCGCAGGTGACAGCGCTTCGCTCGCTTCGGCCATGGAGAGCAAGGAAACTCTTGCCACATATGCGTCAAAGCAACTTGCGGAGGCTGAGGAAGAGACGACCGGCGAGATCTTCCCCGCAGACGGCGCGGCAACCCAGGCGCCCACCGGAGTCCTCTCGGCACTCTCACGGTACGACCTGTTACGGGAGTTCACAAAGAAGGAACACTACCGATTCTCTCTCGACAACGGATCGGGCAGCAACATAAACCTCACCTTCATCCACGACCGCACGAACGCCGGAACGGTGAGCATACACATCGCGGATGAAAAGCTCGTAACAACGGCCGCTCTCACGGTCCGGAACACACCGGACAATCCCGCGGGCACACGGGCAGTGATCTACGGAAGCATCACATGCGAAAGCATTGAAGAAATAAGAGGCACGGAGAAACTCCTCAAGGTCTACACCTCACAGATGGAAAGCAGGAAGATAGACGCCTCGGGCATCACGGTCCGCTCGGGCGGGCTCGGAACACTCCAGCAACTCACCGACCTCACCGGACTCGTCCCGGCAGGCTACAGTCCTCCCGAGGAGGGCGCCGGCCCCGCTTCATCCGGTACACTTTACGAAGCAGCAAGGGTATTCGTGGAAATCTGGACCAACCCGCAACTTACCTGACACTTCGAAGACAATACACAGACCAAAGGTTTTGATATAAACAGAAAGGAACGCATATGAGGATCAATCACAATATCTCGGCAATGCAGACAAACAGTCAGCTCAGAAAGACAAACAAGAATCTCGACACCGCACTCGAAAGGCTTTCGTCAGGTTACCGCATCAACCGTGCGGCCGACGATGCAGCCGGAATGGCGATCTCGAGAAAGATGAAGACACAGATCGAGGGTCTCGAGAGAGCATCCATGAACAGCAGTGACGGTATCAGCGTTATCCAGACTGCAGAAGGTGCCTTAAACGAAGTTACCGCAATGCTCCAGCGTATGAGACAGCTCGCCGTTCAGGCAGCCAACGGTACCAACACCAACGAGGACAGACTTTCGATCCAGCAGGAGCTTAACCAGCTCACAGCCGAGATCGCGCGTATCAGCGAGACGACAGAGTTCAACACCAAGACTCTGCTTGACGGCAATATCGACAACAACTCCTACTCAAACGTTCCCGGACTCGAACTTATCTACGCTTCCGACACTGTAGCGAGCGTTGAGTACGAGATGACTCTTACCTGCGATCCCAGACAGGCAGTCATCGTTGCGGGCGAGCCCTCCATCACCGAGATCGGCGAGGAAGAGGTCGGAACGATTACCATCAACGGTTACTCCGTTTACCTCAGGGAAGGCCAGTCGCTCGAGGATGCATTCGCTTCCATCAGAAACCTTTGCGATTCGATGAACATCAAGGCTTTCTTCGGTGACGCCGGCTCGACCGACGGCCCCGCTGAGACGGCAGGCTACGAGGAGACAGATATCGGAGACGGCTCGCTCATCTTCATGTCGCGTGCATACGGCTCCTCACAGAAGATCTCCATCCAGTGCAACAATCCCGTTCTTGCCGAGGCTCTCGGGCTCTCGACCAACACTGTCACAGCGTACGGCGTGGATGCCAAGATCGAGCTCGGCGAGGGCTTCTCTCCCACAGCTACGGTTTCCGCCCGTGGCGATATCGTTTACGTAAGAGACAGCAACAACTTCGAGATGCGTTACCAGATCACTCCCGGAACAGTTGAGACTGACTTCACGGACGCAACGGGCGACGGCGAGGTTGAGCAGTACTGTGCTGACGACGGTGACGTTGAGGCGATCTCCACACTCCTTTCGGCAGGCCCCATGTACCTTCAGGTTGGTGCGAACGAGGACCAGACGATGCAGGTCAGGATCCCCCGTACCGATCCCGTTACACTCGGCATCGCTTCGATCAACGTTTGTACACAGGAAGGCGCAGAAGCAGCCATCACTCTTTATGACAACGCAGTAAACGAGGTTTCCGCGATCCGCGCTAAGCTCGGTGCATATCAGAACAGACTTGACCACACCATCACAAACCTTGACGTAACCGGTCTCAACATGACAGAGTCCATGTCACGTATCGAGGATGTGGATATGGCTGAGGAGATGACGGTCTACACGCAGCAGAGCGTTCTCGACCAGGCCGGCACGGCGATGCTCGCTCAGGCCAACCAGCGTCCTCAGAACATCCTCTCACTCCTTAACGGCTGATAACCCCGCCGCACACGAGTAACCCGCGTTTCGGCTGCCGCGCGTGTCGCAGCCGGGAAAGGATCAGGACAAGATGACACAGGAACAGACAAAAGATTACGCAAGACGGATCTCACAGGCAAACCGTACGGAGCTTACCGTGATCGTTTACGACATCACTCTCCAACATCTCTCCGACTGCAACGCTGCATTTGAAAAACGTGACCTTGAGGGCTTCAGGCACAGCATCAAGCAGGCTCAGAGATTCCTGTGCGAGCTTATGTCGACTCTCGATCTCAAGTACCCCCTTGCGGTAAGTCTCCTGCGCCTTTACGAGTTCGCCCAGCGCATCATCGTTCACTGTGATGTTGCGGGAACGACCGACAACCTCGAGGTTGCGACAAGGATACTCTCCCGCCTCAAGGATTCCTTCGACTCGATCAAATCAGAGGACACGGAAGGTCCCGTTATGGAGAACACGGAGCCCGTTTATGCCGGCCTCACATACGGCAAGGGGACCCTCAACGAGACAGACATCAGGTCGGACAACCGCGGCTTCTTTGCTTAAGCCCGGCACACTAACAGCGACAGAAAGACAGAGATCCATGGACATCAGAGTAGGCGACAGATTAAGAATGAAAAAGCCTCACCCGTGCGGAAGCTACACGTGGGAGGTCTTAAGAACAGGTATAGATTTCCGCCTGAAATGCGAGGGTTGTGCGCATATCGTGATGACATCCCGCGTCAAGGCCGAGAAAAATATCAAGGAAATAATCAGGCAGGGAGATTCTCCGACTCCCTCTTCGAAAACATGATAGCCATAAAAGAATTCCCGCGACACTGCCGCGGGAATTCCTGTGTATAAACGTTAAGACATTCTGTTGTTATTATTCTTCTTTGGTTTCTTCTTTATCCCCGGGCTTGTCTTCGGTCTTGACCGAAGCGGCCTTTCTGATCCTTGCGATCACTACTCCGATCACGATCCCGATAACAAGTGCGGCGCCGCAGATGATCCAGATGATGGTGTAGGAAGACTCCTTCTCAGCAGGTGCGTCGGCCTTGTCAGACTGCTCCTTATCGGTCTCGCCTGTGGTAGCGGTATCTGTCGCGGGCTCTGCTGGTGTTTCGGATGCTGTGTCGGCCTTACCGGTGTCGGTTGCAGGCTCCTGTGCTACGTCCGCAGCGGGCTCGGATGCTGCCGATCCTGCCGTGAGTGCTGCGATCTTGTCAGCCGGGATGACCTCCGAATCGGGAGCGGTGTCACCTTCCTTGGCGATGGTCACACTCACGTCATCGATGAAGATTTCGGCCTTGCCGTCTGTCTCGACGAACACATACTCCGAAGGTGTATCCTCAGGGATCGTAAATCTGAACGAAAGCTCGTCCCAGTCTCCCGTAGCGGGTACCGCGGCAAGTGTGAGAGGCTCGTCTCTGTCGATTCCGGCGATGACAGCCTTGTCCTTGGTCATGGCGTAGAACTTGATATCAACGGTCTTGCCTGCGTAGAGCGAAACGTCGAACTTGAGTGTCGCGTCGCTCTCGGCTCTGGCAACTTTAAGTGCGTAGCCGACGCCTTCTTTCTCGGTGTGGTTCGTGTTCATCTGGAGCATGATGGTCGCGGTATGACCAGTTCCTCTCGAGAAGAATCCGGCTGTCTTGGGGTTAACTACCTCGATGTTTCCGGTAGCGCCCTCGTAAGGCTCAAAGTCGATAACGGTGTCCTTGACTTCCTTCTGGGTCGAAGCAAGGGTCATGTTGAACTCCTCGCCCTTGGCCGCAAGGACCATAGCGTCGAAAGCGGGCTTCTTTGTGAGGTCATCGTAGAACGCGAGAGGTGTGGTCTGAGCCTTCCAGGATGAACCGTCCGTAAGTCCCCAAAGTGTAACTGCCACGAGCTTCGCGCCGTTCTTCTTCTCTTCGATGAGTCTCTTGAAGAAATCGTAGAAGAACTGTGCCTGGAAAAGCCATCTGTTATCGTCGTTCTTGGTAGCCTCGATATCAAGCTCGGTGATCTGAACCTCATCAACCGCCTCGCTGTACCTTCTGAGAGCGGTCATGTATGTATCAAGGTTCTGTTTGTCATTGATATGGCCCTGCATTCCGATACCGTCGATGAGGCCGTCACCGTAGATCGTGCCGTCTCCGTCGGGCTTGATAACATCACTCTGAACCATGGCATGGCCGTCGTTGTACTTCCTCTGTGTAAGGAAGGAGATGATATTATCGCAGCGTTTTGAGAACCATTCGTTATAATCGTTGTAATAGAGCTTGGGAAGGATCGGAGAAAGGTCTCCGTCGGGTGAAAGTCCGTAGTCGGCTGCGTACTCCTTTGCGTACTTGACCGTTGCTTCCCTTGCAAACAGGAATGCGTAGTAAATGTACTCGGGTCCGATGTACTCGTACCACTTCGAACGACGGAGGCCGTCGCCCTTTGCATCGTCAGTGGCCTCGTTGAGGACATCCCACGCGTAGATCACATCAGCGTAGCCGTGTGAATACATGAATTCCATAACACCGTAGATGTAGGTCTTCATGCGCTCGATCAGAGTCTCTCTGTCAACGACACAATCCGCATCAAGTACCGCATCGTCGCCTCTGGCGGCTTTTCCGCCCGAAGTGGGTGCAAAATCCTTGGCGTAGATAGCGATGGCGTTCTGGCTGTGCCAAAGGAGAGTATGGCCGCGCATCTTCATGCCGTTTGCCTTTGCCCAGTCGAGCATCTCAACGGCTGCTCTGTCCGGGGTGTAAAGCGTGGGGCTCTTGGAATCGAAATTGTAGGCGGGCTTCATCTCATTGCCGCAGGTGATGCTGTTGAAGACACGAAGGATAAGATCTTCCTTGGCTTTGTTTCCAATCTCCTTGGTCTTCTGATTCCAGTGAGAGATCGCTTCGCACGCGCTTCCCACTCTGAAATAATCCTTGTAAAGCTCTGCAAGGCTTTCGTATTCGGAGGTGTCAACATACTCTACTGCGCTCGCCTGTGAGACTCCCGTGAATGTTCCCAGAACAAGCACGATCGCAAGCAGCGCTGCTATAATGCGTTTCTTCATTGTTTCTTCTTGCCGAAGATACCGGCAAATACTCCTTTCTTTTGGCGGGGAGCTTCCCCTTCACTCTTTCCTTGTTCGTCTTTCCACTGTTCGTACTCCGCATCGAGATTGAAATCCTCTGCGGTATAGACCGTACCCTTCGGTGCGGGTACTTCGTCACCGGTCGCTTCGCTTCCGGCTGCCTGCGCGTTCTGAGCCGCACCTGCGTTTTTCTCCCTCGCGGCGCGTCCGTGCTTTCTCTTTGAATAGGTCACGCCGGTATTTTCGCCGGGATTGTTCACTCTGATGACAATCCCCGGTTTACTTCCCTTTTCTTCTTCCTGTTCTTCCTCTTCTTCGTCGTTCGATGCCTTCTTGCGCTGTGCTTCACGCATCTTCTCGAGAAGCTCGAGGTAGGTCGTTCCGTCCTGGTACTGGGAGAGCTCGTCTCTGACGTTCTCCTTGTTGTCGTCGAGCGTAGCCTGCTCGCCCTCGATCGCCGCCATAAGCTCTATGAGCTGGTGCTTGAGGTTCTTCTTGGTATCCTCGAGCATGTCCTTGACCTTGCCGAGGACTCCGTCCGTGTAAAGGCATGCCGAAGCCTGAACGTCGTCGGCCTTGGCATGAGCATCGGCTTCGACCTGAGCGGCCTTGCGGTTCTGCTCGAGAAGTGCCATCTCGCGGCTTCTGGTAGTGGCCTCGTAGCGGTCGAGGACACCATAGATCGCCTTGTTGAGCTCTTCGAGCAGCACAAACATCTCCTGCTTGGAAACGATCACCCTGTCGGGCGTTCCTTCAAGAGCTTCGCATCTGGCAAACATGATATGGATCTTTTTTAAGATCTCCTCTACATCCTCGGGCATACGGGACTCCTTCCGACTGCTGCGACACAGTCACATTTATCTATCTTAAACTCACAACCCCCAAAAAACAAGGGGAGTAAATTAGCAAATTAAACTAATCAAACCTTGAATCTGTACCCCACTCCCCAGATCGTCTCGATGTACTGGGGCTTGGCGGTGTTGACCTCGATCTTCTCGCGGATCTTCTTGATGTGCACGGTCACAGTGGCGATATCGCCGATCGAATCCATGTCCCAGATCTCGCGGAAGAGCTCATCCTTCGAGTACACATGGTTGGGGTGCTCCGCAAGGAAAGTGAGCAGGTCGAACTCCTTGGTGGTGAAAGGCTTCTCGGTACCGTTCACCGAAACACGGCGCGCCGTCTTGTCGATCCTGATGCCCCTGATCTCGATGATCGAATTCTCGTGAGGGACGCTGCCGAGCAGCCTCTCGTAACGCGCGAGGTGGGCTTTTACTCTCGCCACGAGCTCGCTGGGGCTGAAGGGCTTGGTCATGTAGTCATCGGCTCCGAGTCCGAGACCCCTGATCTTGTCGATGTCGTCCTTCTTGGCCGAAACCATGATGATCGGCGTGTTCTTCTCTTCACGGACGCGCTTGCAGATCTCGAAGCCGTCCACTCCGGGAAGCATCAGATCCAGGATGATCAGGTCCGCTTCGCTCTCGAGGGCCTTCGCAAGCCCCGACTTGCCGTCGTTTTCGATCTCAACCTCAAAATCCGCGAGCTCAAGGTAGTCCTTCTCAAGCTCGGCGATATCCTGCTCGTCTTCGATTATTAAGATCTTCTCTTTTTTCTTATCGCTGATTTTCTCTGTGCTCATCTTACCTCGGTATGTTTTAACGCTTATGTGACAGGCCCCGCATCACCCGGCCTCCCGGGTGAAGATCACTGTTGTTCAGGGTCTGTGACATCATTTACTTCCTTAACTTCTTTAACTTCTTTAACTTCCTTGCTTTCTTCAACTTCTTTGGCTTCCTTAGGCTCCTTGGGGGCTTTCTTCGGGTAGCCTCTTCTGTCGCGTCCTTCGCTTCGCTCTCTGGCCGCTGCGATGATCTTACGCGAACTGTCGAGGGCTCTTGAGAGGACTCCGGGAAGCCTGTCCTTTGAAACCGTCTCGCCCTGTTCTATGGCGTCGATCTTCTCCTCCTTGTAGAGAGGGAGCGTGAAGATGATCGTTGTATGAACTCCCGGCTCGCTCTCCGCACGGATCGTTCCTCCGTGATCCTCGATGATCTTCTTGGAGATGGCAAGTCCGAGTCCGGTTCCGCCCTTCCTCGAGTTACGCGACTGATCGGCTCTGTAGAACCTCTCAAAGACACGGGTGAGGTCCTCGGGTTCGATGCCCTGTCCGTTGTCGCGGATCGCGATCTCTGCCAGATTGTCGAGCTTCCTGGCCCTGATGGTGATCCGTCCGCCCTCGGTCCTGTCCATGTACTTGACGCAGTTGCCGATGACGTTGTTCACGACGCGCCTGAGCTGCTCGGCATCAGCCACCACGTACACTCCGCTATCCGCGGGGACGTAATCGAGCTCGATGCCCTTTATCTCCATGTCTATGCTGTAATCCTCAACGCAGTCCATAAAATAGCTGTTGAGGTCTACCGATTCAAAATTGTAGGTCACGATGTTGCTGTCGATCTTGGAGTAGAAGGCAAGCTCGTCAACAAGTACCTGCATGTCCGATGCTTTGGTGTAGATCGTTCTTAAATACTTCTCACGCTTCTCCTCGGTGTCGGCCACACCGTCGAGTACGCCTTCCGCGTAGCCCTTGATGGCCGTGAGAGGTGTCTTGAGGTCGTGAGAGATGTTACTGATGAGCTCTATAACGTCGCTTTCATACTTAAGTCTGGCCTCGGTCTCCTCCTTCAGGTGAAGCCTCAGGTCCTCAAAGTCCTCGCAGAGGTTACCGAGTTCGTCATCGGGGTCTCCGCTGATCGAGAAATCGAGATTGCCCTCCTGCATCTTGCGGGTAGCCATCGTGAGCAGGTTGAGGGGCTTGATAAAGCTCCTGTAGAGCCAGAGGAGCATAACTCCCGCGGTCAGCAGCAGTGCGACCGAGATGTATATAAAGCCGGTGAAGAGCGGGATCATGATAGTCGATCCGCCCGCTCCGTCCGTGACTAACGAAGGTGAATCAAAGGCTTCGTTGATCGAGATGTTCGGGTTCTCGAAAACCGCCACGCTCAGAGCGGTCAGCATGACGACAGGGACAGTCACTACGATCAGAAACGCTGCCACAAGCCTTTTTTTGAATCCCATGATCGTCCCCCTTTCGTTTGTGCTATGTAAAATGCTACCACAGAAGTCGATACTCGGCAACTAAAACAGCGCGGGTAAGCATGCTTACTCGCGCTGTTCCTGACTGTGTTTAGTTGTTTCAGAACCGTAACTCCACGTCTTTAATAAGGACGTCTGTATAACTGTAGGACACTTCCTTGCTGGTCTCGGGGAAGTCCCCTTCAACCTTCACGCAGAATACGTACGGGTGCATCTCGGTGATAATACCCTCTGAAGTGTCATACCTATTGCGACCCCTGTTCTCGCGGACCGTAACCCTTTTCCCAATGTTGTTTAAGATCAGGTTGTAGATCCTGCACATGTTAGCCGGTTGTCTCATAATCTCCCTCTTTCTGACCCTCTGGCCTTGTAACAAAAAACACATCCCTACTTGGGCTCTGACTCAAAACCCTCTGTCATACTACCACATATAGGGTCAAAAGTCAAAGGATAAATACAAAATATATGGGTTTATACTCAAATCAAACACTAAATGTAGTATAACCCCACTTGTTTGTAGGGTTCGCGCCTATTGCTGAATTTTTTGAAAGTCGACACCCGTTTTCGTGAATAATCACGCTATGACGTGCGTTTTGCGGCAAGTTGTTGTATACTATAGGCGATGAAACACTACAATCCTGCTGACACGTAACAATCACGGCAGGGTACGAAAGGAACAGCTTTAACTTTGAAAATGAAACCGGAATACGAATCATCCCGACTCCTCATGGCGGTCAGCCGACCCGAATTCGCCGCCGGGGTTGCGGATTATCTCCTCAGGAACCGCGAGGATTTTGAATACTACGACAGACACTACGGTGATATCACATATACGGAGCTATACCAGGAGAGCGCCCTCAAGGCCGAGCAGGAGCTCTACGAGACGAAAGCGGGTGTCAGATACTATCTCTTCAAAAAAGAAGACCCGGAAACGGTCATCGGAAACATAAGCTTTGCTTATCTGCATTCCGAGGAGCGTGCCCCGAGCCTGGGTTATAAGATTGACAAAAGTTGCCGCCGTATGGGTTACGCCTATGAAGCAGCGTCGTTTCTGCTTCCTCTGGCGGTCAAGAGCTTTAAGCTCCCGTTCCTCGAAGCCGATGCGCTCCCCGAGAACGAGGCATCCATCGCACTTCTTAAGAAGCTTGGCTTCCGTTACGACGGGATCATCCCGAACGCACACGAGATACTGGGCGTCCCGCGGGATCACTACAGGTTCGTGTTCGACCCCGAATCCTGATCCTCACCGAGCGCAGCCGCTCTTTTCTCTTCTTTGTTCCTGATCCTCAGATCGGTGAAGAATTCCTTAAGGAGAGCCTCACTCTCCGCTTTGCCGACACCGAGAGTCTTCTCGACCTGATGGTTGAATTCCTTCATGTTCAGAAGGTCGAGGATCGAGCCCGCACAGCCTGCCTTAGGGTTCATGGCTCCGATCACGACTCTGTCGATCCTGGACTGTACGATCGCTCCCGAACACATCTGGCAGGGCTCGAGCGTGACGTACATAGTACAGCCTTCAAGCCGCCAGTCCCCGAGCTTCTTGCTCGCTTTGTCTATCGCGATCATCTCGGCATGAGCAAGGGTTGTCTTACCTGTGTTACGCTTGTTAAACCCACGGCCGACCACCTTGTCGCCACAGACGATCACGCAACCGATGGGAACCTCTCCGAGTAAAAGAGCCCGCTTTTCCTGAGCGAGGGCTTTTTTCATGTAATAAAG
>JAEEGI010014070.1_pt1 | contig 16878 bp, 18 predicted proteins | sample 8958751 | NCBI WGS metagenome assembly JAEEGI01 (sample SAMN16246545, study PRJNA631951) | gut metagenome | biome: gut microbiome; feature: rumen; material: KS-attached | host: Bos | place: Iran: Karaj | collected 2018-10
GCGACTTCTTCGACAAGAAGCTCTCCATCTATCTGAACGCCAACGACATCTTCAACTGGAACAGTTGGGGTTACGACAACGACAGCCCTTACTACGTGTCGCACGGCACTTACAAGTACAATTCCCGTACAGTTGCGTTGGGCTTCACCCTGCGTTTCGGCAAGATGGAGTTAGAGAACCAGGCACGCCAAGGAGCCGCCAGCGAGAGCAGCGGCAACGGCGGACAAGGAGGAATGTAAAATGAGACGATGAGGCGATAAAACGATGAAGCGATGAAACGATGAAACGATGAAGCGATGAAACGATGAGACTATGATTCGTCTAAATCATAGTCATAGTTATAGTTATAGTCACAGTCATAGCCAATAACAAAAGTAGAGACATCAATTACGGTGTCTCTACTTTTCATTATTTCGCAACCGTCACCTTGGTAGCCAGACTGATAAACCCGTAATTGTCAGCCTTTTCGGCACGGCGATAGACGGTGAGTGTGTAAGTACCCGGAACTTTTAATTTACGATGCGGATAGACCAGCACACTGACTTCCGCAGTGCTGCCAGTACCTGTTTTCTTGATTTCAGGATTTTCTTTTCTATCAAGCAAAAAATGGCTGGTGGAGTAAGACTTCATTCCATCAGGGGTGCTGAGAGTGAGCGACAAAGGAATGTCCTTCAAGACGTTCACAACGGTGTCATAGAGCAACGTGACTGCAATGTCGTATGCTTTGGTAGTGTCCTCAATGTCGAAGTTGAAATCCAGCACTTCCTGCTCGAAAGCCCAGTTTGTGTTCGGAAACTCGCGTGTCACCTCAATAGAAAAATTCTTGCAGACATGCTTCTTCGAATATGGCTCGCAAGAAAACAGCATTGAGGTCAGCAAAACGGCTGCGACCACCGTCCAAAATCCGTGTTGAAAATTTATCTTTCTCATAATGATCAATTTTTTCGTTTATTGTAGAGACATTCATGCAACGTCGTCGTAGAGACGCGCCATGGCACGTCTCTACATTCATCTCATCATCTTTTCATCGTCTCATCGTCTCATCGCCTCATCGTGAATCATCGGTTTATGATACCCGAAATTTGTGTACCTTTGCCGTCCAAAAATTTTCAGAAAACCGGCGGCAAAAATAACAAATTTGAAGAATGGCAAAGCAACAAAAATATTACGTGGTTTGGGTGGGCAAGACTCCCGGTGTTTATGACAACTGGAACGACTGCAAGCAGCAGGTCTATCAGTTCGAGAACGCCAAGTACAAGTCTTTCGAGAGCAAGGCGGAGGCCGAAGCCGCCTTCAAGCAGGGCTATGAGAAGTTCTACAAGAGCCATCCCTCGCCTAACAACTCCGCTAAGCAACTGCTACTCCTTCAAGACCAGCCGAAACCGATTCTGCGCAGCCTGTCGGTGGATGCGGCGTGGAACTCCGTAACGAAAGTGATGGAGTACCGCGGTGTCTATACCGAGACCGGTCAGGAGTGGTTCCACAAGGGACCGTTCCCCCGCGCCACCAACAACGTGGGCGAGTTCCTGGCCATCGTACACGGTCTCGCCCTCATCAAGCAGAAAGGCTACGACATCCCGATCTACACCGACAGCATGACCGCCCTCTCATGGGTGCGCAAGAAGAAGCACAACTCCGTGATTCTGCCCACCGAGGAGAACGAGGAGGTCATCGACATGCTGCAACGCGCCGAGCAGTGGCTGAAGAACAACGAATACACCACCCCCATCTACAAGTGGAACACGCCGCTGTGGGGGGAGATTCCCGCGGATTTCGGGAGGAAGTAGGACTGAGGACTGAGGACTTGAGACTGAGGACTGGGGACTATGGACTTTGTTTTTTTGCTGTAGAGACGTTTCCTGAAACGTCTCTGTTGTTTGAATACAATAAAACGCTATTTCCTATCGTTGTATTCCAACAAATCATTGTTCATTTTTATTTTTTATTTATACACAGATATTTATGAAAACGATTCGATTACCGATTTGTTTAATTGTGCTGTTGCTCTGTGCCGCTTCGATGGAAACGCGGGCACAGCAGGAGTACAACCCTTTCAAGGGATTCAACATCGGGGTCACCACGCAAGCGCAGTTGGTGGCACCCGTCAACTTCAAGTCCGTTTATGGTCCTACAGTAGATGCGTTCGCCCCCAAGGGATTGCCGGGATTCGGCTATGAGGGCGGGCTTGAGCTCTCCTACCATTTCGCCAAATGGTTCGGGGTCTCCCTCGGGTTGAACTTCGGTTCCTCCGCTGTGATGGACTTCAAAGCCGGCGGCAAACGCATTCCCTGGAATCGCCTCTCGGACCGATTCCACGATTTCTTCTTTCCGCTAAAGTTCGAGTTCCACTACCCCGTCAGCGACAGGTTCTGGTTAGTGTCTGACCTCGGCGTAAAATTTTCTGGCAGTTTCCAAATAGGGGGAACTATGATGCAGTCAACAATGGCTGTTTACGAGGATTTCAACGACCCTACCACATACGTGGATCTCACTTGCGTCACTTCGGGACTGACTTCAACCCGTGCGGTCAATGCGGATCTCGTCTTCGACATGGGCTTTTACTATCAACTTCCCTACGGAGACCTGCTCCGATTCACCGCCGGGGTAAACGCCCCCATGACCGGCACTACCTTGAGCGGCCTCTACCAGCTCACCTGCCCTGCCTATCAGTACGAGTCTGGCGGCACGTTCACCTGCATCAACAACCACCTGAATTTCAGCGCGGCTTATATCCATACGTTCAAGAAAGTAAAAGCGAAGCAGTTAGACAAGAGCTGGATGGAAGAACTGCCGCGCCATGAATTCCAATTCAATGTCGGTGATCCATTTGTGGCGGTGAATTACAGCAATTTGAACTGGTTAAACCGCAATTTGGAGCATGTCTATTCCTATGATCCTGTCTCATGGACGGAACCGTTATCCGACTACATTCACACGCGTTGCGTTCCCTCGTTCTCGTTCAACTATAATTTCAGGGTACAGAAATGGTTCTGGGTCGGTGCGTTGACCACCATCACAGGCGTACACGGCACGTATCGCGATCGCCTGACGGACGCGAAGACCGGCCGTGCCAGTGAAGTTCTTTGGACAATCATGCCCGATGTGCGCTTCTCCTACTTCAACCGTCCGCACGTGACACTCTACTCCGGAATCGCCCTCGGTGTGATGTTAGACCATGTGAAATCGCGTGAATATCAGGGCACACAAGCGTTCTTGGGCTATCAGCTGACCGCTTTCGGAGTAAAGGCCGGCGGCAAGCACTGGTTCGGCAACGTGGAGTTGGGTGTCGGACATAAGGGCATTGCCAGTGCCGGTTTCGGCTATCAGTTCTAATCCCCTCAAATTCAGTCTATAAAGACAGTCTAAGTTTAAGTTTTAGTCTAAAAATAAGAAAAACATGAAAAAACATATCAAATTATTAACATGTTTAGTCATAATCGCGCTGTTGATAGGCGGCTGCACGCTTAATGACGGCGAGAAAATGAAAACCAAAACTGGCCAGGAAATGTTCTTTTTCTGGAACCAAAGGGTGGAAATGCTGTTCTCGGGCATTCTTGAACGGGCCTTCAACTTCAACGCCTGGCTCACCGCACCGGAATCGGAGAAGCAGGAGGTGCTGAACCGCTATTTTGACACGGATGAGGCCTTATGCACTTTCCATGAGCTTGCCCCCAATATATGGCGTTTCCAATATAACGGAGACGAGAAACAGTTGCTGTTCGAATTATCGGGAGGCAACTCCCTCAACGACCCAGATGCCGTACTGACGGTTCGTCTTCTCTCACAAAAGAGCAACAATCCGTTCGTTAATTGCGTAATTATCATTCAAAATGTGTCCGCAGGCGTATGGAAAATACAGACCAACGGTGGCGAAAATGTAGTGTCTGGCACACTCCGCGTGGGAGATTCCGCCCCCGCATCTCTGATGTCCAGCCAAGATCTGGCTTTCAAAGCGGAAGGCATGTTCACGTTCTTCGACAACAAGGACGGCCAGAAAGTGCCTGTCTATATGCTCTCCACTATCAATTCGCCAATGATGTACACGTTTAGAGGACGGCCAGCCAGCTGGTGGCATGAAAGCTCAACCGCACCTTGTACCATAAAGGCAGGCGAGGTGACACTCACCGCTACGGACAGGAACGGCGAAGGCAACACCGCCGTCATCACCGTCACAGGCGAGAACACGTTCAACGTGGCGATCGGTGGAGTGACGCAACCGTGGCACCTGTAGAGACGTTTCCTGAAACGTCTCCATTGCCAATGGCAAACAAAAAAAACGGGGAACGTGATTCGTCACGCTCCCCGTTATCATTCGGTGAAACCGTTTTTACAGTCTGTCGATGCAGTTCAAATCGCTGAACGCCACTTTCAGACGTTCCACCATGGATTTCTCGCCTTCGCGGAGGACGGCGCGCGGATCGTAGTACTTCTTGTTGGGCTTGTCCTCGCCTTCGGGGTTGCCGATCTGGCCTTGCAGGTAAGCCTCGTTCTTCTTGTAGTATTTCATCACGCCTTCCCAGAAAGCCCATTGCGTGTCGGTGTCGATGTTCATCTTGATGACACCGTAGCTGATGGCTTCCTTGATCTTGGCGGGTTCGGAACCGGAACCGCCGTGGAACACGAAGTTCACGGGATTCGGCTGCGTGTTGAACTTCTTCTGGATGTATTCCTGAGAGTTGTGCAGGATGATGGGCTCCAACTTCACGTTACCGGGTTTATAAACACCGTGCACGTTGCCGAAAGAGGCGGCGATGGTGAAGTTCGGGCTGATCTTGCTCAGCTCTTCGTAAGCGTAAGCCACATCCTCGGGTTGCGTGTAGAGGCGCGCGCTGTCGATGCCGGTGTTATCGACGCCGTCTTCCTCGCCGCCGGTGATACCGAGCTCGATTTCGAGGGTCATCTCCAACTTGGACATGCGGGCCAGATATTTCTTGCAGATCTCGATGTTCTCTTTCAGAGGCTCTTCAGAGAGGTCGAGCATGTGGGAGCTGAAGAGCGGCTTGCCGTGTGCGGCATAGTATTTCTCACCCTCGTCCAGCAGACCGTCGATCCACGGGAGGAGTTTCTTGGCTGCGTGGTCGGTGTGTACCACCACGGGCACGCCGTACATCTCGGCCATACGGTGGATGTGCATGGCACCGGAAATACAGCCTTGGATGGCCGCCTGCTGATTGTCATTGTTCAGCGACTTGCCGGCGCAGAAAACGCCGCCGCCGTTGGAGAACTGGATCATCACCGGGGAATTCACCGCCTTGGCGGCTTCCATCACGGCGTTGATAGAGTCGGTACCGACCACGTTCACGGCCGGGAGGGCGAATTTGTTTTCCTTTGCAATGCGGAAGATCTCTTGCAGATCTTTACCATAAACCACACCGGGTTTCACTTTCGATAAAATTTTTTCTGACATTTTTTGTTGTTTATTTGTTTAATGTTTAATGATTACTGTTTACTATTGCCTGTTGCCTATTGCCTATTGCCTATTTTGCCTTTTTCCGTTTGCGCCGTTGTACAATCCAGTTCACGAGTTCATAGCCAAGACTGAAAGCAGTGATAACGCCACCCACCTTTCCTTTGCCTTTGCCCAGGAAGCCGGACTTGTTTTTGCCGATGGGAAGGGCGCGAACTGCCTGCACGGCGTTCGAGATGCCCGAAAGGCTGAAGTTCTGACCGAAATGACGGACGCCTTTCAGACCGTCCCACACCTTTTTGAAGGTGTCCACGTCATCCTGGTAGGCATCCAGATCTTTGCTGAGACGGCGTTCTTGCACCTCTATTTTGGCGCGGAGTTGCTGTTTCCGGCGGGCGATGTCCTCCAGACTGTTGATGGGGGCTTTACTGCTACTCATGCTGACCTCCTTTCTGGGATGCGCATTCATCCTCCACATCCTTAATGAGATTCTCGGACTCCACCTCTTCCACCTCATCGGAATACATGATGCGGCTGAACTTGCGGAGAAGCGGTTTCACGAAAAGGACATCTTTCTTGGAAAACACGAAGACAATAACGGCGACGAATAAGGCGCACAATATTGTGTATGCCCATGCCGCACCTATGGCCAGTGTCAACCAGTGAATGACCGCCGATGAGAGGTAAATCAGCACCACCAAAGCGCACACGATGATAATCAACATGGAGAAAATCACCGACAGCAGCTGTGTGGATTTTTCAAGGAACTCCAACTTCAGCAAATCGTAACGCTGCGAGAAGTACGTTTTAGCGTCCGCCCACGTCTTCTCGCTGCGTTCCGATTTTTTTGTGAATTTACCTAAAATGTCCATGAGAATATGGGTTCTACAGAACGAGACAACGCCGATTAAAGCACCTCATCCTGGATTTCCTTTTCAAAATCGTCATCTTCGATGTCGATGTTGAAATCATCCTCAGAGGGAGCGCATGCACGTTTCTCTTTCAGTTTGGCGATGAGGCGGTCGATTTCCTCGCGGGTCATTTTCTCGCCCACCTTCTGGCGGATTTCCTTACCTTTTTCTGTTGTGCACAACAAGGTGATTCCTGTAGCTGCGGCAGCTCCTGCCACGAATGCTAAAATTTCTGAAGCTTTCATTTTTTTGTACTTTTTTGGTGATTTATTTTTCGGATTTCCCCACACTGCGCTTCGCATGTATAGGGCTTTACGTTTCAAATTATGAATTATGAATTATGAATTATGAATTAACATCGTACCCGATCCGTTCCACGGATTCCATCTGGTCGATCTGGCGCAGTTGCTCGATGAGGTTGTTCAAGGTTCTGACACTCTGTATGTAGAGCATCAGCGTGCCGGTAAAGACATTGTTCTTGGTCTCTATGTTTAACGAGCGGATGTTCAAATCCATCTGGGAGGTGATCACGTCCATCATCTCCTTGATGATGCCCTTGCGGTCGAAACCTTTGAGTTTGATGCCGGAAAGGAAGGCAATGTTCTGACCCTTGCGCCACTTGGTCTTGATGATGCGGTTGCCGAAACGGGACATCTGAGCAATGGCGTTCGGGCAGCTGGTCTGATGCACCACGATGCGGTTGTCCGACACCTGGAAGCCCACCACCGTGTCGCCGGGAATCGGGTTGCAGCAGTCAGCCAGCACGTACTTGATTTGTTCGTAGTCGTCATCCAGAAGGAAGGCATTCGGAGTGACATTCATCTGCTCGTCAATCAGTTGGTTCAAGGGCTTGCTCTCAATCTCCTGCGTGACTTTCTGTTGGAAGTCCGCCAACTCTTTGGCGTTCTTCACCGAAAGCATCTTTGAAATCTTATTCTTGGTCAACTTCTTGGAGACCACACTATTCCAAAAAGCTTCGTCACTTTTCTCCAGAGAAGCCTCTTTCACTTTGCGCACATTCTCTTCCGTAAATTCCACTCCCAACTCGTCGAAATACTGTTTCAGCAGCAGCTTGCCCGACGATACCAGTTCATGCTGTTGGTTCCGGAAAAAGTCCTTGATGCTTCGACGTGCCTTGGGGGTCTGCACAAACTCCAGCCATTCTGCCTTCGGGAACTGCTTCTTGGAGGTGATAATCTCCACTTGGTCGCCATTGCTGAGGGCCTTGTTGACCGGCGTGATGTTGTAGTTGACCTTTGCTCCGATGCAGTGGTCGCCCAGGTTGGTGTGCAGGGCGTAGGCGAAATCAAGGACGGTGGAACCTTGTGGCATCGTCTTCATATCCCCTTTCGGGGTGAAGACATAAATTTCTTTAAGGCCGAGATTCAGACGCACTTCGCTGAGGAAGTCAAGCGCATCGGCATCTTTGCTGTCGAGAATCTCGCGGGCCTTCAGCAGCCAATCTTCCAGACGATGGTCCAACTCGGCATCATCCATTTCCCCATCTTCCTTATAACGATAATGGGCGGCCAAGCCTTTCTCGGCGATCTCGTCCATACGCTTGGAGCGGATCTGCACTTCCACCCAACGTCCCTGCTTGCTCATGGCCGTCACGTGCAACGACTGGTAGCCATTCGGTTTCGGGTGCGTCAAGAAGTTACGGTCGCGCATCGGGTTGGTCTTATAAAGGTCACAGATGATGCGGTATATCTTCCAGCAAATGTCAAATTCCTCATACATCGGGCTGTCGAACACGAAACGCACCGCAAAAATGTCATAGACATCCTCGAAATTGATCTGTTTGCGGAGCATTTTGTTATAGATGGAAGACACCGACTTGGTACGACTGGTGATTTCGGCTTGGATTCCGGCCTTCTCCAACGCCGCCTTAATTGGGGCAATGAATTCCGGAATCATCGTCGAACGCTCCTTCTCCGAATCTTTCAGCTTTTCAGCAATAGCGAAATACTCGGTGGGGTTGGTATAGCGCATGGCGTAATCCTCCAACTCACTCTTGATGGAGTAAAGACCGAGACGATGAGCGAACGGGACATAGAAATACGATGTTTCGGAAGCGATTTTCAACTGTTTCTCCGGCGGCATCGCATCAAGCGTGCGCATATTGTGCAGACGGTCGGCCAATTTGATGAGGATGACCCGCACGTCCTTAGACATGGAAAGGAAAATTTTCTTGAAATTTTCCGCTTGGATGGACATATTCTGGTTATCGACCACCAAATCTTCGATCTTCGTCAGACCGTCAATGATGTTGGCGACCACATCTCCAAAGAGCTCGCGCATGTCGTCAAGCGTGTAATCCGTATCCTCCACCACATCATGCAGCAGAGCGCAGATGACAGACGTCGCACCGAGGTTCATTTCAGCGCAACAAATCATGGCCACCGCAATCGGATGGTAGATATAGGGTTCCCCGCTCTTGCGGCGCACCCCGAAATGGGCATTAGTGGCGAGCACGAACGCCTTGCGGATCTGCTTGCGATCCTCCACTGTCGTCCGCGGATAGACCACCTGAAGCAGCTCGCGATACTTCCGTACCACCGTCTGGTTCTCTAATTGCGCATTCGGAATATATTCTTCCATGTCTCTTTTTCTTCTCTTCTCAACAGATTAATTGTTCTGCAAATATTGTGCCGTTTTTCATGGTCAAGGATCAAAGGTTAAAGGTTAAGGGTTAAGGGTTAAGATTAAAAGTTGTTTAGTTATTAGATATAACGTATCAGAAATAACCCTTTCGAAACCCACTCACATTATCAATTATCAATTATCAATTATCAATTATCAATTCGTAATCACCATCTTTTTCGTCACCACCTTCTTACCATCCGTAATCCTCATCACGTAGCAGCCGGGAGTGAGGTGTTGCACATTGAGAGTGTTAACTCCAGGAGTGAGAATAGTCTGTAACACCACGCGTCCAGTCATATCCACGAGTTGGCACTGTGTGCTTGCTGATTCCGTGTTGGCCGTCACAAAACATTGATTCGACACGGGGTTCGGGAAAACCGTGAAAAGAGGTTCCTTGTTGATGACATAATCGTCAACGCCCACGGTGGTCAAAGATTGCAAGACTGCCTGATAGGCATTCACCTTGCCATGACCGAACCTCAGCTCACCAGCCTGTTCTGTAAATTGGTCATTGTAAGCGGTTTGTAGGAGAATGTCTTTCACCTGATCAGCAGACAAATACGGATTCACTTGCAGCACCAATGCCGCCACGCCTGCCACAAATGGACCCGCCATAGATGTTCCTGACAAGGAGACAAACTTGTAAGTCCGTCCGTTGAATTGCATGGAGGCGGTAGTGGTACCGCTGTAGGTGTTAGTGTAGCTGGAGAGCGCGGAAACAACGTTTTTGCCAGGGGCTGAGATGTCTGGTTTGGATGTCACACCGAATCCAGGGCCAGAACTGGAGAAATCCGCAATAGCACCACCGTTGAGATTGCCCGACGGTGCCGTGAAGCGGGCGGAATGCGCCGCCACGGTGATGACACAGTCCACATTGGCAGGTGTGCTGACGCTGTAAAGGTTGTCGCCGGCAATCCAATCAGGATGGGAATTTGGACGGATGAAAGCCCCTCCCCAGTTGCCGTAGTTGCTCTCGATCAACGCCATGTTCCAGACATGGAAATCACCGCCTGCCGCCGCCACAGCGAGTCCAAACTTATACCCATTGTTCTTACTGACCTGTAGCTGAACCTCAGGTCTGTTGTTGTACGAGTTCGAGGCCTGAAGCTCACCCCAGTAGTGGACGGTGTCGTTGCCTATGACCAACACGTCGTCAAAATTACCGTTTTCAGTAGTGGAGAGAAAAGGGGTTTCCGATATGATGTTGAAAGAATTGTCCATCGCAAAAATCGAGAAGGAGAACGGCTGGTTCACACTACCCATCATAGTGATGCTGGAGCCGATAGACGACTGAGGGAAAGTAAACTGCGTGCGGATAGTGTCTTGTTGGGTGAACGTATGCATCAAGTGGCTGTTTTCATCGCCATTGTTGCCAGCGCTACTCACAAACACCACGCCGAGGTCATTCAAACGTTGCATCTCCTCGGCCAATGCACCCGTACCATCCATATTGTCAAGATAGTATAAACCCCAACTCATGCTGATCACCAAGCGTTTTCCCTCTTGCTGGGACACATCGTACATCCAGCGCCAGGCATCGATCACCTGTTGGTCTGTCAAATTGACACTGACAAAGAGGAACTCAGCATCCACAGCCACACCCCTGTATATGGTACCTGCACCGGCACCACCAGCGATGCCTGCGCAGTGGGTGCCATGATAGGCGTAGTCATATACATTGCTGGTGTCACACTTTGCATTCAACAATGCCTCTGCACCTACATATTCCGTACCGTAATCATAACCTGCGGGAGCTGGGCCCGATGTCTTGAACTGGTCCCAGGCTCGCAACACGCGGTAGTGAACCATGTTCGTATCGTAAAACACAGGGTGAGTATAATCGAAACCCCAGTCGGTGATGCCAATAATCACCCCCTGACCGGTAAACTCCTGCGGCAGATTGATGGCCTGCCGCACGCTGTCCAGTCTGGCATCTTCAGCGGCACGATGCAACAACGCCTGCGAACGGCCGACGAGTGCCAATGCCAATAGTCCTAAAAATAATAGTCCTTTTTTCATATTCTAAGTTTTTATTCGATTACATTTTAGTTTCAAGTTTCAGAAGTTCAAAGTTTATGGTTTAATTCCACAGTCCTCAATCCACAGTCTTCAGTCCTCAGTCCTCAGTCCTTAATCCTAAAATTCAGCACCTGCAAGAAGTCCTTCAGCGCGGGATTCTGTTCCAGCATATTGTTCACCTTGTCTTCGCTCGTGTATATCACTTTTTTCCGTTCATGTTCACGAATCTCAAACTCAATATCATCGACATTCAGCTGAAAATGGTTGCGCCAGTACTCCAACATGGCCCGTTTGCTCATCTCCAGCTGGTTTTTCTGGAAATCATTCTCCACATCAACAGAGATCACATCATTCTCATAGCCAGGCAGATAATCATAGAGTTGATGGTAAAAGGCCGGCTTTTTCTGGAAGATTGAATCCACCATCTGTTTCCAACAATCCTCGAAGGATTCTGTATCGTCTGAGATTGGTTGTGAAGACGCGAGGTTTTGCGTCTCGACGGTCTCGAGTTGCGTCTCCGTCTCGGCGGTCTCAGGTTGCGACACCGATTCGGTGATTGCGGCTTGTTGAGACGCAAAATTTTGCGTCTCTACGGTTGTGGGTTGGGTCAGGGTTTGCGTCTGCGCCACCACCTCCTTGATGGAGGGCAGCGGCTTGATAGGGGTGAACCCTGCAAACTGCAAACCCTGGGTGGAGACTTGGGGTTCTGAGGCCATACGCCTTTCTGGGGTATTGCCTTCGGCGGAACCGCCTGCGCCTTCCGGGATGTTATCGCTCCTGCGATTGCCTCGCACGGTGCCGCATATAGACGTAGTTGGCATTGATCTGCATTATGCACAACTCCACCGACAGCCGTTTGTTGTTCGACATCTTGTAGTTGAAATCGCATTGGTTGGCCAGTTCCAGAGCGCGGGTGAGCAGCATCCTGTCCGCTTTCTGCGCCTGCACCTGCAATTTCTGCTTAATAGCATCGGACATTTGGAGCAGCTGCACTGTGCCAGGATTCTGCGCGAGCAACAAGTTACGGATATGGGTGGCGAGGCCGGAAATAAAATTCTGTGCATCAAATCCTTTCGCCAAAATATCGTCTAAAAGGAGCAATGCTCCCGACACATCTTCGCTCAGCACGATGTCCATCACCTGGAAATAGTTGTCCACATCTAAAACATTCAGGTTCTGGATGGTATCCTTGTAGGTGATATTCTTACCAGAAAAGCTGACTAATTGGTCGAAGATGGAGAGCGCATCACGAAGGGCACCGTCGGCTTTGGTGGCTACTACACGAAGAGCATCCTCTTCAGCAGAAACCCCTTCTTGTTGTGCAACATATTGCAGATGACGCACTATATCATTATCGTTAATCCGCTTGAAATCATACACTTGGCAGCGGGAAAGAATCGTCGGGAGAATTTTGTGTTTCTCTGTCGTGGCCAATATGAACTTGGCGTATGCGGGCGGTTCCTCCAGCGTTTTCAGGAAAGCGTTGAAAGCCGAACCCGAGAGCATGTGGACCTCATCGATGATATAGACCTTGTACTTGGCGCCTTGGGGCGGGATGCGCACCTGATCCACCAAGTCGCGGATTCCATCCACCGAATTGTTCGAGGCAGCGTCCAGCTCAAAGACGTTGAACGAGGCCGAGTTATTGAAAGCCAGACAGGACTCGCACTCGTTGCAGGGTTCAAAGTCATCCGTCAAATGTTCGCAGTTCAAGGCTTTGGCGAAGATGCGGGCGCAGGTGGTCTTGCCCACCCCACGCGGTCCGCAGAAGAGGAATGCCTGCGCCACCTGGTTGTTCCGGATGGCGTTTTTGAGCGTCGAGGTGATGGTTTCCTGTCCCACCACGGATCTGAAAGTCGAGGGTCTGTATTTTCTCGCTGATACGATGAAGTTATCCATAATAGCTCTCCTTTTCGCAAATGTTACAATTTGCAAAAATACATTTTTTTACGATTTGCGATTTACGTTTTGCGTTTTTCGATTTATGATTTACGAACCGCCATCCGCGTCGCTTTCCGTGCCTCTTTCCAACGAGGGAAATAGCGGTCCATCAGTGCGTGGAACTTCGGGCCATGGTTGGCTTCGATAAGATGCGCAAGTTCGTGGACTACAACGTGTTCCACACATAAATCAGGTAACAGCAAAAGATACGTACTGAACTGGATGGCCCCCGTTTTCTTGTTACAAGAGCCCCAGCGTGAAATCGTGGGCTTGTAGGTGATTTTGGTGGGTTTGACCCCCATTAAAGCGGTGTATTTCAACAGCATGGGTTTCAGCATTGCATCCAGCCGTGCAACGGCCTCCTGCACTTGCTCTTTGGTCTCTAACGGAAGCTGTGAGTAAAAGTTGTAGCGTTTCACATTGGCATCCGCCACCTTCCGCATCGCTTGCGCAATCCAAGCCTCGTTGTCATGAATGAACTGCATTATCGTTTTCTTCGGAGTGAGATACGGTGCGGTCACATGCAGGTCGCCGTTGCTCACCACCCGCATCGATATGCGTCGCGTCCGTCTGTAAGTTATTTTGATGTTCATTTCTCGGTGGGGAAAGGGTTAAGGTTCAAGGGTCAAAGGTCAAAGTTTCAGGTTTCAAGTTTCAAATCTTATTGTGGTACTGTGGAACATTGTGTCGCGGGCGACCAGCACAAAAAAGCACTCGTAGGGCATGTCGCGATAGAGGTCGCGGAGTTTGATTTTGGCGGCGCCACGGTGCATTGAGGCGTCCACGGTGTTCCATATTTCTTCGCCAAGGGGACGATAGCATAGCACCGCACGACGGCAGCGAGGCGCTGACTCGTCAAGGCGGCAACGGAAGGTCACCGTCGGATGGGCTCCGGCAAGCGGACTCCAACGGCTCTCCACAAGAATGTCTTCCGCACTGAAATAAATCATCGGGGAGCCTTTTTCCTGCTCGCTTACCGGACTTTCCTGTTCCTGCCGTGCTTTCTCACGCGCATTCGACTCCATCTGGTGTTGCAAAAAAAGGATAAGGCACAGCATTAATGCTGCGCCCACGAACACCCACAACCACGGATTCTGCCTTGTAGAGGGTGTTTTCTTATCCGAATGAGGGACAATTGCTCCCATCCTAATAGTTTGACCTTGAGAACATCTGCAATTTCCAGTGATTTCCTTTCTCGTCGTCAAACTCGATAAGGAACTCATTTTTGTTCAACTTGAGAATTTTCGCCGTAAAATCATACACTCTTCCGTAGAATGTGTATTGGAAATTCACTGTTTTTGTCTTCTGGTCCGCCACCCACATGGCAAAAGTGGACTCCCGATACTCGCCATTATAGCGCGCCATCACCGACATCACATGGTCGGCATATATATAATAATATGTCTGCGGAGCATAACCGATATATTCCGTGGAGTCTATCTCCTCACCATTAAGATAGGTGTGCGACACTTGCCAAGACCTCACAATACGATAATCTATGGAGAACAAATTCTCGCATGATGTACACAAAACGGCTGTGATTCCGACCAGCAGCACAACACAAATTTTCGCCAATTTACTCATAACGTATGTTTTTCTTTATGACTACTTGCCGCAAAGCAGTCCGTACAGCTGCCGCATTCCAACGGTCGCTTTTTCTGTGATGTAAGTCACCCGGCGGGAAATGGCACCCGGCTGTTTCGGGTCGATGACGTATATCTCCGCGTTGGCAGGTGCGTAGTAGAGCAGCCCCGCTGCGGGATAGACGGCCAAGGAAGTGCCGATGATGATAAGGATGTCGCACTGCTCCACCTCGCGGGCGGCAGCGTCGAGCAACGGCACGGCCTCGCCGAACCACACAATAAACGGGCGCAGCAACGAACCGTCCTTGGCGCGCTCTCCGTATTTCATCGGTTTGTAGCCGATGTCGAAAACCTCCGTCTTGCGCTCGTTGCAGGCCTTGGTGAGCTCGCCGTGCAGGTGGATGATTTTCGAGGAACCGCCGCGCTCGTGCAGGTTATCGACGTTCTGCGTGACCACCGTCACGTCGTACTGTTCCTCTAACTTCGCCACCAGCTTGTGTGCGTCGTTGGGCTCGCAATGCTCCAACTGCGCACGCCGCTCGTTGTAGAAGTCAATGATCAGCTGCGGGTTGCGGTACCACCCGTCGATGGTGGCCACATCCTCCACATTATGGTTTTCCCAAAGGCCGTCGCTGTCGCGGAACGTGCTGATGCCGCTCTCAGCCGAGATGCCGGCACCGGATAGAACTACGATCTTTTTCATAATGGTTATTGGTTATGGGTTATTGGTTATTCGTCGCCGAAGGCCATGCCGACACCTCTTGCTGTGCGTACGAGGAAGTCGTCGGGTTTCACGAGGTGCGGTTCTTTGACGGCCTCTTCCAGTGGGACGTATGAGATGTCCGGGTGGCGATAGACCACGAGGTTGCCGTATTTTTTCTCCTTGACGAGCTCGAAGGCCTTCACACCGAACTCAGTGGCGAGGATGCGGTCGTAGGCTACGGGGGTGCCGCCGCGTTGCAGATGTCCAAGCACCGTCACGCGGATGTCGTGCTCGATGCCGAGGTCGAGGAGTTCCTGTTTCAGCACGTCCCCTACCCCACCGAGCTTGATGTGCTGGTCGCCGACAGCCGTCGGGGCTTTGCCGACGACATCGCCGCCGACGCGTTTCGCGCCCTCGGCAATCACGATGTTGCAGAAGCCCATGCCGTTCTTGTAGCGCGCCTCGATTTTCTTGGCGATGGCCTCGGGACGGTACGGGATTTCGGGGATGATGCAGACATCCGCACCGCCGGCAATGGCCGTGTGCAGGGCAATCCAACCCGCATCGCGACCCATCACCTCCATGATGAAGACGCGGTTGTGGCTCTCCGCCGTCGTCACGAGCTTGTCGATGGCCTCCGTAGCGATCTGCACCGCCGTCTGGAAACCGAAGGTGAAGTCCGTGCTCGACAGGTCGTTGTCGATGGTCTTGGGCACGCCCACCACGGGGATGCCGATATTGAGAAGATCCAAGGAGATGCGTTGCGATCCGTCGCCGCCGATGTTGATGATGGCGTCGAAGCCCATGTTCTCGAAACGTTTCTTCATGAGCTGCGAACGGTCCTCCATCTTCCAGCTGCCGTCAGGCAAGCGCACAGGGAAATGGAACGGGCCGCCTTTGTTGGTGGTCTTGATGATGGTGCCGCCCTTCACATGGAGTCCGGAGACCATGCTCTCGGTGAGCTCCACAATCTCCACATTGTCCTTCAATATTCCGTTGAATGACTCTATACAGCCGTACACCTGCCATTCGTCTGCCTCCAGGGCCGCGCGTTTCACAATGCCGCGGATCACCGCGTTCAAACCGGGACAGTCGCCACCGCCCGTCGCTACCAATATTTTATGCGCCATATTTGTCCGTTATTTATTGAACGGCAAAGATACTTTTTTTTTCGAAAGACGATGAGACGATGAGACGATGAGACGATGAGACGATGAGACGATGAGACGATGAGACGATGAGACGATGAGACGATGAGACGATGAGAAGATGAGAAGATGATAGGATGGAATACCGTTCCGATTCCCTTTTTCATTTTTCATTCTTCATTCTACATTCTTCATTCTACATTCTTCATTCTACATTCAGCATTCAGCATTCAGCATTCTTAATTACTTCAGTATCACCCGCACGCCAACGTACCCCATGATTCCCGTAATCGGCTTATACACCATCGTGGCGTCGAAATATTCGCCGAAGGGGTTCTCGGCTTGCACGATCGGGTCTTTCTGCTTGACGTTGAGGAGGTTCTCCGCACCGGCATAGATTTCCCATCTACGGAACTTCTTGGTAATCTGCGCGGCGAGCAGACAGTAGGGTTTCGACACGTCAGGACGGCGGTACGGCTCGGGGTTGCTCTGTGTGTTGGGCAACGGCATCGGTCCGTAA
>JAEEGI010014071.1_pt1 | contig 16878 bp, 16 predicted proteins | sample 8958751 | NCBI WGS metagenome assembly JAEEGI01 (sample SAMN16246545, study PRJNA631951) | gut metagenome | biome: gut microbiome; feature: rumen; material: KS-attached | host: Bos | place: Iran: Karaj | collected 2018-10
TAGCCCGGGGCCGTATGCTAACATGGTAAGCAGAAAAAGAGAAGGGGGAAGCACCCGTGGCTTTTGACTTCAAGAAGGAATACAAGGAATTCTATCTGCCGAAAAACAAGCCGGAGATCGTGACGGTGCCCCGGGCCAATTACATCGCCGTCCGGGGTCAGGGCGACCCCAATGCGGAGGGCGGCGCCTACCAGCAGGCCATCGGCGTGCTTTACGCCCTGGCCTACACCCTGAAGATGAGCTACAAGACCGACTACCGGATCCAGGGCTTTTACGACTATGTGGTCCCGCCCCTGGAGGGCTTCTGGCGGCAGGAGGGCGTGGAAGGCATCGACTACGGCAACAAGGCCGCCTTTCAGTGGACCTCCGTGATCCGCCTGCCGGATTTCGTGACGGAGAAGGATTTTGCCTGGGCGGTGGAGACGGCGGAAAAGAAGAAAAAGCTGGACTGCTCCGCGGCGGCGTTTTTGACCGTCGACGAGGGCCTCTGCGTCCAGATCCTGCACCTGGGCCCCTTTGACGAAGAGCCCGCCTCCGTGGCCCTGATGGACGCCTACATCCGGGAGCGTGGCTACGTCAACGACCTGAGCGAGCAGCGGCAGCACCACGAGATCTATCTCTCCGACGCGCGGAAGGTGGAGCCCGCCAGGTGGAAGACCGTGATCCGCCACCCCATCCGGAAGGAGTGAGCCCATGGCGTCATCGAAAGACTATCTGGATTTCGTGCTGGAGCAGCTGGCCGAGCTGGAGGGGATCTCCTTTCGCCCGATGATGGGGGAGTACGTCCTCTACTGCGGGGGCAAGGTGGTGGGCGGCGTGTATGATGACAGGCTGCTGCTGAAGCCGACCCCCGGCGCGCTGCGGCTGCTGGAGGAGGCGGGGCTGCCCGCGGAGAGGGAGCTTCCCTATGAGGGAGCAAAGCCCCTGCTGCTGGCGGATGTGGACCGGCGGGAGCTGCTGTGCCGGATGGTGGAGACCGTCGCGGCGGAGCTGCCTTTGCCGAAGAAGAAGCGGACATAAGGGACGGAACAGGAAAGGAGAGAAACAGCATGCAGAAAAGAACCAAGGGGACCATCGTCTCCGCCCGGAAACAGTGGTGGCTGAAGGTCAACACCAAGGCCTTTCGCACGGGACCGCTGGACGGGGCCAGATTCCCCTATGTGGTCCGGGTGGAGTATGAGGCGGACGGGATCCGTTATTGCAAAACAAAGTGGATCGGCACGGCCTATCCTATACCGAAGGTGGGAGAACAGGTGGATCTGGTCTACGACGAGGGAAAGCCCGAAAAGGTGAAGATCGTTTACGGAAAAGACTGACCGGGAGGATAGGAGCCATGCAGCTTGTGGAATACGGCGCGGACCGGGGGGAAACGATCCTTCTGCTCCATGGCGGCGGCCTCTCCTGGTGGAATTACCGGGAGGCGGCGGAGCTGCTGCAGAACGACTACCATGTGGTCCTGCCCATCCTGGACGGCCACGGGGGAAGCGACCGGCCCTTTCGCAGCATTGAGGAGAACGCGGAGGAGATCCTCACGTACATCGAGGAAAAGCTGGGCGGTTCGGTGCTGCTGATCGGGGGCCTCTCCCTGGGCGGGCAGATCCTGCTGGAGCTGCTTTCCCGGCGCAGGGACTGCTGCTCCTATGCGCTGGTGGAGAGCGCGGCGGTGATCCCCTCCCGGATCACCAATGCCCTGATCGGCCCGGCCTTCGGCAGCAGCTACGGCCTGATCCGAAACCGGCGCTTTGCCCGGCTGCAGGCCGCCTCCCTGCACATCAAAGAGGAACTGTTTGAGGATTATTACCGGGATACCTGCCGGATCCGGAAGCAGGACATGATTGCTTTTCTGAAAGCGAATACGGCCTACGCCCTGAAAGAGTCCTTCCGGGACACGAGGGCGGAGGTCCATGTCTTCGTGGGGGAGAAGGAGACGGGGGAGATCCTGCGCTCCGCAGAGACGATCTGCGCCGCGCTGCCCGGGGCCGGACTCCACCGGCTGCAGGGGCTCTATCACGGAGAGTTTTCCTTAACTTACCCGGAGCGCTACGCCGAGGCCATCCGGCAGATCACCGGCAGAGAGGAGCGGAGGATATGAAGAAGCTGGAGAAACTGCGGATCCTGGACGGAACGAGCCTGAAGCTGATCGCCATGATCAGTATGGTCTTTGACCATGTGGGAGACATGTTTTTCCCGGGCGCACTGTGGATGCGGATGATCGGGCGGCTGGCCATGCCCCTGTTCTCCTTCTGCATCGCGGAGGGCTACGCTCATACCAAAAACAAGCAGCGTTACCTGATGCGGATGGGCGTCTTCGCCCTGGTGAGCGAGATCCCCTTTGACCTGGCCTTCGAGGGCCGGGTGGGCCTGGGGCACCAGAACATCATGCTCAGCTTTTTCCTCGCCATCCTGGCCCTGATGGTCTTTGACCGGATCCGGGGCGAGGGGAAGGAGCATGCCGCGGGAAAAACCCTGCTGGGGATCCTCTGCGTTTGCGCCGTGGCGGTGCTGGCCCTGGTGCTGCGGGCGGACTACACCCTCTTTGCGGTGCTTGCCGTGTTCCTGTTCTACGTTCTCCGGAACCGGCACCCGCTGCTGCGCTGCGGTGTGGGCGTGGGCTTTCTGGCCCTCACCCGGACCGTGGGCTATTACCGGGCCACGGGCCTCAGCCTGATCCCTCTGCTGCTCTACAACGGCAAGCGGGGCCGGGGTCTCAAATGGCTGTTCTACGCCTTCTATCCCGGCCACCTCCTGCTGCTGTATCTGCTGAAAACGGTCCTGGGAGGCTGAAATGGAAGAACGCTTCGACGCGCTGACGGAGGCGCTGCTGGAAAAGGAATACTGGATCCTGGACCTGCTGCCCAGGCAGGTGAGCGCGGACCGGGCGGAGCCTTGGTTTGCGGCGGAGGCCTTCTTCCTGGAAGCGCCCCGACTCCGGGCCCTTTACGAAAGCTTTGCGGCCCTGCTGGTCAAGCTGAGCTGCTACTATGGTCTGGCCCTCTGCGCGGAGGGAAGCTGGACGGAAAAGCCCGCGCCCCGGGAGCTCTGGGAGCGCGTCACCGCCTGCGCGGAGCGGGGCTGGTGCAATCTGCTGCTGCCGGAGGAAGAGAGCCTCATCACCCTGAACGGCGGGGATCTTTCCATGACCCTTTACCACCCCCCATGAGGAGCTGCGGGAGACCGTGGCGGCCCTTGCTGCCTCCGAAGGACTGTTCCTGCGCAAAGGAGAATAAAAACCAACGCGCCCCGGGCTTGAAAGGCCCGGGGCGCTGTGCTACAATCGCCGTAAGAAGCAGCTGCAATCGCTGTAAATGCTTGAAAAAAACAGGAGGAGAAGGCCATGAAGCTGGAACAGATCGGTTTTTGCGGCGTGGACTGCGCCGCCTGTCCGGATTATCTGAATGATACATGTCCCGGCTGCCGGGAAAGCATCTGGCCGGAGGGGGACGCCTGCCCGCCGGTCGCCTGCTGCGGGGAGAAAACAATCTCCTGCTGCGGCCTGTGCCCGGACTTTCCCTGCACCATGATGCGGGACTTCTACGGTGAGAGCGAGAGCCATGAGGAAGCCTTCCGGCGGATGTGCGATCTGCGGGAAGCATTTCAAGGAGACAAGGATGCTGCGGAAGATCGACAGATTTGAAGACCTGGACACAAGGGCGCTGATGGACGTCTACGCCGAGAGCAATTTCGAGAACACGGACTATTTCTTTCCGGAAGAAGCGGACAAGGCTGCTGCGCTGCGGAAGGTGGAAATGGGCTTCCTGGATTTTCTGAGGATGGAGTTTTTCGCCCGGGAAGGAAGCATGTACAGGGTCCTGGAAGAAAACGCCCTTTGGGTCAGCGCCTGCCGGATCTCCGCCGTCAGGCCCGGCCTCTTCTATCTGGAGGCTTTGGAGACCCGCCCGGACTGCCGAAAACAGGGCTGCGCCTCGCGCCTTCTCACCGGGGTGCTGGAGGAGATGAAGCGGGACGGCCCCTTCCGGCTCTGCGACTGTGTGGACAAGAGGAATACGGCCTCCCTGAAAACCCATGAGGCATGCGGCTTTCGCATCGTATCGGAAGCGGGCTTCGACTATCTGCAGGAAGAAGCGGATAACCGGGATTACGGACTGGAATACCGCTATGACGGCCCCGAAACAAAGAAGCCGGAAACGAGGCTTTTTGCGCCCATCACCGCGGAAGACGACGGGGCCCTTGCCCAAATCGTGCGGCACAACCTGGAAACGCACGACCTGGCCCTGCCGGGGACGGCCTACTATGACGAGCAGCTGGATCATCTGAGCGGCTATTATCTTTCCGACCCTGCCAAGCGCTTTTATCTCGTCCTCCGGGACGGGGCCGGGCGGACCCTGGGCGGCGTGGGAGTCGCGGAGCTGCCCTTCTTTGATCGCTGCGGGGAGCTGCAGAAGCTCTATCTTGCCGATGAGGCCAAGGGCGCGGGCCTGGGCTACGCCCTCATCGCCCGCATCGAGGACAAGGCCCGGGAACTGGGCTATCGGCGCATCTACCTGGAGACCCATACCAATCTCCGGGCGGCCATCCACGTCTATGAAAAGAGCGGCTACCGCCTTATCCCCCGGCCCGCGGCGGCCGTCCACGGGACCATGGACCGTTTCTATATCAAAGAATTATAATTCCCGCCGGGATCGGACGGGAGCATTTGCAGAGAAAAGAGGAATAAGCATGCGTATCATCACCGTGAGCCGTCAGTTCGGCAGCGGCGGCCGGGAGCTGGGAAAGCGCCTGGCCGACCGGCTGGGCTTTGACTACTACGACAAGGAGATCATCGACAGCCTGGCGGAGAACCAGGGCCTGGACCCGGACTATGTCAGAAGGGTGCTGGGCAACCACGGCTGGCAGAACGTGCAGCTGACCTTCCGCAACAGCTTTGACCGGGTGGTGCTGGACCCCGGCATGCGGACCCAGCTGCTGGTGAAGGAGCGGGAGATCATCCGGGAGATCGCCGAGGCGGGCAACGACTGCATCATCGTGGGCCGGGACGCGGACGTGATCCTGCAGGACTACCACCCCTTCCGCATCTATGTCTGCGCGGATCTGGAGTCCCGGCTCAGCCGCTGCCTGGGCCATGAGATGAAAAAGCCCCGGGCCCAGCGCCTTACGGAGAAGGAGATCCTGCGCAACATCCGCCGCATCGACAAAAACCGCATCCGCACCCGGGAAGTGCTCACCGGCAAGCACCACGGGGACGCCAGCGCCTTCGATCTGACGGTGAATACCGCCGGCTGGGAGATCAAGCGGCTGACGGACGCGGTGGCGGATTTCGCCCTGTGCTGGTTTGAGGGCTGAGCCATGGAACAGAGACTTGACCGGAAGGACCTGACCCAGGGGGTCGTGTGGAAAAAACTGCTGATCTTCTTCCTGCCCATCGCGGCGGGGACCTGCATCCAGCAGCTCTATAACGCGGTGGACGGGCTGATCGTGGGCCGCTTCGTGGGCACCATCGCCCTGGCAGCCGTGGGCGGCAGCGCCGCCCAGATCATCAATCTGCTCATCGGCTTTTTCGTGGCCACCACGGCGGGAGCCTCGGTGGTCATCGCCCAGGTCTACGGCGCCGGGCGGGACGAGGACGTGCGCCTGGCCGCGGGCAACGCCCTGGCGGTGTTCGCCCTGCTGGGCCTGGTGCTGATGGCCTTCGGGCTCGTCGCCACCCCTGCCATGCTGCGCCTGCTGCACACGCCGGAGGACACCATGGAGGCCTCCATCCTCTATCTGCGCATCTATTTTCTGGGCGTGCCCTTCGTGCTGATCCTGAACATGGAGTCCAACATGCTCCGCTCCGTGGGCGATTCCTTCAGCCCCTTCCTGTACATGGTGGCGGGCTGCGTCAGCAACATCGTGCTGGACGCGATGTTCGTGCTGCTGTTCCACTGGGGCGTGGCGGGGGTCGCCATCGCCACGGTGCTGGCCCAGGTGCTGAACATGGGCCTGCTGACCTGGAAGCTGCTGCGCACCAAAGAGAGCTACCGCCTGAGCTTCCGGGACATGAAGCTCCGGGGCGTATATCTGCGCAATATGATGCGCCTTGGGGTCCCCTCCGGGCTCCAGTCCTCCATGTACGCTGTGTCCAACATGATCATCCAGGTGGGCGTCAACTCCCTGGGCACCATCGTGGTGGCCTCCTGGGCCATGACCGGCAAGACCGACGGCATCTTCTGGGCGGTGAGCAACGCCCTCGGCGCCGCCATCACCAGCTTTATCGGCCAGAACCTGGGCGCCGGGCGGCAGGACCGGGTGAAGCTCTGCGTGAAGCAGGGCCTGATTCTGGCCTTCTCCGTCACCGTCTCCCTCAGCGCTCTCATCATGCTGCTGGGACGGCCCCTGCTGCACATCCTGACGGAGGACCAGGCCGTCATCGACACCACCTACCAGATCATGACCTACTTCGTGCCCTTCTACTTCACCTGGACCCTGATCGAGGTGCTCTCCGCCGTGCTGCGCGGCGCGGGAGACGCGGTGCGCCCGGTGGTGATCATCGGTCTCGGCATCTGCCTGCTGCGCATCCTCTGGATCCTGACCCTGTTCCAGTGGTTCCACACCCTGCTGGTGCTGTCGCTCTGCTACGTGGTGTCCTGGGTGGTCACCAGCACCGCCATGACGATCTACTACCGCCGGGGCCGCTGGATGCAGCGGGCCAACGTGATCGTGGAGCGGTAAGAGGCCGCGAAAACCCCGCCGCAAGCGGAAAACAGGGCGGCTGCAACCGCCGGTTGCGGAAGTTCCAGCCCCGCTTTCTGGCAGGAAACCCGGTTTTTGGCTATGCTGAAGCCGCCCGGTGAGAGCAGGGATGCGGAAGCCGGGGGAAAGGAGCGAGTGACATGATCCTTGCTGACAAGATCATTGACCTGAGAAAAAAGAACGGATGGTCCCAGGAGGAGCTGGCGGAAAAGCTGGGCGTGAGCCGGCAGGCGGTGTCCAAATGGGAGGGCGCCCAGTCCGTGCCCGACATGGCCCGGGTGCTGCAGATGAGCGAGCTCTTCGGCGTGAGCACCGATTATCTGCTGAAAGACAATCTGGAGAAGACGGAGCCCGCGGAGGACGCCCCCGCGGAGTCCCTGCCCATTCGCACCGTGGGCATGGAGGAGGCCAACGCCTTTCTGGCCGCCCGGGAGGTCAACGCCCGGCACATTGCCCTGGGCGTGATGCTCTGCATTCTCTCCCCCATCTGCCTGATCCTGGTGTGCGGCCTCTGGGAGTTCGGCTTTGCCGCACTGAGCGAGGCCCAGGCCGTGGGCATCGGCGTGGCGGTGCTGCTGCTGATGGTGGGCGCCGCGGTGGCCCTTTTCGTCACCAGCGGTCTGCGCACCGGCCGGTATGAGGGCTTGGAGACCCTGCCCATCGACACCCTCTATGGGGTGGACGGCATGGCCCGGGAGCGGCGGGAGCAGTTTCGCCCCACCCGGAACCTGCAGCTGACCCTGGGGATCGTCCTCTGCGTGCTGGCGGTGATCCCGGTGTTCCTGAGCCTGGTGCTCTACGGAGAGGAGGATCATTTCGGCCATCTGGCGGCTGTGGCGCTGCTGCTGGCCCTGGTGGCCGTGGGCGTGCTGCTGATCGTCCGCTCCTCCATCCTCTGGGGCAGCTACCAGATCCTGCTGGAGGAGGGGGATTACAGCCGCGCCGCCAAGGAGGCGAACGCCAGGGCCCTGCCCTTCAACAGCATCTACTGGGGCCTGGTGACGGCGGGCTTTCTGGCCTGGGGCTTCCTGGGGAACGCCTGGGAGCGCTGCTGGATCGTCTGGCCCGTGGCCGGCGTGGCCTACGGCGCCGTCTACGGCATCGTGAGCGCCCTGCGCAAGCGCTGAATCTCCAGATCCCACCGCAAAAAGAGACTGCGGGGCAAAAGGCCCCGCAGTCTCAGACTGTAGACAAACCAATGCGGCATAGCATAGACACGCATGGGGGGATTGTGAAGGGGGGAGGGTATGCCCCCCTTCACGTCCAATCAACGCAAAAATGGGAACTTTTTTTGGAAGTTCCCATTTTTGCTGTCAAGCTGTCGACACTTTGTCGACAGCTTGAGACGCAGCAGACGCTGCGTCTTTTTTATGTTTGATTGTTGTTTCAGCGCTCTGCCGCGCGGCGGAGCTTGCGGCCGCTGAGGGCCACCGCGCCGAGACCCATGGCGGAGGCAAAGAGAAGCCCCGTCCAGAGCAGCGGCGTACCGGGATCGCCGGTATCGGGGGAATCCCCGCTGGCGCTGCCCCGCTTGCCGCCGCCGGCGCCTGCCTTTATGGTGAGGCCGGTGGTGGCTTTGCCGTCGTCAAAGGTGATGGTGACGATGTGGCTGCCGGAGTTCAGGGTGCTGAGAAATTCGGGCTTCAGGGTGATGACCACACCGCCCGTGCTGCCTTCCTCCACGGTATAGTCCGTGCCCAGGGCCAGGGGCCCGTTGTCCACCCGCACACCGGTGAAGTGCAGGTAGCATTCCCCGTTCTTGGGGGTGCGCCTGACGTTGATCACCAGATCTTCGCCGCTGGCCTTGCCGTAGATGCTGCCGCCGCCGGAGACCACGGTGTATTTCACCACCTGGTCCCACTTGGCGTAGAGGACGGTGTCCCTGGTGATGGGTGTGGTGAAGGAGAAGGGCTGCGTCAGCTGCGGATCGGCGTACCAGCCCTCGAAGGAGCTGCCCGCCTTATAGGGATCGTCCGGCTCATAGGCGGTTTTGCCGTAGGCCACGCTCTGGGCGGGCACAACGGAGCCGCCGTCGGTCTCAAAGCTCACGGTGTAGTACTGCACCGACCAGAGAGCATAGATCGTCTCGTCCCCGCTGAAGGCGTAGGTCTCCACGTTCAAGGGCTTGCCGCCGGGGGTCAGGGACCAGCCGACCAGATCATAGCCCGCCCGGGTGAAGTTGATCTGCACAAGTTCCAGCTCTTCCGGATCCAGGTAGCCGTCCCCGTCGGTCTCCATGGTGAGAGAGGCGGGCTGGCCGCCGTTGCCGTCCAGGGTGATGGTATAGCCCTCTTCGTCCTTCATGAAGACGGCTACAAAGACCTTGGGCCCATCCGTCACGGAAAAGCTGAAGGAGGTCTCCTGATAGGGCAGCACCTTGCCGGTGCCGTCCTCCCAGTGGTCGAAGGTATAGCCCTCGTCCGCCTGGCAGCTGACCTGATAGGGGCCGCCGTCCCGCCAGACATTGGAGCTGAGACTGGTGGCAGAGCTGCCGCCTCCCAGGGAGACGGTGCCGCCCTTGCCCGCGCTGCCCTCGCTGTCCTTGACGCTGACCATCACCGTGGCCAGCCAGCGGGCCTTCAAAGTCAGGTCCGCGGTGACGGGGGTGGAGAAATCATAGGGCGCTTCGCTGCCGGAGGGATCCCGGTACCAGCCGTCAAACGTGAAGGGGGAGAAGCTGGGATCCGCGGGCCGGCGGGCGGGCTTGCCCTCCAGCACGCTCTGGTCGGCCACCTCAGGGCCGCCCAGGGTATCAAAGCGCACGGTAAAGCGCTTGGCGTCGGATTCGATGACGGCGTGTTTTACGATGCTGCTGCCGTCCGCTTCGGTGATGTGTTTGCCGTCATTGCCCACTTTGCCGTCAGTGGGCTCCTTCACGGCCACCTTGCTTTCCAGGCTGATGGAGGAGGCCAGGATGGCGCCGTCCGCGCCCTCACCGTCGGCGGTGACGCGCTGGATGCCGTCCTGGATCTCCAGGCTCCCCTCGCTGACCAGGATACCGTAATCCTTGCCCTCGGCAGTGACCACGCCGGCGATGATGCTGACGCCGGTGGCGCCGGCAAGGCCGCCGGTATAGCCCGTGGCGGTGAGATCGCCGCCGTTGATGATGACGGAATCGGCGGAAAGACCGTACTGGGTGAGCTCGCTGTCACAGTCCAGAGCGGTGGCGGTGGCCTTGACCACGGCTTCCTCTTCCATGGTGAAGCTGCCCTCACAGAGGATGCCGGCGCCAGGGCCGGTCAGGGTGAGCTGGCCCTTCTTCACGGTAATGTTGCCCTTCACCTTCATGCAGGGCGCGTCCTTCCCGCTGCTCTCGGCGGTGATCTGGCCGTCCTCCATGCTCAGGTCCTTGTCGGCAAACAGGGCGGCGCCATCGGTCTTGACGGTGAATTTGCCGTCCAGCTTCAGGGAGCCGTTGAGACTGTAGATGCCCAGGGCCGCGTCCTCCGCCTCCAGCGCGGCGCTGCCCTTCACGGTGAGATCCAGATCCTTGGCCAGGATCACGGCGCCGGTTTCAGACTCGAAGGCGGAGAGCTTCGCGCCGTTCAGGGTCAGGGTGGCGGTGGAGGGCTCATAGCGGACCTTCCCGTCCCCCAGCACGTCGTTTTTGTTCTCTTCACTGACCCGGACGCCTGCCACCCAGACGGGGTAAAGCCCGTCCTCACCCTCCAGGGTGATATTCTCTGTGACCACGCGCAGAATATTTCCCTCCGGAACCGCGCTCTTCACAGTCGCGGAATCGATGCTCACCGTGCAGCCCTCGGCAAAGGAATAGCCCGCCGCCGGAGCCAGAAGGATCTCGGCAAAATACGGTTCCCCGGCCTCAAAGCGGGCGGGGTCGTCGCCGGAAGCAGTGAACCAGCGCGCGCTCTGCACCGTAACGTTGCTGCCGGAGGCCGCGCTTGCCGACGCGGGAACAGGCTGACCCTCCCCAACGCCGGTGGGACCGGGCTGCGGCAGTGTCAGAGAAAGGGCTGCGGACGCGATCTCCTGCCCGGGCTCCTCCGCAAGAGCGGAGAGCGTGCCCGCGGGCAGCAGGCTGAAGAGCATCAGCAGCGCCAGCAGCAATCCTGCTCGTTTCAGGCTTTTGCGTTTCATGCGGTGTTCCTCCTGTGAAATAGGAAAGCGGCTATCATCAGCCGGGAGGACCGGAAAGAGATACTCCCAGCGATACTATTTCAATTATAGCTTTTAACAGTATACCAGAAGATGAGACGAAAAACAAGGGCAAATTCCCCTCCGGACCTCGTTGGGAAAAAATGGCGTTCCCTGTGAATCCTGACGGCAAAACAGGCGGAAAATCGGAAAAACAGAGGCAGTTTTATACGAAAGGACGAATTCTTGTTATTTTGTTGACAAAGCCGGACTTCGGTGCTATGATGAGGCGACGCTCGGGGAAACCCTGCCCTGCGCGGGGACGAAAACCCGGGCGAAAAATGAAAAAATAGGAGAATGAAAATGAAAAAGATTCTTGCTATGCTTCTGGCACTGTGCATGATCTTCGCCCTGGCTGCCTGCGGCGAGACCGCCCCTGCCGAGACCAAGCCCGCCGAGGAGCCCGCTGCCGAAGCCCCCGCCGAGGAGCCCGCTGCCGAAGCTCCCGCCGAGGAAGCCCCCGCTGAGGAAGCTCCCGCCGAGGAAGCTCCCGCCGAGGAAGCTCCCGCTGAGGAAGCCCCCGCCGCTGCCGCTGCGGACGCCGTCGTGTACGTGACCATCAGCGTCGCCGGTGAGATCGTGGCCCCCTCCGTGCCCGTTCTGGCCTCCGACCTGAACGCGGACGGCATGTTCGACGTGGACGAGGTCCTGAAGTGCGCCCATGACCAGCTGTATCCCGGCGGCGCCGCTGCCGGCTATGCCTCCTCCCTCGCCGATTGGGGCCTGGGCATGGACATGCTCTGGGGTGACACCTCTTACGCCTTCGGCTACTATGTGGACAACGCCATGGCCTGGGGCCTCAGCGATCCCGTCCCGGCCGGCGGCAGCGTCTACGCTTACGTCTACACCGATAAGGAATACTATTCCGACATCTTCTCCTACTTCGACAAGGCCGACGCCGTGGCTGAGAACGGCGCCCTGACCCTCACCCTCTATGCCGGTTCCTTCGACGAGAACTGGAACGTGGTGTTTGCTCCCTTCGCCGGCGCTGCCATCACCTGCGACGGCACTGCCACCGAGTTTGTCACCGATGAAAACGGCCAGGTCACCGTGACCTTTGACGCCGCCGGGAGCTACCTGCTCTCCGCCGTCGCCGCCGACGGCGCTACTATCCTGGTGCCCGCCATCTGCAAGGTGACCGCCGAAGCCGCAGAGGAAGCCGCTCCCGCGGAGCCCGCGCCCGCCGAGTCTGCACCTGCCACCATCCCCGACATCACGCCCGCCCATGCGGAGGGCACCACCGCCTACACCGTCAAGGAAGGCGACACCATCCGCAGCATCGCCAAGGACTTCTACGGGACCATCTTCAAGTGGAGACTGATCTACGAAGCCAACTATGATTCCATGGTGGGCACCGACATGATCTACGTCGGCCAGGTGCTGCAGATTCCCTGAGGCTGAGCGCGCCGGTCCCCCAGACCGACGCTGAACACGGAAATACGGGTCTCCCTGCGCCGCACAAGCGCAGGGATTCCCGTTTTCGCCGGTCCCGGGGCGGAGGCACAGGGAGACTGTGCCCCCGCCCGAGGTTCGGACAAGCTGCGAGGTAACGATATGAAACGATTCAGGTTCACGGCGCTGCTGCTGTGCGTGCTGCTTTTCCCCTGGGCCATGACCGCCGGGGGCATCGGGGTTTCCGACATCCGGAAGCTGGTGGACGAGACCGCCGCCTATCAGCTCAGCACCATCAGCTTTGAGCAGGGCAGCGAATGGGCCGTCATGGCCCTGGCCCGAAGCGGCTGCGAGGTCCCGGAGGGGGCCTTCGACCGCTATTGGCTGGACGTGAAGGATTATGTGGTCCGGCACGAGGGAAGCTTCCGGAAATACACGGAATATGCCCGCCTGACCCTGGCGATCACCGCCATAGGAAGAGATCCCTCCAACGTGGGCGGCTATGACCTGCTGGAAACCCTCTGCGACTATGACAAGATGCTCTCCGTGGGCATCAACGGCGCCAGCTGGGCCCTTCTGGCCCTGGACTGCGGCGGCTACCGGCCGGAGGATCCCGTGCGGCAGAGATATGTGGACCTGCTGCTGTCCCGGCAGCTGGCCGACGGCGGCTTTTCCCTGGTGGGCAGAGGCGGCAGCGACTCCCCCGCCGACACGGACATCACCGCCATGACCCTGCAGGCCCTGGCCGGATACCAGGACCAGGCCGCCGTTTCAGAGGCCATCGACCGTGCGCTGGACTGCCTCTCCCGGAACCAACTCACGAACGGCGGGTTCCAGACCATGGGGATCACCACCAGCGAGAGCACGGCCCAGGTCCTGACGGCCCTGGCCGAGCTTGGCATCTCCCCGGAGGACAGCCGCTTCGTGAAGGAGGGGGGCAATCCCCTGGACGCGCTGCTGGAATTCCGGCAGGAGGACGGCAGTTTTCTCCATGTGACCGGGGAGCCGGGGATGGGCAGCATTGCCACGGATCAGGCCTTCTACGCTCTGGTGGGGACCCTGCGCACCGCCCGGGGGATGAACTCCCTGTATAAAATGGGCGACGCGGAAAAGGCCGGACCGGAGCCGGAGACCGTCGGGCTTCCCGGCAAGCACCCGGACGTGGCCGCGGTGCCGGTGACGAAGCCCGGAACGAGCTTTGGGGACATACAGGGCAGCCCCTGCCGGGAGGCGGTGGAGGCCCTGGCCGCCAGGGAGATCATCAACGGCATGACCGCCGAGAGCTTTGAGCCCGACGCCACCATGACCCGGGCCCAATATGCCGCCATCATCGTCCGGGCCCTGGGCCTGACGCCCGACACCGGGGCCGCCGCCTTCACCGACGTGCCCGCCGGCAGCTGGTACGCTCCCTTTGTGGGCGCCGCCAGCCGCTACGGGATCGTGGAGGGCCGGGGGGACGGCAGCTTCGATCCCCAGGGCACCATCAACCGGCAGGAGGCCGCCGTCATGACCGCCAGGGCCGCCGGGCTCTGCGGCTTCGACACCGCCCTGCCCGCCGACGGGATCCGCATGTATATCGCGGAATTCACCGACTATACCAAGGTGAGCAAATGGGCCAAGGAATCCGTGGCCTTCTGCTTCAAGGCCGGGATCCTGGTCAGTGACGAATTTGAAGAGAATATCGAGCCGATGCAGGCCATCCGCCGGGGCGAAGTGGCCCTGATGGTATACCGGCTGCTGCTCGGCGCAGGCCTGATCTGAAAGGAGCCTCCATGCGGAAAAGCCTGATCCTTTGTTTGTCCCTTCTGCTCCTGGCCGCCCTCTTTGCGGGCTGCTCTGCCCCCTCCACCGCGCCGAAGGCCGGCATCACAACGGCCCCGTCTGCGGCTGCGCCGGAGACGGAAACGCCTTCCGCCCCGCCCGCGGAGATCCCGGAGACCGGGGAAGCTCCCCAGGAGGAACACCCCGCCGCCACTCTGGAGGACGGGGAGATCACGGACGAGGAATTCCACTGCACCATCTCCATCTCCTGCGCCATGATCCTGAACAACATGGACAAATGCGACCCGGACAAGAGGGAGCTGGTTCCGGAGGACGGCTGGCTGCTGGAGCCCACCGAGGTCGTCTTTTACGGCGGAGAAAGCGTCTTTAACGTACTGCAGCGCACCTGCCGCCAGAAAAAAATCCACTTTGAGTTTTCCAATACTCCCATTTACAACAGCGCATATATCGAAGGGATCGGGAACCTCTATGAAAGAGACGTGGGCGAACTCAGCGGATGGATGTACTCCGTCAACGACTGGTTCCCCAATTACGGCTGCGCCCGCTACGCCCTCAAGGACGGCGATGTGATCCAGTGGGTCTATACCTGCGATCTCGGCGCCGACGTGGGGGATGATTATATGGCGCAGACAGACGAATAACGGCTATATGCAGAACAGGACGGTTTGCTTTGACGAATCGTGATACCTTTTCCGGCTATCACCCTCTGGTGAATTTTCTCTACTTCGCCATGGTGCTGGTCTTCGGCATGTGCTTCATGCACCCGGTATGCCTGCTCATCTCCCTGGGCAGCGCCACCGCTTACAACATCTACCTCAAGGGGAGGAAGGGGCTTCGCTTCTCCCTCCGTTTTTTGCTGCCCATGATGCTGCTGTCGGCGGTGCTGAACCCGGCGTTCAACCACGAAGGCGCCACGATCCTGACCTATCTGCCCTCGGGGAATCCCCTGACGCTGGAGAGCATGTTATACGGCGTCGCCGCCGCCTTGATGCTGGCAGGTGTCGTTCAGTGGTTCAGCTGCTACAACGAAGTCATGACCTCGGACAAATTCATCTATCTTTTCGGGCGCGTCATCCCGGCCCTGAGTCTGGTGCTGAGCATGACGCTCCGCTTCGTTCCCCGCTTCAGCGCGCAGATGAAGACCGTACGCCAGGCGCAGCAGTGCATCGGACGGGACATGACCGACGGCAGCATTCCTCAACGCATGAAGCACGGCATCACCATCCTCTCCATCATGGTGACCTGGAGCCTGGAAAACGCCATTGAAACGGCGGACAGCATGCGTTCCCGCGGCTATGGGCTGCCCGGCCGCAGCGCCTTTTCCATCTATCGCTTCGACAGCCGGGATCGGAACGCCATGCTCTGGCTGGGCTTCTGCTGCTGGTATATCGTTTTCGGCTGGATCGGCGGCGGCTTCGATTTCCGCTACTATCCCACCGTGAAGGGCGCCGGACTTTCGCCCATGCCTCTGAGCTTTCTGCTGGTTTATCTGGCTCTGTGCCTGACCCCGCTGATTCTGAACGGAAGGGAGGATCGGACATGGAAACGTTTGAGATCCGTGGTCTGAGCTTCTCTTATCCGGAGCAAAAGCGCCCCACCCTGCGGGACTTGAGTTTTACTATCCCCAAGGGGCAGTTCGTTACCCTTTGCGGCCCTTCCGGCTGCGGGAAAAGCACGCTGCTGCGGCAGCTGAAAACCGTGCTGGCACCCGCCGGGGACAGGCAGGGCTCGATCCTCTTCGAGGGCCAGCCGCTGGAGCAGGTGGGACAGCGGGAACAGAGCGAGCGCATCGGCTTCGTACAGCAATCCCCGGAGAATCAGATCGTCACGGACAAGGTCTGGCATGAGCTGGCTTTCGGTCTGGAAAGCCTGGGATACGATACGCCCTCCATCCGCAGCCGGGTTGCGGAGATGGCTTCCTTTTTCGGCATTCAGAACTGGTTTTACAAAAACGTCACGGAGCTTTCCGGGGGACAGAAGCAGCTGCTGAATCTGGCCTCCATCATGGCCATGCAGCCCTCCGTCCTCATCCTGGATGAACCCACCAGCCAGCTGGACCCCATCGCCGCTTCCGATTTTCTCGCCACGATCGGCAAGGTGAACCGGGAACTGGGTACAACGGTGATCCTCACCGAGCACCGCCTGGAGGAAGCCTTCCCCCTCTCTGACCGGGTGCTGGTCATGGATCGGGGGCAGCTGATCGCCGACGGGACCCCCGCCGAGGCGGGGCGTCTCCTGCGGGGCAGCGGTCATGGCATGTTTCTTGCCATGCCCACAGCCATGCGGGTCTGGGCCAGCGTGGGTGACGCTTCCCCCTGCCCCGTTACCGTTCGGGACGGACGCAGCTGGCTCGCGGACTACGCCGCGCGCCATCCTCTCGGGTCCCTGCCGGAGGAACGCGTTTCCCGCTTCTCCGAGGAAAATGCCATTGAGCTGGAGGACGTCTGGTTCAAATATGAAAAGGAGCTCCCCGATGTGGTGAAGGGCGTGAGCCTGGAGGTCAAAAAGGGGGAATTCCTGGCGCTTCTGGGAGGCAACGGCACCGGAAAAACCACGACGCTCACCATGATCGCCGGGCTTCGCAAGCCCTATCGCGGTGAGGTCCGGCTTAAGGGGCGGGTCGGGACCCTGCCGCAGAATCCCCAGACTCTCTTTGTGAAAAAGACCGTTCGGGAAGACCTCTTTGAGTTGTTCAAGGGGCTCGGACTGGATCAGACGGTGCAGGAGAGGCGCGTTAGCAGGGCAGTGCAGCTCTGCCGGCTGGAGGAGCTGCTGGACCGGCATCCCTATGATCTTTCCGGCGGCGAACAGCAGCGAGCCGCCCTGGCGAAGGTCCTGCTTCTTGAGCCGGAAATCCTT